>JAABUS010002848.1_pt1 | contig 30499 bp, 32 predicted proteins | sample 5560161 | NCBI WGS metagenome assembly JAABUS01 (sample SAMN10711885, study PRJNA513376) | rock metagenome | isolation source: Antarctica rocks | place: Antarctica: Victoria Land, Trio Nunatak nord | collected 2016-01-04
TGAGGGATGCATAGACAGCGGGAACATAGCGTATGAACCGGGGTTCCCGTTGGCCTTTTTCTTGCTCTGGAACCTGGGGTTCCATGTCTCTTGGGTCTTGTTGCTGATTCTCGATTTCTTGAAGTTCTGAATCTTGGTCCTGAACGTTCTTAAGGGTCTCTTGAATGATCAGGCGATCAGTGGAAGTCAAAGCTGGTTTGCTCGAAGAAGGTTGCGACGACATATCGCGTGAACCTAATAGATTTGTTCCCCAGATGACCGCTGTCGTAAAATGCTATCTTAAGTCAACGAAAGATGATGGTTTTATTGTTTGCAAAGCGTGAGTGGTTTAGGAATTTGAAGAGAACGAAAGCTATAGAGGTTTGAGTTCTTTTAATCTCTCTAGAAGTTTTAAGCGCAAGTGTTAAAATCCTGACAATGAGGACTCTTGACACATCGATTAAACTACAGCATATTGTTATGGGAAGAACGTTGCTTAAAAATATAATAGCCAAACAGATATCGAGAATCACGATGACAACAGAACTTCTCGACACTGTGGCCAGTCGCTATCAATACAATGAAACATTACGACGAACATCGCAACTTTAAAATCTCCAAACAACATCAAGACACAAGTCATATTAACATACTAATCCCGCTAAACCCCGCTTGTGGTCCAAAACGTCGCCTCGGCAATATGAAATCTGTTCTAATCAGTCACCTTATCCAATTTGACGCGGTGACGCAAAGACATAAGCAGGAGCTTCGACCATCTAGTTATGCCCTACATCTCAGCAATTCGGCCAGAACGCTCCTATATTTCACTGACTTCGTCTCTTGAACTCAGTTGCTTCAGGAGAGGTGTTACTTAATATCTAGAAGCGGCTAATGGGCTTGAAGATTGCCGGAGGGGCATCGAGTCGTATCGTCACAAACACGTCGGAAATCTCTATATTCAAGGGTTTCTTCAGCACAGAGATAGCGATATGGAGATTTGTTACTTGTATAGTTTATGATATCCAATAAACCAGACCATCACGAAAACAACCTCAGACACCGATTAATCCCTAGGTCACAAATCATCCCTTCGTCTCACAACTCAGACATTCATGCCCTCAACCTCTCGCCGTCATCTCCCTGCTCCTCTCTGTTCAAGCCGCCGATGGCGGTTCGAATTCCGCGAGCCCTTCTTGGAACTCCTCGCTCAGCATATCCAACCTTCGAAGTACCCCTTTGAACTCGGCGCTGTGCTGCTTCACCTGGTCTGTCATCTTTCTCACATACTCGGCATCCTGCAACAACATTTGCCACTCGAGGTCATCGACCTGCTTTCGGTGGGATTTTCGGGCTTTTTGGAGTCTGTCCTCGAGTTGAAGAACTCGTTGGCAGAGTCGGGCGATTTCTTGCTTTTCCCAAGAATCTGATCCGCATTGCCTATTGCTTCGTGTATATTGTTGAAGTTGTCCTTGTTTTTGGAGTTTTCGGACCTCTTGCTGCTCTTTCCAGCGTCGAGTGTGTTCTTGGGTTTGCTGCTGACGCTCTAGTTTTTGACGTTCGCGGTCTTGATCTCGGAGGGATTGATCCGCATCGTTGGTAGGACTATTGACGGACGGCTGTTGAGCTGCAGTAAGAGCTTTATTCCTTGAAGAAGGAATTGATGTAGACATGTTTGCTGTGTTGGAGCAGTGATCCTGGTTTGGAGGTTTTCGGGCCTGTTGCTGCTCTTCCCTGCGTCGTGTGTGTTCCTCGGCTTGTTGCTGACGTTCTATCCTCAGCTGCTCGCGATCTTGATCTCGAGGGGTGCGATCTACTTTGTCAGCAGAAGGCCCCATGGTAGATGGCTGTCGTGCTGGAGTAGAAGATTTTTCCTTTCGAGAAAGTGAGGAAGACTTATTCCCCATACTGAAAACAATGGCGCACAGATTTCTAATAGCTTATTATCGTGAGATACGATATGTTTATTTCGACAAGCAAGGATGGAAGCTGCATAGCGGAAGAAAGAAGAAAATTGCAGAATTTCCAGTCTCATTTATATTGCAGGGAGTTCTTAAGACAGTCACCACAACACCGACAATGAGCGTTCTCAACACAATCACTAAAATAACCCCATCCCTTCGAAACAGTCTCTCTCTAACCCAAATGCATGCAAAACAAAAGGCCAACACAACTACCACCTCTGCCCCTCAGAGCACAATCCCCCTTCCACTACCTCACCACGGTTTGAGCGGCTATTTGGGAGTGAGATTATCGATAAGTTCTAAGATTCCTAGTCACTACCTTTAAAATTCAATACTTATTGAGCTAGATTTGTTGATTTTGGTGAAAGTATTGAGAGGTGATGCATACTTATACCCCATCCAAAGATTGTAAAAATCAATACAATTTTCTACACATACAAAAGAATACCGCTCCTCCTGGGGCTCACAACTATTTCCATAGATAGAAAACATGGGCATCTCATCTCCTCTGCCATGCACCTGTTCGTGAGCGCAAGGGTTAGTTGTTATCAGCAAGTTTATATTTTCAGTGGTTTAAGATTTGAAATTCTAAAGGCAAAGGTGAGGGGAGTACAGTAGAGACGATGGTTCTATCCACAATTAGGTAGAATGTCTGGTGCAACGATTCGAAGGTCGCTTAGAAGCTTGGTACGTCCTTTTACCCCCTCAAACCCGGCCAGAACCCCTTTTCTGCCCTAACAAACCCAAACAGAGAATCCCTTGGCACCTTGAACGCACACTTGGACTGAGAAGCTGCCAAGTATGAGTACCGGCCCTCCACATCCGCAACCAACGAAGCATCCAGGATCACAAACACCAACATTCGGAAACCCCCCCTTTTCTCTTCCCACCAAACAACCCTCCCAATCTCCCCATTCACAGACATCAATTCACCCCATACCTCGCGTATCTCGTTGTCAATCTATTCCCGCTCTCGACGGATACGTTCTCTTTCCTCTTCGGGGAGGTCGCATATGCCGTCGAGCCAGTCTTCGAAGCGGGTGATGGTGTTGCCCAATTTTTTGGTGGTGGTGTGAGGTTTTGTTTTGAGTTGGGTGGTGGTGGTGTGAGGTTTTGTTTTGAGTTGGGTGGTGGTGGTAAAGAAGGTAGGTGGAGGAGGGAGAGGTGGGTTTTTGTGAGGTGGCTGGAGGAAATGAGACAATGATGGGGGTTGGCAGTGTGAGAATCATGGCAGCCGAACTTGTTTTGAAAGGAACAGTTAGGAACAACCGTGATCCAGGGCTCGCGAATGGGATACTCTAAGGAACTCTCACTAGAATCACCCACCAATGCCAACAAACCCCCCCCCCCCCTTCACCCCTATCCATCAAACCCCTAAGCCCCCGCCCACAATCTACCACATCTATCAACTCAGCCTAGGTCTCCACTGCCGAAACCATTCTTCAAACCCCTCGAGAAAGATCCATCCGACTTCCGCGGCCTCCTCCTGCAACGCGTCCCAATCGCGTACAATCTCGTCCCAAGCCTGTTCTCGCTCCAGCTCTTCGGCTCGTAGCTGTTGGCGATGTCGTTCTTGTTCCTCTTCGGTGTGGAGCCTTTCGTGGAACCATTCTTTGAGGCGGGTGAGGGTGTTGCCCATTGCGGTTTGATTGGGTAGATCGCAGTAGGATATTGTTCTTGGGGAGGTGGTTGTTGAGTTAGTAGTGGCGGAGGACCGCGAAGGAGTGGAAAGGGGGAAGGGGTGGGTGGTTTGGAGAGGAAGTATGTGTGTTGAAAATGAGAGCATTGAGGAAAGGGACAATTGGGGATTCCGTTGGACAATGAGATCTTATTAGGGGAAGAAAGCAGGAAACTGTATTTGCGCGGCGTAGAACATGGAATCCAGACTTACAATCTCCAAACCCCGCCCTCCCCATTCATCGCCTTCATAAACCCACTCACCTCCCCCAAATCCTCCCCCTTCCCTTTCCTCTGACCACCAGCCCGAACAGGCGCCGGCTCAGACTGTCGCCTATGCCAATTATGACGGTTTTGCGGTTGTCTCAAATGCGTCGTGTTCCGGCGAGCTAGACCGGAGTGATCGTTGTCTTGCTGTTGACGAGATGCGTGTTGCTGCGCCACCGTTGCCAAACGCCTCCGTGCGGTGTCTGGATATGGGGAGATGGAGTTGCCGGTGGCGAGGAGGGGGAAGGATGAGAGGGTGTCGTATTGGGGTTGCGGGGATTCTTTCCCTAGGGGAGGGGTTGGGGATGAGAAGGTGATGCCCATGGTTGAGGTTGTTTGAGTCGAGATGATGTGCGGTAAGTTTACTGATATGGGGGGTTTAACAATCGAGCGGGGCGAAATGATGGGGAATGCGAAATTTGAGAACTACCCGATATCAAGCTTGCGAAGACAAAGGATTGTAGTGACTGTCGAAAGGATGAAGGAAGACAATGGGAGGCTGTGTGCTTGACAATGGGACAAGATAACAAAGAAGTATTCCTCCTACGCCATCCAGCTATCTCTTACTGGGGCGAGTTAGTGTAGAAAGTTCGTAGACAGCAACAGGTCTCCACAGATATTTCTAGGTGAACAAGTAGACACAAAGCCTCATTGAATTAGCAGAACACGAACTCGAGTTCAACTGTAGGGCTTATGCGATAATAAGAGTCGGGTAAGAAGACATGCAGAACTGATTGATCCTGACTTTCCTTACTCAAGCGTCACTTTGTACGGTTAGATGTCTGATTTTCCCACATCAATTATTGTTCACTAACATATGACCACCCATGGTGCTTACCTCACTGTAAAGATGTGCGACTAGTACCATAGAGTTCGATCCTATCACAGCTCCTTGCATGATCCAAGGGTCCAATCTTCATCTTTATTCCTGATGGCGTCAGTAGACAGTTTCGTCTGACATAAATCATTTTAGGAAGGTAATTCTACACATAAGAACACGAGTTGATTGCAAAGGAAAGGAAAGCGGGACTTCCAGTTTTATCAGTGGTTTACATATCAGTCACCGCAGCCGAAGCAACTGACGTATGAGCATTGATTGGCCTTTAGGCGTAAATGTTAAGAAATGAAAGGAAGCGAATTTTGCGTGCAACGTATGCGTTATGAGAGATGGCACCTCCGATATACTTTAGGATAGGTACTGTAGAGAAATAGACGAGCCGCCAAAAGAAAGAGATTCACAATGTGAAGAAGAACAAACGCAGTTGCATTCAAAAAGAGCGTTAAAACCTCTATAGTTGTACAAATGTGGAAAAGGGTCCTGATCAGGGACAGACAAACAGCTGCTAGCACAAAACGAGCATAATTGACTCCAAAAGTCTTCTCTTCTCACGAATCCTCCATTCCTTGGTCTCGAAACCTCACCCTAGAACCTTTCACACTATTCGTTTCCAGGTTAAGCGTCCTGCTCTTGCAATCCATCAATTGCAAGAGCATCCTCGGTAGTTGGCAGTGCATCTTCCATCAACACCGGCGCAGTTGTTGTCATAGCACGAACCGGTGTAATCCTGGCTGCAGCCCCAGCCGCAACGACAACCTGAGAAATCCCCTTCCATGCAGGTGATTCTGTCAAAGCTATATTCGCCGGCGCAACCCACCTGCTCCAAGAGGCTCCACCACCACTCATGCAGGTCAGCTTTTCATTTCACATCAGCTAAATAATCTTTGTTGGTCGAGGGTGGAAGTGATACATAAGACCTACCGTCTACCGTTGACGCAGGTGCTGGTGGTTATGGTCGGTTACTCTGTCAGCTGCTGCTCGGGTATATCAGCGTATCACGCCTAATTTTTATGCCACGCTGAACGATATTGTCATGCAGCTTACTTCATTCCTAGAATCTGACATAGATGTATAGTATCAAGTAATCGTGATGACAGAGACGTAATTCAACCCATGAGACAACGAGGAAAGTAGAGTAATAACGTGACCGGAAATCCCACCTCCTAAGATTTGACGCATCTCAGCTTGTGCCATATGAAGACTTGAAGAACTTACAGCCTCAACTGGGCACATGACCGTCAGAACTCTCGAATGCTGATTCATTGCGGTTAACCAGTTGGCCATGCGGTCGCTTACAGTGAGACGCATATTGCCGAATGTAGCGACGTAGCCTGATATTCCCTACCAATCAAGAACATCTAACAATAAGTTCTGTTGATATGCATAGCGACCTAATATTGTGGGCAATTCAGCCGCATCCATCCGCACCATAGATCTGCGCCAAGCCTGAACATGATAAACCAATTGGACCCTGTGGGAGATACCTAAAGCAGATATGGCTGCGCTGCCGCAATGCTGTATACGCTCCACCATGGGAAGCTTTCTGGAATGGCTGAACTGGTGGATAATCGAGCTCTCCATGGGCTGTTGGACTTTGATCTCACGAAGCATGCGCAAGGCTAATTTGAAGCCTTTACTTCGGAGGTATGTCATGAGACTCGTGTATATTTCTATAGGTAAGGACGGCCGTAATCAAACACAGACGCAAGGAGATGCGCTAACATTGTCCTTCAGCATAGCAGTTCATGGACGTGAAACCTAAGGATGCAGATATAAAGAAATGCTTGGATATGGTCTACTTGTGATAGTTGGCCGACTCAGTCGTCCATTACACCTACTGAGTGTCATGGTCAAGAGGCATGTGTCAAGACCAGCTAGAATTTCCACCACGGTATTGTCGTAGTGACGCTGACGGTACTGGTCGACGTAATGACAGTTACGCTTGTAGAGGTGATCATCCCCTGAATAATACAAATTAGACAGCTATCTCAGCCATGTGGACCGAGGGAATGGCATACCGTAGGCGAGGCACAAAGCGTACTGTTTGTCGGTACGGGCGTGGTCTTGAACTCTGTGCCTGTCGCGTTCAATGTAAGCGAGCTATTGTAGGAGACACTGGGAGTCATGGATGCGAGGCCGGAAGAGTTGCTGGTAGACTAAGTCAGCTTACATTGCAAATAAGGACTTCGTCGGTCTGACAGCGACTCACAAGGATGGGGATGGCGTGATGGAAGCTGTCGAGCTAGAGTTGCTGGTGGTATCTAATTAGTGTTTGTTTTGAAGTATACTATGATACCACTAAGAGACTTACGTCGTGAGAGGAGTGATGGAGGAAGATGTAAAGGCAGATGTCTTCTTGATCTTGCTTGAGCTGAATCCTGTAGGGCCGGCTGAGGTAGAGAAGTTGAATGTGAGACTCGGGAAGAACGAACTAATGCTAGAGGGAGCAGTGGGTCCAGCAGTACGGCTGTAATTCATAGAGTTCGAAGGGGCGGCCGAAGGTGTAGAAGTGCTGATTGAACTGATCGGAAGAGTCGTGTTGATTAGAAGGGCACTAATGGCTGTGGGATCATCCTCGGGAGCCGCTACAGCAGCTGGAGTCTTGAGGTAGCAATCGGCTCCAGTAGTGTTTGGGAAAAACGTTACACCCCTACAGCGGACCGAAGAGAAACCGTCGTTGGCAATGGCACACTCTTGTACACAAGCACGGAAATTAGGTTCATCAAGCCCTATGGTGGTACTTCCTCCGTAGTTCGTGTTGCACATAACCAGGTATTGTTGGTCGCTGTAAGTAATTATTGAACCGTTGATAGCCGGACATCCTGTTGTAGTGGGGTTCGGCTCAGGTAAACTACTCGTCGTAGTCGTAACGTTCGCTGGTATAGTATGCGGAGGTTTAGAAGGTGTCGAAGTGGTGTTCGAGGGTGCGTATGTTGGAGAGCCAGAAACGGTTGCTATGGCAGATGAGATTGAAAACGGATATTTGGAACTGAGACTGAGTGTTAAAGTTGTAAGATTAGGCATAGTCGGGATTGTCGGTATTGTACCGCTTGGTGTCGTAGGAGAGCTACTCCATGTTTCCGTACTTATGCTTGATGACTCAGTGGTTGGGGCCGTTGTGGAACCTGTTTTTGGGATGAAAGAGCTGTTCGACGACGGTATGGCCGTGCCAGATGCGGCGCTGCTGGTAGGCATGCTAATGGGCCAGGATGTGCTATATTGAGAGGGCGGGCTGGTAGAGACTTCGGAGGAAGTGTTCATGATAGGGCTCACTATACCGGTTGAGGTACTAATCGTGATAATGGTGCTGACGGTAGTCAAAGGTGTGCTAGTAGAATAGATTGTACCAGTAGAGAGAGGGACAGTCGGTATTGTAGTTGAGTTCCAGGGAGTGGGAGCACTACTGGTCTCTGTCGAAGGAGTCGAGGTAAAAGTTGCGAGGACAGTGGTTGTGCCTCCAGCAACAGTGACAAAATCGATTTCTTTCTGGTAATTGATGGCTTCCTCGGTCCTAGTCTTAGAGCCGTCAGTACGGAAGCGCGGAGTCACCCTTTAGAGAAGGTCATACTATATATGCTGTAGCAGGTAATGTAACGGTATTGGGAATAATGTGAAGGCACGAGCAAGCGCTAGAAACTCCTGATATTATCGCGGCATTCTGCGGTGTGTTATTACGAGCACTCAAGTCTTTGATAGCCAACGCGGCATCTGTAGGCTGTGGACCCCGTTTGCGTAACTGAACCACTGTAGTAGTGCCATATTCTGTAAATGCAGGAACCGTTATAGTTTGGACTACGGTATCAGTGGTAGTGGCCGTCTCGATCGTGGTACTATTGTTGTCAGTCTCTAATATAAGGGAAAGGGTAAAGATAGAACGAACGTGCGAGAAGTAGTCGATACTTCACTGGTAGTGACATCTTCGATGCCAAGATACATGCTACAGAAGGGGACTGTGTCGCTGGGATACTCGACGAAAGACAGAAGGAAGTCATCGTTCACACAAACATCTCTTTTCTTCGTAACCAAACGTCCATAAGCAGGCCCGCACCATATCAAGAGAAACAGGGCCTGACACCATGTAGAAAGAGTGAGATGCATGATTGCCCGAGTCTACTGTTTGTTGAGAAAGAAGCAAGTAAAAGAAGAAACGAGACCCTGGATGGGAGGCAGAAGGATAGCAATGACCCATGTCTTTATATGTATCAGAGTGATGGCTTGAATGCCTTGCAGGCCAGCCTTGGAGTAGCATTTTTCAAAGGAATGCATCAAGTCGTGCCCAAGGGGTTTTGTCCGCGGTATGCATGGCATAACCGAGAGACATATGAACCAATATAGCAAAAGACGCTGGAATCGTTTTCCATTTACGAATAATACGCGTTCTATATCTATGATCGTGAAAGTTGCGTTCAGCAGTCAAGGTTTTGAGATTGCTGGAGGTTCTGAAGGAAAGCCTCATGGATGTTGTGATAAAGTTCTGGTGCGTCTTCGAATGATCGACGCTAGCCGAACAGTACATACAGTATTCCGTACTCAAAGAACCGTCCTGCATCCCAACCTCCTCTTGCCTTGCAGTATCATTTCTGCACGGAACACTGCGCCTTCTGAAACTTGCTGCAAGCCGCATTCCATGGGCGCCTGTGCATCCTGCCTTGGATTTGGCCGACGCGATCAAGATACTGAGGTATGTGGAGCCATCCCTCGCTAATGCGCGGTACTCATTCGCCCTTGCAAAGAACCCCGAGACTTCTGGACTTCTCTCCGATGATCCTTACCGAAATCACTACGGTTCAAATGCCCAAAATGTACAAAGGCCAGTCTATCAGCCTGATCCGGAATCACTCCGTCGCGAAAGAGAAGCTCTAGAGGGAATCTGTCATGCCATGTCTGAGTGAGACTCACCCTACTTCGCTAGATGGGACCATTGATGGTAACGGTTTATGCAGTGAGGTCGTTGACATTTTCACAAAATTGCCCCATATGCCAGAAGATGGTAAGAAGGACTCATACGCCCCTCTAGCCGTTCATTTGCTAAGTCGTACAGCAATGCGAAATCGCTCAACGTCGCCCTCACCCCGAAGAAACGAAGAGACCGATCCTGAAATTCAATCTATGGCAATGACTTACATGACTGTAAGGAGGGGCCGTGTGGGCCAAATCTCTAGTGCGTTAAACAAGGATGAGCGAGATTGGAAAGCAGCTAAAGCAGTAATGGGATAAACCTTGAGTGGAGCCCTACTCTTGCATCATTGGACGACATATACTTGCGCCCTTACCGTGGTGTTGTGAATACAAGCAGAGAGACGCCACTGCTGTACTGGTGCCGCTCTGGTATGGTCTTACTGGGTTCGAGGCTACAGACGCATGGTGAGATCAAGCCACACATCATCCTACGCCATCGACGAGCAGAATTAGCTAGTTTCGCAGAAGATGTGGCTAATCAGAGAAGAAGCGAAGAGAGCTATACATGTCTCCGTGCTTGGATGGGCAAGCCACCCCAAGCATCTCCCGCTGATACGGAGTGTCTAAGAAGCCGTCATCATGTTTGTTCCGAGTGCCTGAGGAACGTTTCATAGCAGCAGCACCCTCCCAACCCACCAGAAATACTCATCTTTCCACCTACGCTGCGAATTAGCAAAACCTAAATCGGATCCTATATTGCGAGGTTCGCTGGGGTGTTTCCAAGAATACAGCAAATAGCATATTACTCCTGCCATATAGCCTACAAACCAATGTTGCCGGATCAAGATCACGATGGTTCACTCGCTTAATTTATACGCCCTCTCATCCACGAGGATGAGGTGAAGCCGGGCTTCTTAGTGTCCTCCAATCTGGCTGCCTAGCGAAGCCTGGGCACTTGTACTCTAGTCAACGCATTTGCTCGTTAATCCCGTTATCTCGCTCTCAACCAATCAATGCATCAAAAATCCACCTTTAATGATAGTGTCCCTGAAACCTGGGCTTAGACTCTCTTTATTACGGAGTACCTAGATGCCCACTTGTTACCCCTTTGAACCGCCCTACCCCCCGGAGTACAAGGCAGACTCCCTTTCTCTTCTACACTGCGTAGCGACCGAGACAGCCACGGGCTCCGACGGCGGTGAGAAGTTCTTGCCATGGGTTGCAGCCCTACCACAAGCAGATTGGACTTGGGTATACCTGCAAAGCCTGAGGCTACTAGGATTCTAGGACGTCGAGCCAAGCGGATCGATTTGGTATATCTTGATGCCCTTGTGAGGTTGTAACGCGGGCGAAAATATATATTCCAAGATACATTCATATTGCACTTTTGTCACCAGCTCCTCTGGATACTCAGAAGCCAATCGCATTATACGCGACTCCCACAACAGATTCTGAGTATCGAGGGAACTGAACACGAATGCCCGCCCCGCAGATGTGAGACGAAGAGGAGGCGTCCTAGAACCAAGGTTTGGAGCCAGATTTCTATTTCTCGGGTCGCCTACCTAATGCCTCAACCCCAATTGTTGCACTTGAGTGGCTTCTCAGATTATTGATTATTGTCCTCTAACTAGGTATCAAAGACGCCTAAGCCGTCTCGATAATTCCCGGATAGCGGGAGTTCAAAGCTCTTAAGAGCATGAATCTGACAAGGCGAGGCTTAGGTCTTAGATCAGTGCTTGCGGATGGAGTTACTGCATAGTCGCAAAGCCAGAGGTTAGCGAAAAGCTACGTTACTGTAAGGTGGAGTAGGGGTGTGTATATAACACAATTATACAAGGGAACCGATATTTGCACACCCAGTTTCCATACATGCACACCCTATTTCACTACATAAACACCCATCCAAATTAGGATTAGTTACTGATACCTCGGTCGATTAGAGATACCTTTATTTGTATGAGTGCCCCACCAAGAATTAAGTACCTCTGGATCAACTGTTATTTCCAAGCTAATTTACACCTGAAATTGACCATAAAAGCCTCCACCACGTGGCGTTTGCTCCCGAAACTCCGGAATCTGCTCTACAACAGCTGAATCTTCGTCACCCCCCCTACCTCGTCCTCCGCCCCTCCCCCTAGCTCCGTCCCTCCCTCTACCTCGCCCTAGTTACGACGGCGTAACCTTGGGAGCCGGCGTGGTTGTTGACAGCGAGAACGAGCTTTTCATGACTGGTGTAGAGCTCCCCTACCGGCGGCGGCGTGAGATCCATTGGTATGAGGGAGGTAGATAGGTAGATTAAATATCTGGTAATATGTAAGATGTTGTAACGCGATAAATTTGACGAAGGATGACGTCGTTGCCTGCAGGTACTTAATTCTTGGTGGGACACTCATACAAATAAAGGTATCTCTAATCGACCGAGGTATCAGTAACTAATCCTAATTTGGATGGGTGTTTATGTAGTGAAATAGGGTGTGCATGTATGGAAACTGGGTGTGCAAATATCGGTTCCCTTATACAATTCCTTATCAGTAACGAGTTTTAGGATGACAGCAAATTTCAACAAAAATACTAAAGCGGGAACAAGATATCCAAGAATAAACCAAAGCAGCTTCTGTAACCAAAAAGGTAATCTGGTGTTGGATCTACCGGCGCGAACATCGCGGTTCAAGGACAACGCAATGAACACAAGCATAAATCCCGTGGCGCCACCAAGCTGTTGATGTTATATATTGATTGGAGATTCCAGTACTTGTAGCTTTTTCCTTTTGACAACCCAGAAGAATATAACCATTATCACGGCTGCTTCGCAATAAGAAGCCACCGCCGCGCCTATCCCCTACTTATCATCGAGTGTGGCAGAACCTCGATTTGCCAAAAGTACTCGGAATAAGAGGTGCAAAAGCCGAGTTTTCGAAGGGAATGGCGCGCTTGATCGGAGCGTGAATAATACAGACTTGTGAACTTCACTACATGTCGGTGCCCACTGCATCAGGAAATCAATTCTTTCAGCGCTGGTAAAAACCGGTACACGTCAGCGCTGGATTGAGCAGATCTGACATTTTCTTCTCCTAGCCAGTGGCGTGCATATTCCATGTCAAGTCATTAAAGCATGATTTTTTCAGTGAATCTCTTTTTCCATTGAGGTTCTCACATTCGCGAAACGTCGCGTTTTCTTGTATTTACCTCCGGGATCGCCTTCTTCTGCGCATTTGCCATATTCTCGGTATTCTCCGTTGTATCGTCCGCAGTCGCCAATCCACTATGTCCATCATTACAGCTCTCAAGGGGAGGGAGTTTGTGAAGTAGCATTCTCCACGAGTACTGGCGGGACAATACGAGCGTGAAGGGCAGATCACAACCCTTCCGGATGAGGCCGTTTTCCTGCAAATGAAAGTTCATTCGCAGTATTCATACTTCGAAAATCATACTTATCCGGCAGTGAACATTGTGCTTCACAGAATGCTGTAAACTTCTTTGCTGGGAATATGTACGGTTTGCCACCAGAAAGGTCGTGTATATACCGTCATGAGTACCCACTCTCTTTAGGAATGCGGACCTCATTAAGAGCTTGAAGTCTACAACTTGTACTCGAACCGATCAAAACAAATCCCCTGGTTCACCTAGCGTCTATCAGAACCTCCAGGCGGCACGGAAGATTCGAATAGAAGATATAAAGTGACGTAAGGTACGTTGGTTTGTAGGTCTTGATCTTACAGCGCTAAATTCGTGTTAAGCACCAAACATTATGTGCATCTTATATGTCCGATTCTATCGAGGCTGCTCTCATCTAGGTGGCGAGCGATAGTGTCAGACCCCCAAAGGAAACTCCACCGCAGAGTGCTCGGCGATCGTTATGGGATCCAAACTGGTAAAGGATGGTCGGTGCGGCCAATGTAAGGATAGGGGCATAGGTCCTCTGCGTCGGATCGGGGAGCTCCACAGTGGTGAGCGAGGTTTTCCGCTCATGCGGTCGGAATTTGAGCGGACGCAAGTTCGTAGGAGTCGAGGCCAAGTGTGGTGTAGATGTCAAGTATGTGGGTGCCCGTTCGGTATCTCGTTTGACGATTATGGCCGTCCACATTTCGAAAATTTGAGATAACGATTCTTATTGGCACGGTCGCGGCGGATCAAGTATAGTAGGTCTTCCGAGTCGCCTTCTCGTATTAAAACGCTATCTCCTTCACCGCCAGATCTCGAGGGTTTTTGTGAAGCGGCGTTGCCCAAGGATGCTGGAGAGATCCTCAGCGTGAACGAAATATATTAAAAAAGATCTCCCGGATTAGGTCTTCTTCCTGCAAAAAAGTATTCATTTGCAGTATTCATACTTCAAAAAACGTCCTTATCCGGCAGTGAACAATGTGCTTCACAGAGTCTTGTAAAGTTCATGCTGGGGACAGATTTGGTTCGCCATCAGGAAGATGTGTATATAACGCCATGACTGCCCGCTCTCTTTAGGGATGCAGACCTCATTTGAGAGCTTGAGATGTAAAAGCTGCAATCTTACCCAATCGATTCAAAATCTCCTTTCTATTTCTAGCTATTTCGAATCTCGAGTCGAATCTTCAGACATCGCGCAAGAATCAAATAGAAGACATAGGTTGAAGTAAGTAATGCTGGAATGTAGATCTGGTTCTCTAGAGCTGACTCTATATCAAGCACCAAACATTATGTGCATCTTATATAACCGTTTCTATAAAGGCTGCTCTCACCTAGCTGGTAGCCAATGGCTGTGTCCGCTCACGACTGAAGATGTCCCCCAAGCTTGCGCGGAGATGGCTGTCGGATCCCGCGTCGTAGTGGAAGATCGCTGCTTTCAATGTTCATATGGCAACAAGCGTTGGTATCAGGTGATGGAAAGCCATCTAGTAAAAATTTCACTCATGCCGTCGGATTTTGAGCGGATAGGGAGTGTCCGTAGACTTAACGGCCAATGGTGGAATATTTATCGAGTATCTGGATATGTATTCGGTCACGGTATCACGCGTGATATTAATGGTCGTTTAGTATTTGGATTTGGAGATGTTCATGGCGGCCGGGCGAGGAGTGTCTGAAAAGCCGAGACATTGAAATACTTGTCATCACATATCAAGAGAACTTTCATACATAGCTTTACCTAGTCATAAGTCAAAACACAATTCCTATCACCACATGCCCACATGCCCACAAGGCAATAGTTATAAAGCAGCATCCTCTGACGGTGTTGAAACAGAAAACGAAAGTGTGAATGAGAATGGGAAGCCGTCGACAATGTACAAAGAAATTCACAGCAACAGATCAAGTAATGCAGCGAGTCAGCTTTCCTTTGTTACTGGGAAACTTGCCTATTTCATACCGAAAGTTCTTTCTCTTTACTAGGTCTTCAACATTATCGAATAATTTGACATCTACAAGTCGTACTCGGACCTGTTTCCTTTTAGCAATCTCAAACCTCTATTACGATTTCTCTCGAGACGCACGCGCAAGAATCAAGTACCTAAAGAAATCGATCGAAGTAAGTCGACTTCCGAACAGTTGGTCTGATTGGATAAAGCTGATACCATCATAAGCAACTTGCATCATGTGCAATTGCAAGCCTCAACTCTTTAGTCGCTGCAACCATCTACAGTTGAATTTAGAACCCTGCGCCGGCAGTAAAAACGGTACCGAGCTATGCTTCATCCCCGTCCAGGAGGCAGAATACGACGCCAAAAAGAACGGCTTCCTTGAAACGGATGATTATTGCAATGATTGCACAGAACAGATCAGAAACGCCCTTCATGAAGGGGTTTCAAGGCGGGATATAGGTGCAAGTGAACGTTCAAATCCATCGAGCCGATCGCATTTGGCCAAGCTGTGCGGGTATGAATGGATTGGGGAGACCCGTGTAAAAAATACTCTGGGAGTAGAACAAGTAATAAAGAGATTTCGATTATGGGGTCAAACAGTCACCTGCGAATGGTATTACAGTGGTTATTTCCCCAAAACGATTAACGTAGTGTCGGAAGCGCCAGATTTGGGACAATGACCCTAGCCAGAACGGTCGCTACGACTCAAGTACCTAAGCCTTCTCAGTGGCGTCTCATACTAACACGGCCGGGCGAGGAGTGTCTGCGGAGTTTGAGGGGTTGACGAAGTAGGATCGGGGAGACTTGGCTGTATTTAATGTACATGCTAATGTATTCTTGATACCTGCCCAAAAAGTTTTTCTTAAGCTCAAGCACATAGAATTTCGAGATAGGAAAACCCTCAGTTATAAAGGCATCCATGCCGATAAGCGACAAAAACTGTACCGTCGTTAAGTCTGACAAGTCTTCTAAACCATATTCACGCATTATATGCTTCGCCGCACTTGTCGTCGACACTTGCTCTCCACGCGCTTAGTTCGTGCTTCCTTGAGCCCGATTGACACTTGGTAGTATAACATCGTACTCTACTTGTTGCTGGATCACTAAGAATGTTACTCTTCGAACGTAGGCAGGAGAGAGGACTTATCATTAATCAAAGGTCTAGAACGTCTTTGGGAGGAAATTGAAGTCGGCTCGGGCGGTTGTTGTCGTATAATCTGGCTAGCTCAAAAGACCTGATCACGTGAACATATCTTACCTTACTGGCTATGCTGCGCCGTACTTTCATCCTGTCAAACTTCCCTTTTTCAGGCTCTAGAAACTAAGGATGGTCTCCAGTCTCTGATTCTTGTAATATGCCCGAGGTTTAAAAACGGGTCTTCTCGTTCCAGTTCAACCACAGGACAATGCATGCTTTGAAGAGGCACTGGGCAGTTTGATTTAGAATGGCTCGCTGACGGAGTTGCGGAATTGATGATCTTCGGATTCTGTACACCTTGCTTAGGGGCCGTTCTTCCCTTCCCAAGTTCAGTACCTGATCTGGTGTCCACAGACTTTTCGTTGGCGAGAGTGGATTGGTGCTGAAACCTTGAAAGCGAGCAAGAAATGATAAGCCAAGGATTTTGTTCACAGATGCTTGCAGCAAAATATAACGATGACCATTGCAGATGAACAAGTGGGAAGCTCGATTCGGGATTAGTAGAGATAAGTACATAAAGAATATGAAGTTTGAAGCGGAATCCAAAAGACCAGCCAGATGCCATACGAGACGAACAGTCGAGTAGCTTCCAACACATGTCATTTACCAACCTGCCTACTGATTTGAATTAGCAGCCAGACCGGCAAACCCCTTCGAGCCCAGTAAGTCCTAACAGTCAACCGCTTTGCAGTGGCCCTTTACATCACGTGATCGCTACAGGACATGTCAATGCGCCTAGGTACCTTGGGACTCAAAACAGTGGGCATATTGAACAATCGACGGCTTTTTCGAGAATACTAAAAAGTCAATTTCGAATTCTTTTACCGTCTGCAACGCGTTCCGTATCGCAATGAATCATTTGCTGGTTGCAGGGCATTCAACCATGGGTCGGATGTACGGCATGAGATCTGTTCGTTCGCCTCCCTACCTCCTTGTTCGTTCCGACTTGGCCACAAAGCTAAGAAAGGGTTCTTAACTCATCACATTACATTAGCAAACTCTTAAGAAGCCATATGAATAAGTGCTAGCTCTTGAATCAAGAGGTGGCCACTGACCAGGAGGCATACAATCCTGCTGTTCAATCACCCCTGGGTACGAATCAGGACGCAGGTCACACTGCAGAAGGATACGTATATCGTACCTGATTGACTCTTAAGATTTTAAACCGTGGTTTACCTTACTGTGTAGATTAGGGTTAGCGCGTAGCTCGAGGCTGGTTGGTGCACATCTGCCGTAGACTGCAGCAAGTGCCGGGACCCAACCACCGCGCAGATGCTGACATGAGAATCAACACGCTTATACTTTAATTCCTGCAGGCCCGCGAGCTGGTCTCCCATTTGTTAACGGTCCGCGTCCATCTCCTCTCGCGCACGCATTAACTCTTGCTCCCGTGAGTCTGATGGTCCCAGCTGTTGGGTACAGACGTTATGGTGGAACGGTCCTGCATATACTACGGATGTACGTAGTAGTAAAATTCAACGTCACCCAACATTGCGCAGAAGCAAAATCCGATCATTCTTGGTAATTGTAGATTTTTTGTATAAATGTATGAGGCAAATGCTGACGCGACCATTGGGTTCTCATTGGCTATGATGTCTGTTGCTTCCTGCCACACCGGTGTGCTACTAAATATTATTGTGATAGGGGTCAAGCGAGCTAGCGAGTACGATAGCAAGATCAATATCTAAACTTGGCAGCCTCCTGTGCTGATTCTCCTCGGAACTGTACATATTGATGACTTCAGCCGGTTGGGGGCTCTCTCGAGGCTGAGGCAGCATAAGGATCGACGATGTAAACAACGCACTGTTCAGTCATCCCCAGCCTTGTGCCATATTTCTGGACTTGCTACCTTGGCATTGGCTAGCCGGCGACGTGGTCTTCGTGTAGATTGAAACCCAGAGTACGAGTCGTGTGGTTGCCTGCAGGGGATAACGTATGTCCGGAGCTGGAGACATGGACGGAGGTATTCCGATATCAGAAGTTCGGCGTTCTGCATTGTGATATGGACGCTTAGCATGCAGTAGGGCACTGGTGCACGCTGAACCTGGTCACAGTCAAAGATCTGATGCTCGTCAGCGTATCCTTAGCCGATGTGGTACGGATTGGATTCGAGGCATGCAGGTGCGGAGGAGACGGGAGAAACGGAGTTGATGTCATGGTGGAGAGACATGATCAACGGTGTGGGTGGGGTTGGAACAGCCAAAGAAAAATAGGAGCTAAGCATATTGACGAGTCGGATGATACCCCCGGGCATCCACCACGGTGCAATACCTGGAAGCTTCGGCAGGAGCGAGACGGCTGTGTAAAGATGAAGTCGTTGTTAAATCTCTAGCTTCAAAATTCTAGTGGATGGTTGAGCACGTAGCTTGGAAGCCCCGCAGTTGATAGAATGTGGGTACCCTGAGGAGCTGAAGAAACGGACAAGGGAAGTCCTGGTCCAACTCTGTGGAACACCAAGTCCAATGATCGAGCAAATAATCGCCTCCCGTCCTCATACGAGATGTTCGAGGCCAATCTGTCACATTCAGAGTGTCTTGAGGCCCTGCATCTAAAGAGAAACTAACGGAAACTGCTGCTGAACGCGAACTTTCACCAGTGGTACGGTAGGGGTACACCTAGGAACCAAGCCGGAGACCGGACGGAAGAGCTGAAGCTCATGTGACAAACACACAGCGAGCAACCTGCATATAGCAAGGATAGGAGGAATCATAGTGTATTGCAGAAACACGGCTTGAACGGAGAGGAATGAGGGAACTGATAGCTGTAAAGCAGATGACTGGACGTAGAGAAAATCTTGCTAAACCTCGTATCATGTTGTATCCGGAGATCAGCACTCGATAGATATCCGTTGGCTGTGGTTGCCCAATTCACTACTTCTCACATGTTCCACGGGAGCTGCAAAAGATTGTGACTGTCGATCAGTGGGCCTGGGTTGTAGTGATTGGTGGGTAACGTGGCCGGTGAGCACGTTCAAGGCTCCCGAAAGGGGTTTTGCTTTGTTTAGTGATAGCCCAGCCGTTTGTTGCCGAAGGAGTGAGCGAGCAAGACCACAAAGTCACATCACGTTGGATGCCCTCGAGACATAAATACCGCGTTGAGATCCCCCAATGTTTCGACTCGCGCTCAACATCTCGAACTCCAGAAATCTAGCCATTGAGCTTCCTTAATTTTCAAACACCTTCGAAAGATCTGACGGCTTGTGTCAAAGGCTCTTCATACCTGTACCAGGTTCGTACCAAACATTGGATATCATTCCATCTCAACCGCTAAGGGTGGCTGCAGCATACACCCCGTTTCCACGTGGTACAATATCCTCGGACGTCGATAGCCAACACTTTGTAGAAAGCAAAGCTTTTAAGTAAGAACGGAACCCCGATTTATTGGAGACCTTGCTGACGTTTGGAAGATTGGATCAGAACAGCTCAAAAATGTGCTTTTTCGACCAACACCGTTTTGCTTGCGGCGACTGGAAATGGGGGCATTTTAGACAGCATTGCAACAGGGAGTACCGCACAGGTGAAACTTGCGGTATGAAACTGATTATGCAAACCGTCCCTGTCAGTCAGAAATGCAAACTCTGCGACAAGATCGATACGAAACAACGGCGCCGTAGCGCAGAGGTAGATCGGATCAGCCGCTGGCAGCGAGAAGGCAGCAAATTCCGAGCCTCGATTGACCGGTCGTACGACATGATCAAGGTCTTGGACAAAGAGATATATGAATTGGGAAGCGAGCGTCAGAGAAGACTTCAGGCTATTTGAGATGGCAGGTGTTGGCTTGATATGGTAATGCTGATGACGGAGAAGCTGAAGTTTCGGATGTGCGGTCATGTAGTACGCTTTTGTTGCGATGAAATGATTGGAGCTTCCGGTGGATTTGACTTATGGCTGCATGGATACCTGGTTCTTATTTTGTAGCTAAAGAATCTCCGATGAAACCCATCTTACCTTTGAAGATGCTGATGTGCTGCTATTCGCTGATGGCTTGACGCTTTGGGGATTTGGAACAACTATAGCCGCCAGGGCTACCGTGCCGAAGTCGATCTTGCCATCACTATGGACATTTTCAATGAGGGAGATAAAATCAGAGTGGGCATTAGCAAGTATTTGAATGAGAAATGGTATAGGTGGATTCGGGGAGAAAGAGTAGAAAGCGAGTGGAGACACGTAGTTGTTGCGTTGGCGGTCGGCAGCACTGTGATGCAGAATTTACTGGACGGCGGTATATTTGAGTACGCAGCTCTAAGGGTATTCCAACCATCAAACAACGGTCACGTTTATATTTATTTTCTTACCAAGGTACAGGCATAGTAGGGATGCTTAGAATGCTTGGACCGCTAGCTCTCTGTAATGAAGGCAAGATTTGATCAGAGTTAACATGAACGTGCTACTAGAGCAGACAAAAATGGAAGGGTTGTCTGGTTGTCTTCGGAGATGTTGACCCATCTGGCCATCGGAGTTGTTGGTTGTCAGGTCTGGCGATTGCAGTCTCTCTGATGAGAGCACCAATTCCTGAAATGCTCTTTCGTCCACGGTACGACAGTCTCAATGACATCTACTACTACAATATCACTCGAGCGCCCTAACGCCAGAATGCTTTCAACTTCAGTGTTGAACCAAATTCATCAAGTATCGGTGTCTTCTTGTTTTGCCAGTCCATGCTCCTGTAATAACGTGGTAATTTCGTCCGCACCCCAAAGATGGTGATAGACGGTCCCATTCTTCGTCTTTCCCACCGTAGCAAATTCGACTTGAAAGGGTGTCAGCCAATTTCCTTGGTGCTTTAGATATAATAGGGCCACATACTTTTCTCACTGCTTAGCTTTGTTGAATCCATCGTCTTGCTGAGGACCTTGACTGCTAAACCACAGGCCTCCTTCAGATCGCATTCCTCCTTGTAATCCTGCTTCAAGAGACTTTGAGCACTAGCATTGTTCGCCCCTACGCTTGTCGCTTTCCACCCTCCATAGTTTCCACTTGGATTGCTTTGATATAACTGGAACTGGCGCTGAGGATCATAGCCGGCATATATGAAGGAGACACCAAACGGCCGTAAGCCACCGTGTTGAGTGTACCCTTGCTTAAGATCACATAGCCGTCGAACTAGCTGTTCGCAGGGAATATCTTCGTTGTAGGTGAGGAGGTATCTTTGCGCAGCCTGGCGAGCATAGTTGATTAGGATATTCGCATCAGCAGTCATGCCTGCTACAGCACATATCATGTTGCTAGATCATGTAAGTTCGCGTCCATGTGACAGTTTGTCATAGGCTGCAGAGTGCTCTTACTCATTCAAGATGTAGAGCTTCTCCGCTGAAGTGTCCTGTTCAAGCAGCTTGCTCGTCACTTTTCTCTCTGCAGCTAGAACTATTCCATCGCTTGCTAGTATGCCAATAGCTGTACCAGCGTGCGAAATAGCCTCTAGCGCATATTCAACTTGGTATAGACGACCTTCGGGAGAAAATATTGTAGTCTGGAATCTCCAGATTAGCTCCTGCTCCTCGAGGTTGAGGTGTTTTGGATCGACATACCCTTGAGTCGTATCTTCTTGACATGTTGCTTAAAGGCGAAGGGTCAGATTGAGGGGTGAGGGCCTTGTAGAGCTTGCAGGAGCTGAATGGGTTTTGCAGCGAGTGGCAGACTAGATGGAGGAATGTTGAGAGCTTCAGGCTTCGTTCTCACGCGTAACTGTACGAGGTGATGCAATAAAGTATTCGGAATGGCCACCGTACCGCAGTTGCACTATACGCGAACATCAACAAAGATGCAATCACACATAATAATCAATACTGAGTTAAACCTGATTATTAGCGACTTCAGTTATAGTCCTGAACTGAATCTTTTTAATGAACCAAAAGAAATCGAATACGATCGAGCGCGCATAAAGATAGATATAAAGGCCATTGTAATAAGCTACGTTGATTTTACGTTGGCCCCTACGTTGTACGGTGGCCATTCCGGATACTTTATTGCAACACCTCGTAGATCGACCCCTAAACCTAATGTGTCCAAGGCTTCGGCGAAAGTACAGACCGATCAGCACCTCGGTTCTTATAACTCCTCCCTTCGCTCTCTTCAACTTTGCAATTAGTGTAGGACTTGTAAACCTCTTAGTATTATTTTGAGAGTGTTCTGTGGACCCAAGATGCTCAAATCAACACACAGGCCTACTGTAGCTTCTCCACTTCCGGCTGGGTGGACAGAGCACAAAGCCCCTACAGGTAAGTAGACCAGCGGAGTTCTTAGTACCTTGCTGACCGTCCTAGTACGAGTGCTAATTGATACGCATCAGGACACCCATACTACTATAATGCTATAACTGAAGAATCTACATACGCTCGTCCGCTCGAGACACAACAATTACCAGTCAAATCCCAGCAAAGTATAGGACCAACATATGGGGAGCTCCGTGGTGGGACTAATGCCGGCTACTCCAACGAGATATTTCCCGGCTCTGCAGGTTTTTATCACCATCCGTTTCCACTAGGTAATGGCTATCGCGAGAGGGGAGCCTTTAGAGGAGGCCAGAGTCGTCAGCAGCCACTTCAATCCGCGGATCGGCCAAAGTCAAGGCACCTAATTCCCGGCTGTGAACCATGGCTACTTGTATACACAAAGCTTGGAAGGCGCTTTGTCCACAACCCAGAAGAGGGGGAAAGCTTCTGGAAATTTCCCTTGGACGTGATGAAAGGCGTTGTTGATTACGACAGGGTGCAACGAGAGACCAAAATCAAGAAGGAGAGGGAGGAGATGTTGGATAGCAATGATGAAGGTTCACTTGCAGCCGCCGAAGAACTGGTAGCGATTGAGATCAAAGCTCCTACTGCAGCTCCAGCACCCATTGCGTGTAACGTTAAGTCCGAGGTTGCCGAAGAGCAAAGCGAGGAATATGAAGAGGTCGAAGTCACGGATGAGGAGGACGCTGAGAACCCCTCAAAGCGTCAAAAGACGGGGGAGGAAAATCCCGATCAGCCTGTTGAATTCAATGAGGACGACATTGCATACCAATTAGCCGCTATGGGTCAGGACTACGGTCTCGATCCAGGCGAATATGGGGGCGGAGAAGGCGAGGATCTGGAGGAAGGTGCAGAAGGCCTTGCACTTACGGAAGAGGATTCAAGCGCACTGTTCAAGGATATGCTGAACGACCACCATATCAATCCATACAGCCAGTGGGACAAAGTCATCGAAGCTAGTCACATTGTTGAAGATGACCGTTATATTGTTCTACCAAACATGAAATCAAGAAAGGAAGTTTGGGGTGAGTGGAGCCGGGAAAGGATACTATGGCTCAAAGAGCGACGAGAAAAGGAAGAAACGAAAGACCCTCGTATACCATACCTCTCTTTCCTACAGACTCATGCAACGCCTAAGCTATACTGGCCTGAGTTTCGGCGGAAGTACAAGAAGGAACCGGCTATGCGTGACGTGAAGCTCTCTGACAAGGAACGTGAAAAGTGGTACCGTGATTACATCAACCGTAAGATGCAAACCTTGTCTTCAACATCAAACGCTAACTTCATCTCCCAGGCCTCAAACTCCCAGAAACAACATTAAAAGCCGACCTCGTTACCGTCCTGAAGTCCATACCCCTCCACCTCCTCAACCGCTCCACAACACTCGAAACCCTTCCTCTTCCCATCCTTACAGACCTCCACTATATCTCCCTCCACCCCTCTATCCGGGATCCCATGATTGAGACCTATATCGCAAGTCTCGCCCCTGCCCTTGACAATACGAAAATCTTACCCGAAGAAGAAGAGGCACGAATGGAGGAGAGACGGCAGCGTGAGAAAAGGGAGAAGGCGTTGTCGGAGCGGCAAAGGCAGGTGCAAGAAGAGAAAAAAAGGCAAAGAGGGCATTTGCAGGCCAGTAAGGGAATTTTGAGGGAGGGAGAGGAGGAAGTTCAGCGGGCAATGAGGGTGGGGAAGGAGGGGTTGAGGGGGTATATGGAAGGGGCTGTGAAAGTCGAGGAGCATTGACGATCTTTCTTCAAATATAACACATTGAAACATGAACGACAAGCATCAAAGACGTTTACCTACAGTGTGAACTGTTGTACAATTCGGAGCGCACCACTAACCCCTTTCTATGAAACACAAAGCAGCTCGATCCCGAAGCGACTTCCGGAGGGTTGTCATAACTCATGCAAACGCCCGCTTGAAAACCAGTACCGTGAAATCGCACCGTAGCATCACCATCGTAGCCTTCGCATCACAGCATCTGCATCACCTTACCCAAACGCCCCATCCATCTCCCTCATCATCGTCATCGCTATCCTCTTCATCGCTTCCACCATCCCCACCACTCTCCACGTCCGCCTCCTCAGCCTCCTCCCTCTCCGCCTTGCCTCCATCCCCATTCCCGTCGTCCTTCCGTACCCTCAACCCCTCCCTCTTCTCCCTCAGCTTCCGCACGCGCTCCTCCAATTCAGCCATCTCCTCAAACTCTTCCTCCAACCTGCGTGCCGCATCCTCTTTTTCGCCCTCGAGTTCCTCTTCTCGCTTTTCCTTTCTCTGTAAGCTAGCTTGTTCGCGCGACTGCGCGGCGAGTTCGGCGGCTGTAAGTGGGGCAGCGGTGATGGTTGCGGCAGCGGTGAGGGCAGAGGGTTTGCTGGGAGGGGAGGTGGGAGGGGTGGCGATGTCCCGTTCGAAGGCGGCCCATTCGGCTTCGTCAACTTGGGCGGCAGAATCTGGAGGTGAGGGACGAGTAATTGTGAAATCGGCTTCAGTTGGTTCGGCGGGCAGTCTTGAGGCCTTTGTTGCTGAGTTCTCTGGAGCCCGCGCTTCTGGCCCAGCCGACCCTGGCTTTGTACCGATTAGCTTGGTAGTGCCTTGGCTAGAGAGACTCTCTGGTAAATTGTCGTCGGCTTTGGTCCGTTTCCTCAGATCGTCGCCATCATCATCTGCTTTGCGTTTCTTGCTACTATTGCTGTTGCTGGTAGTAATCGAAGCACTGCTGGCAGCTGTGTTACCGTTGGCAATTGAATTCGTACCGTTGGTTGCATCGTCATCAGGTTCCTCAGGTGGTGGTGGTGCGCCAGGTGGTCGGCCAAGAGTTCCATCACGTATCCTCTGAAGGCGCATCGCATGTTGATCCGAGCGGAGATGCTTGTTCCAAAATGACTCTGATTTGAGCTGGATATGGCATACGAGGCAGACGAGAGTACCGGTGGTGGAATAGGTAGCATGAGGGTGATTGATGCGACGTGAGGCGCGCTCATTGCGTAGCATCGAGCGGACGTCTGCCATGGTGGTGTTTCTAGCCAGTATGAGACCCGTAGACTATGGTGGTGTATACGTAGGATTCCCTAGGGTTGATGTAAATAGTGCACCTTCCATGCTCTGAAGCTGGGGTTGGGCTGCCGTTGAGGTCGTCTAGCGCAATATATCAATGTGGAGTCAAAACGTTAGGTCCACTAGGTAAGGTACTCTAGGTGCGGGAAGTCACGACCAACCCAATTTGGCTATGTATATACATCAAAATTTCACCATAACTCCGTTTTAATGCCCTGACCACTAATTTCAACTAGCTGTTCGCATCTACAAGGCATTTCGCTGATTCTAGCCCGCATTTCATCCGTAGTAATCCGATCCCATTCTTCGAGAATTATCTCTTTTAGCTCCTTCAGCGTGTGCCATTCCCGCTTCCTAATACGTTGTTTTAATATGTTCCAAACCCCTAACCTCTTTTCCGTGTAGTACTTGTTAGTCATGAAGTTTCCTTTTGGCTTGACTTCCGGATCGTGAGGTTTTCGCGCCTCTCAGTCGCGTACTCGTTCCTGATACTTTTCTTCCGTTTGATATTTGCTTCGACGAGGTTTAGGTTCCTATTTGACTGGCTTCATAACCGAAGGATCATTCTCATCGTTATAGAAAATCAGGGGACCTTTGGCGTGCCATGACACGAAGCCAGCCATGTGCAGTTTGACTTCATGAGTATCAGGCATTTCCTGCAGGTTATCTGAATGTAATTGAGTGCCCTCTTCTCTGAGAATACAGCCGCGATATATCTGACTCGGATCAACATGTGCTTCGTCTGTAAGAGTCACGTATTGCCAGAAGCTTTTCATCGTTTTCGATTTATAGTCATTGTCGTATTGAACACGAGCTTTCTTGTTTGCAGAGCTAATCAGCTTGATTGCAGGTCTCCTTCCCATTAGGATTCTTGGTTTATGCTTAGCACAGTAAGCTCTGAGTGTACGAAGGCTGAAAAGTAACTGATGATGAGCTAATTGAGCTTCTAAACTTGATCTCGTACGCGATTTGTGACAGGATCGACTAGACGTTGTAAAAGCTCTTCAGTGAGCTTGGAAGGTCTATCGATACGATGTTTTCCTATTCTTCTATGGGCTGATGAGTTTAGGACTCGTCGTTCACGTAGCCAATGAAAGCCTGTGGCATGAGATATTTCCTCCTCTTTGGTCGTTGTCTTTACTGATTTGGCTCTGTCGTGTATCGATCGCATGAAAAAAGCGAGCTTTACGGATTGTATCGGCCTCTCGACGACGAGATCTAGGCGACGGGGTTCGTGGAGCCATATTTGATAGGTAGGTAGGTGGGTGAATAAGTGAATAGAAAGGTGAGTGGGGAGGGTAGGTAAACAAACACACTCCCTGGTGTTAGGTCACGTGTTGCTTGGTAAGCGACTAAGGTACCTTAGCCGATACTGATCACCTCCACTTTGTGATCTCAACATGAACTTCGAAACAACACTCCATCCACGTACCTTCAACTCCATCGATCTGTTGTTAGGGCTGATCGCATAATTCTACCGCTCGAATGCAGCTATAAAGCTAACGGTCTTGAAGCTTCTGTGGATCAATACAACTTGACCACTGTGACGTGCTTAATTGAAGCTTGACGGGGTTTTTTCTTACAATCTTGAGAGTGCATCCTTTGGCGATCTTGCAGCAAAAGTCTAAGCAGAGTCTGTGACACAAGTGGGGGTCGTCTTGTATTCCCAGGTCTTGAGTAAACTTAGAACCTTATCTACGATACTCCGATGTGCTACGCGTCCGAGTGAAGCACATAAACCGTCTCAAGCCTGAAGTATTAGTAGTTCATTGAGTGTATCATCGAACATGGCAGGTAAGCGTTTAACGTTCACGTTGTCGTTCCAGGTGTTTGACCTTCGGACGTGTGGATATCCCGCCTTTACAAAGCCCATTGGCTAACATTTACTTGCAGATGAAGTACGGAGATCAGGCAGAGCCACCAAAGGGCAACATACAAAGAACCTTGAGGTAGCCGACGAGCCTACACCGACCAAGCGTGGCGGCAAAGCAAATAAGGCCAAGGCCTCAGCAGAACCCACTCCACCTGTAGATGAGGATGTCGATGCTATTATACGATGCATTTGTGGCTATGTCGAAGAAGATGAAGATGATGATCGAGTCATGATTGTATGCGATAATTGTGAAGCATGGCAGCACAACGAGTGTATGGAGATTTCGGAAAACCCAGATGATCTACCCGATCAATACTTTTGTGAACAATGCAGGCCTGAGGATCATAAGGACCTTTTAGCTAAGGTCGCTCGCGCGGAGAAACCATGGGAAGAGCGGGCAAAACAGAGGGAACGTGAAGAGGAGGAAAGAAAAGCGCGTAGGCGTAAAGGAGGCAAGAAGGGCAAGAAGGGGAGAGCCAGCGAAGTCAAGCCCGAGGTCAAACCCGAGGTCAAGCCCGCGGTCAAGCCCGCGGTCAAGCCCGAGGTCAAGCCGGAGGCAAAGCCCGAAATTAAACCTGCGGCGAAGAGTAACAGCACACCTTCCGGCAAAACTTCTGCTCAACCTGCTGCTGAACCCACTGCTGGACCTGTTATTAGAAGTTCTAGCGAAGGAGTACAGCCTGGAGACAAGGCAGAGAATGGTCAGAAGAGGAAGTTACCTGATGACGCTACGAACCCGATGGAGGGTCCAGATCCACAGGTATGCATTCGACCACTCTTAGTATATCAGGTGTCATCCGCTGACATTCTGGCGCAGGAGCAACCAAGTAAAGTGCGCAAAGTCTCAAGCCCAGTTGAAATAAAGGTTCCATTGCCTCCTCAGGACCAGCGCAGATCAAGCGCTGCAGCAACTCCTGCAAAGGCATCATCTAAGCGTGATTCAAAGGGATTGGTGCTTCAAACAGAGTTAGTGGAGAATATCTCAGATCTGCAGAACGAGGCGCGGAGGAGAGTTGCAACTGCTTTAGTCAGACTTTTCATAGATCAAACACAGCAAGCCCAGAAGGATGGCACCTTCAAGCTTCCCCAAGGCCAAAGCCATGATGCTTTCGGTCTGAAGTTGGGGCTCGCAGTAGAGTATGCGGTATATCTGAACTTCTGGGGTCAATCTGCGCAGCCAAGCTCCCAGTATAGCGACAAATTCAGGATGATATTACACAATGTGAAGGCAAACCCTGCTCTGAGAGACCGTCTTCTTAGTGGAGGTCTGTCACCGAATGAGTTGTCCAAGATGTCATCGTTTGACATGGCGAGCAAGGAGTTGCAAGAGAAGACGGAAGAAATTATGAAGGAGTCCGAGAAACAGCACATCATCATCCAAGAAGATGGACCGAGGATTCGAAGAACTCATAAGGGAGAAGAGCTGGTCGACAATGAGTCCAATATCGCTCAAGGATCGGATACGGTTTTCACTCATGCTCCGGTGAGGAGGAGGGAATCGGAGATGGAGATGAGTGCTTCAAAACAAGCAAGTCCACCAGCAGTGAGCCCACCAAGTCCTGCTGCTGTCGAAGAAACCTCTTACTCGGCTACTGCTGGCTCTCCAATTGCCAATCAACCTTTAGTAGTGGATACAAGCGCTCCACCGAGACCTAGTGCAGGAGGAGATCGAAAATCGTCCTCTACCTTCAATATCCAAGACGTTTGGTCCAGCGTCGGCGGACCGGCTATTACAGAAGGACAGCGAGCCCCTCAACAGGCATCATTGGGTTCCACGCCGGCTCAAGCTCAACCACGACCAGGCGAGGCTGACGCTGACATTGACCGCCTTTTAAAAGACGAAGAGGCTGACGAAGAAGAGCCATACTCCCCAACCGACTACACCGCAGACCCAGGGTCTACCATCTGGCGTGGCAAGATTACCATGCCCAGCATAGCCGAATTCCACGGAATCGCCAAACACGTCGCAGGCGCCAATCTCAGCTCTACTTACCCATGGTCTCAACTTATTCCCAGTTCTGTGATGATCGAAGGCCGTATCGCCATTGACCGCGCCAGCGACTACCTCTGTGGCCTCAAGTGGAGCCACACCACCGAACTCTCTGTCGTCTCCGTCACCCCTGCTGATGAACCGGACTCCATTGCCCAATTCGATAAGCTCTTCCGCTACTTTACCGAACGAAACCGCTACGGCGTCATTGGCAAGAGCCCCGTCGCTGCTGTGAGAGATACTTATCTTGCTACTCTCGAAGTAGGCATGAGCAAGAAACCCGACTTTGTCGAGCTGCTCGAGTACTGCACCATCGAAGACCCAAGCCCAGAACGCATGCTACTACTTACTTTCGTAGTCAAGAACAGCAACTCTCCTTCTGCGCAAAATAACCATTCCCCTTCTGCGCACGCCACTCCACGCCACCTCGACGCTGCCACCGTCGCCAGCCCCATCGGCCCCTCAGTCAGCCACTCCACCTCCAACTCCTTCTCCGCTCCCTCCCCTATGGATCACTCCTTCCATACCTCACCCAACCCCGGCTACGCACACGTGCCCCACCAATACAGCAATTCTCCCCCTCAGCCCCACCAGCACGCCTTCCAGATGCCCCCTCACCAACAACATCCAGCTTATCAACAACCCCAACCATACCCAAACCCTTCGGGCATGGATGCTGCGAGGCAAGCCCTCGGAAACGAGTTAGCGAATTCAGCGAGCGTGGGAGACTTACTGAAAGAGGCGCCGAACACAGGGGTGCCGGAGTTCTTGGTTATCAAGGATCTACTGGAGACGGTACCGGCGAGTCGGAATGATTTTGGAATGCTGAAGGGGTTGTTGACGGTTAAGCACCAGAGTGGGGGACAGCAGTAGTGCGCAATTCATCCGTCCTCGGTGCTCGCGGATTCTGAGATAATTTAAAAAAGGGGTTATCTTTCTAGTTTGCTCAACAAAGAGTTTTGGACTTCTACGCTGGCTAGGATATGTCAGCCAAGTTTCTCCATTGCTTCTTACGAGCTTTGTGGTTGGAGCAGAACCTGGAATGGCCTCGAGGTAGTTGTTGCCTATCTATCTTGGTGGATGGAATTAGAGGCGTCAGGGGGGTTAGCCAAGGTATCGGAGCAGAGCTTTCCTCGGCTTCTACGCGTCTGGAAGTTATGAAGCGAGGTACCAGAGGTTTGGCATGGATGTTCGAAAG
>JAABUS010002849.1_pt1 | contig 30482 bp, 33 predicted proteins | sample 5560161 | NCBI WGS metagenome assembly JAABUS01 (sample SAMN10711885, study PRJNA513376) | rock metagenome | isolation source: Antarctica rocks | place: Antarctica: Victoria Land, Trio Nunatak nord | collected 2016-01-04
TGAGGGGTGCGTATCCAAGAGCGGTACCCGGTTGTGCATGAGGGAAGATGGTCGATAAGGGCTCACTGGGAGGACCTCAAGCTGGCAGAGGGTTTCGAGAGGGGGGGGGGGGAGGGAGTGTTTGGTTGCGCAGCTGATGGGGATGAGATGTGTTGAGGGAGACTTGTCGTGGCGCTTGGTGGGGTGCGGATGTAGCTTTTGTTGAGAAGGCGATTGGATGATGGCTGTGGGGGATGCTGGAAGGAAGACATGGGGGAGACTATGCCTGGAATAGGGTAGGTTGGGGTGTGGAGAGGTTGTTGTTCGCGATGGCGTGGTGGGACGGGAATACCTGATTCGAAGGTAGAGAAGTGTTCAGGTAGATGAGTACGAGGGATGGGTTGAAAAAAAAGAATGAACTATGTTTTGAAATGATACGTGGAAGAATCTGCTGAGACATTATAATACATGAACTATAGATTGAGACGGAAAGAGTGGCACGCCTCCATGGCGATTTCCTATCCAAAACCAAGCGGATTCCAGAAATGCATCGTGCGTCGTGTTTCCCATGATATGTCGTATGCGTACACCGTACATGCATCCAAAACCAGCCCCTAGCAAACATCACCTTTTCCTTCGCCCAAGAAGTTGTGTCAGAAAAGCGAAATCTGATTCCAAATCAACTATTCAGACCGACCCAGACCCCGGTCGCGCTCCGTAGGGTTCGAATGGTTGTGGCGGCCCCAGAGGAGCGCCAGACTCTGGCTCAGACCCTCTCGGCTCCTCCACCAAGCCCTCCTCACTCATACTGCCTAGCTGCGCCCCCCCAGTGGCACTCAAACCACCCGACTCCCTCCTCCTCGCACTCGACCTCCTCCCCACCAATGGCGTCGAGCTGCTCGACTCCCCCAACCTCGTCTCAAACGTGTCCGCCGTCTCACCGTGACTGTTCATTCGATGATACGGCGGCCGCTGCACGACAGGGCTAACGAATGGATCCGAGTCCGACCGCTGGCTCGCCCTGCGGTCCAGCATGATCAGCGAATCGCCGTCGTTGCTATCCTGCCGCAGGTGGCTAGGGCGCACAGGTGTGTAGGCGGAGACGGAGTCATTGCTGTCTTGGTGATCGTGCATGGGCCGGGAGCTGCTGCTGGAGGTGGAGAGGCGGTCGACGGCGGAGCGGCGGGAGCCCATGCGCGGGCGGGACCAGACCGGGCCGGGGGAGCTGAGGGCGGAGGGAAGGTCGGGCGAAGGAGTGGTGGTTGTGGAGCGCAGTGCAGGGGAGGGCATTTCGGGAGTGATGCCTTCGCGCGTCGACCAGAGCTCATGAGCGGAGGGCTGGGGGGACGGCATCTCGGCGAGGCAATAGAAGGGGTCCGGGGAGGGGGCTTCGGAGCGTGAGGGCGGAGAGTGGGGTAGTGGAGAACGGGGTGGTGGGGAGCCGGGCAGTTCCATGGGCGGCATATAGCTGGTGCTGCCACTCATTTCAATCCCGGGCGACCCAGGTACAGAGTATGTAGTCACGTAAGGGAGTTTCTTGTCTGGGATGTTGTCCAGTGAGCGAGATCCATCGGCTTCGGCTTTGTCGTGGGGGTAGCGAGGGTCTGCAGGGAGCTCTTCTAAGTTGTACGTCATGCTGTTCTTGCGCTTGCGGGTCCGTTTGTAGTGCTTCGCGGTGAAGAAGCCACTGACGAATGCGATGAGAATGACTGCGACAACAATACCAGCGATTGCGCCGACGGGAAAGCCGTGGGAGCTATGATTGGTAGTCTGTGTGAAAGTTGAACCACCGCTGTTACCAGCTGATATGGGGCCAGCAGTCCCATTGCTTGGTTGAGAAGCAACAATGTGGGCTGGCGCGTTGTCAAATCTCGTCTGCGACATTGAGAAGTTGTAGTTCTCATAGTCGACAATGAGGTATCTAGAGAGAGTCAACCAAGATTCCGATACGAAAGGGATCCACTTACGATTCTTGTAGGAATGTGCGTCCCAGCGTGTACTGGGTGTCATCGGCTGCTCGACGAAGCGGAAAGTACCTTTCTTTTGCCTTGACCAAGGGGTAGTCGACTTCGAGATCAAAGCTCGAATATGGCAGAGTGATATTGACCCTGACTGAAGAGCCTACAGTTTGCGCCAACGTGAAGGTCACGCTTGCGTTCTGCTTTACCATTTGGTCATGCAAGGTATCATTGACGATATAGAGATTCGGGATTGGTTGGTAGCTGATGCCAAAAGCGCTTTCGAACGCTTGACATGCCTCGAGCGGAAGCCATATTGTTGGGACAGTAGAGTCTACGAGGGCGAGGATCCCATTTTGAAGGAGTGTTATTTCTGTAGAGCCGGAGTCGGAGAACGTAATTGTCTCAAGCGCAACGACGAGTTGCCGGAATGGATCTTTCGCCAGACCAAAAGAAACGTCGTTCGGAATAAATCTCGAAGAATCATAGCCGCCTAGTGTCAGGCTTGCCGTGGCATTGTTGCGATAAGAAGCGCCTGCAGTGTATGCGTAGGATGAACTTGGTATCAGACTTTGGTTCTTAAGGTTGGTTATCAAACTCGGCCGTGTGTCGAATGGATTGGTGAAATTGACCGGCGTCTGACTCAGGCCCAGACTACCGAGAAAGTAGTCTTTGGTCGCAATGCCCGCCAAGATCTGTTGATCCAGAGTCACATTTCCTCCTTGGCCCGTGGGTATTGAGAAACGATCGTATCCGAACTGGCCATTGTCAGAGTTTGTTGTCAGTCCCAGATTGCCCTCGATTTGTAGGGCGTAGATATTCTTTGAAACCCATCCCGACGACTTGGTGTTGTTATAGACCCCGCCACGGACGTCCGTGCAATTTGAAGCATCACCAGCCGCGATACTACAGCCTGCCGGTAGAACAAGCAGGGTCTCTGGTGCCTGGGTCGACGCTAGGACCTGGAGTTTCTGAGGGGGCACGCCGACTTCTATCACGAAGGTTGACCACGAACCGTCATTCCCAAGGCTGTTACAAAATATATATTTATCAGTATATAGTATTAAAAGAGTAATAAGTCACCGCTTTCGAAACAGCGACGCCAATAAGCAATAAGGAAGACACATACAACTCTCCGCTCGGCTCGACAATGATCGGCGCAGCTTGAACTGGCATTTTACCTTGCCCGTACCAGTGCAAAAATCAAAGTGGGATTGGGCGGACTTATAGAGAACGATATTGTGTCGATATAATCAAGAGTAGATCTGGTGACCGAAGGTAGCGAAGCAGAACAGCAGCGTTGCCTTTCAGCGGCAGCAGAAAAGAGAGAAGACCGGAGCAGAAGAGGCTCAAGACCGCTATTTGCAGCTGAGAGATGGAGAGGAAGGGCACACCGCACCTTCCGGAAGCATATCAGCGGATGGAACTCCAGCCTGGTCTTTCTCTGCACGTGCAGCAGGGTGCTTGCGGCAGCGCTGCATGTCATTGAGGGTGTAGTGAACAATATCAAGGGCCCCAATGGCGCTACTGATGCAAGATAGACAAACCAAAATCCTTCCACCAGAGAACTAGAGTGGGCGATGCGCGCCAGAGGTTGCCAATCGAATCCTCTGTCGGCGCACATCCACCCGGGTATTACCATGACTGTATGGTGATACCTGTGTCACTCCCAAGTCGGGCTCACTGAGGACGCAAGGGTCGTCGACGCTCTCCATGCCATGACAAGTGAAGGGCGTTGGTTAGACGCATCGAGTACCGCGGTCGAGCAGGACATGGACTGTGGTTTGGGTTGTAAGCGAGCACGTGAGCGGAGTCAACAGTCAGGTAGACCCTGCGCAAGTCAGCTAGGACCCCCTTCGGCATCTTCGGCCGCAGAAAGCGTTGCTCTCTATCTCCATTCTCCATCGTTCTCGAGAGAAAAAGAAGGCAGACAAGGCGTCCAAGCTACTGCACCCTCCATCCTTGGCCCTGCGATGCCTTCTGCGGCACCCACGTAGAACAGCACACCATCGAAACTAGCGCAACATCTGATCCAATCGTTATTCCGAGGAAGACGCTCCTTCTTGGCTCACGTGCAGTAGCTCGATCCTTCGTTGCTCGCATCACTCAGCTTTGGAAACTGGAGCGCAGCTTTGTCGGCCAAAGTTGTACGGGCATGAGCGACTCCACCGGTGATGGAGGCGCACGAGCGAAGGTGGAGGGCTGATGGTAGCTTCGGAATGCCGTGAGCCTGTAAAAGCCATCGGATCAGCCACCAAGCAGTATGACAATGCCAGCGGCCCGATCAGACTAGCCACCGGCGTCCTGTCGCCTGATGGAGGAAGCTATCAAAGCTTTGTCAGAGGCGGTCAAATCCCTGGTGGGCCGTCGTCACCGGCCGCCGTTAAGTCTAGCATGGCCCATTATCGCGGGCCTGGCGTTGGGAGGATGAGGTTTGTGGACGGTGGTGACGGTACGGTGCGGGGACCTGCTTCCTTCTGCAGATCGATTCCATACCAGGTAATGGCTGGCCGTGCTTGAGGCCGTATAAAAGTCATCCTGGGTCCCCGTCCATGCAATTGTCGCGTCCTTCGCTGTAAAAGAATGATTGATGTGAATCGTTGAGCCGCAAAATACGGGATATCGCAGATACTCCATCAGCATGTACTCGGCAATCGCGTTTGTCTTGTTTGCAGCCACCAATTTCCTTCCCGGCGCCTTTGGCGCCCCGCAAAGTAAGGCAACTTTCTGGCCACCTCTGAAACATATCAAGTTGACGGAGAGAACCAACAGTCACACCCTCTCTCACACAAGGCCCGGGAGTACTGGTGTCGCCGCTCGCCGACCTTAATGCTCCCGCTGCATCTCCAAGCTCCTCAAGATCCTGTGGAGGCTGCTACGTCGTCGCAGATGTCGCCGCTCTAGTATGGTACTCGGAGGCCTTCATCAATACAGCAGCCACGCAGTATGTGGGTGTGCAGGTGGGAAATGGCACTCGATCGACAAGAACATCAATCGTTCAGAATGAGGCTCCATTTACCTATGATCCGCAGAGGATCAGTTCCGCAGGAATGCAAGATCTTGTATTGACACCCGTCGACTACGCCCCCACAGCTGTTATCGCGGGAGCAACATTGTACGTTGCCTTTCTCGTGTACATATGGGGAAGCTTATTCTGACATTCCCAGGTCGTCTCCCACGGCATACAATGTCTTCTCCGCCTATTCCGTCACCTCGGGCTATATCTCCAACGGCCGATGCATGACTTCCTCCGGATCTGCCGTGGCCGTCAATCCCGCGTACTCAGAGACCCTTTTGTCAGCATCGGGCCACGTCTCGCTGGACGCAGCTGGCCAACAAGCTTTTATCAACTACATCGGCTTCACATCGTGCTCTAACGGCGGCGAGCACGCCGTAGCAAGCGCTTTAATTCCAGTCGCGAACGTGACACAGTCAGTCACTACGACCTTCTCAGGCGTGTCGCTGGCGGCAATCACAAGTATCAGCCTGGCCCCTGTAAGTTTTGTCTACTGCAAAATGTCTAGCCCAAAATCACTAAACCGCAGTTGTAGACTACACACCCCACGTTCACAGCCCGTCCGGCAGGCGTGATTACCCTCACCGAAGTCATATCTTCCACCACTGTCACCGCAACGTTGACCGGCACCGCTACCTCCGTGACTTCAGTTTCCGTCCCCAAAATCGTCTTCGGTTCGCGAAACATTACACCAACCCCGAAGCCGCTCTCGTTAGCAGTACTCCCAGGAACACTCAGCGGCAGCATACTGACCGGGTCCATCACTGGGAACACCACGATTGTTGGATCTACACAGACGGTGGAGACAACCGGGACAGTGGAGACAATTGGGACGCTTGGAACGGGAGTCGGAGGCGGGAGCTCAACGAGTATTGTGCCTTTCGTGGGTGGAGCTGGCGATTGGAAGAGAGGAGGGTGGAGAGCTCTGATGGGGATGGCAGTCGCTGGAGTCCTTGGTATTGTGATGATATTGTAACCGGGAAATTACCTTTGGGACGCTAGACGGGGGAACGGAGGATATACCTCAGGATCATGATACCCCATATTTAATGATAATGCCAAACGACGCTATAGAGCATCGATTCCCAACCACTGATGAACTTGCTCACGTCGAACACCACCAGGGAAAACCTCAAGCCTACCGAGATCTCCAAGCGCATAATTTCCACCTCAGCTTGACTCCACTACTACATGTCCATCGAGCACAGTCCTCAACTTCCATCTGGTGGTTGACTGAGTTGAGTTTCTTGATGCTTGCTATCCTAAGTTATTGGTCTGTATTTCTTGCGATCAAACAATTGATAAATTTGCCATCTCATCCTCTTGGAAATTTCTATCATATAGGAAGACTTCTGTAGAAGAAGTCACCTCACGGACTAGGGTTCGAGATATAGAGATCGAGATCTGCGTACGGTATTGAATTGAGATGACGCTTTGACCTACGTCGGAATTGAGTACAGAGAATAGACCTAGTGGAAAGTAGTGAATGGTGTTCTACCAATGTCTCTGTAAAAACTCTTCTAGCCGGAAAGGGGCACTGACTGCTGCTGGCGGGGGAACAATGCTTCACCCAAGCAAAAAACCACAGCAGCTTGCACAAACGACCTTCCAGTCCTGTCGGCTTCTCAAACTGCAGTGCAATGAATCCTACCTAGTGCGGCCTGCCCAACAGGTTTTACTCGACTAATCACCGGATGACCTCAGGCCCTTCCTTATCAATACCCTCCAACCCCTCCAGGATATCACTCCCACCCAGCAGCCCCGCGCTTCCCCCCGTCGATTTCCGCGACCCAGTCCAGATCTCATGGAACTTGACGCTCTCATCACTCGACGCCACAACAATACACCCCTCCTCCGCCGTCCTACTCCACCACGCCTTGCCCTCGCCAGCCTGCCGACTTGTCTCATTCGGCCCACCAGGGTACGCAATAGCTAGCAAAGCCCTCATCTCATTCGCCCAGGGAATCGCGACGATTTGGCGACACTCTGGCCAGGAAAACACGGCGATGCGGTATGGGTGCTCGGGCTGGGCGTAGCCGAACGTGGCTGCGATTTCGCGGCGGCTGGTCGACCAGATCAGGGAGGTGACTTGGGCTTGCACGTCGATGGTGGCGAGGCAGGCGCCGGAGAAGGTGTGGTAGAAGTGGATGGCGCGGTCGTTGGAGCCGCCGCCGGTGGCGATGAGGCCGCGTTGCCACGGGCAGAAGGCGATGGCTTTGATGGCGGCGCTGTGGAGCCATTTGTGCTTCTCGCGGCCCTCGACTATGGTAAGATGGCTGGGTTGTTTGAGAATCAAAGTTGGCCGAGTGCTGTTAGGAATTGAGCTGTGGGGTCCGTCGGAGTGATGATAGCTCCTGTAGCCATCCTCTAGACTTGCGGGACGACTCATATGGGATTGAAAGCTCTCTGATAGGCCGAAGTCTGCCATTATTGTCTGGAGAACCCCTCTCGGTGCTGGCGAGCCGTCGCTGTACGCAGCTTCGTCTCTCACGATGTCTTTAACGCAGAACAGGCAGCATGCATTGTCGTTCGCTCCGGTAGCAAAGTACTCTCCATCAGGCGACCAAGCAAGTCCACAGATCAATTGGCTGTGCACGCAGATCTTCGCCAATAAGGTCATCGTACCATTCCATCCGTGGATGGCAGATTGCTGGTCAGTCATCCATTCAACAGAGTAGTAATATACGTTGCCAATCTCATCCCCAACCAGAAGCTCCTCTGTGTCTACGATAGCTTCAAAGCGCGCCGATGGTCGACGCGTCGTGACTGGCTTGAAAGCAACGCAGCCTACCGCACATGGTTGTTGGATCTCAAACTTGATGCCTTGATCATGTAGACTCCATAGCGATATGTGGCCATCGTTCCGGCCCATTGCAAGTATGCTGTGACCGCCTGCTGCCGACGAGAATGACAAAGAGGAGACATACGTGTTGCGTCGGTCGAACTCGCGCAGTGCTGGGTATTGAACGCCAGCTCCTTCGGACCAGAGATAAACCCTGTTACCAAGGCCAACAGCGAGTGTTCGCAAAGTGCCGCAATAAGCGAGAACAGAGCAATAGTAGTCATCGCGAAGCTGTGGTGCGTCGAGAACTGTGCTATGTGTCAACAGAGCTTAGCTGGGTTACGAAAGGACTACTTATCTGAATGGTATTATTGGGACAGCCCTGACTTCATCGGTCAGGGGTCGTCTCGTAGCTATCTTCACGTCAGCTTAATCCTAAGGGCAGACTACCAGTCTCGAGCTAAAGAAGGACTTGAACGATTCATTTAGAGGAGGCAGCAATAAGGGACACTTTTGTCATATTCTTGAAGTGCCGGTGAAGAGGAGTGTGCCTACGTGACAAAGACCTTGACCGACCCCACTGCCCATTTTCCCAGGTTGTCCGTCGTGGGGGACCCGAGGGCCTGGGACTCGAGCCGATCACACTGCGTATCCTGGATCTACCTCTTTCAGGTGATCGAGAATGACTGAGGACTCTAGTTGTCTGGTCAATGTCAAGCGCAGCAGCGAGCCTACGCTCCAATCGACCACGATCGAGCTCGGGCGCATCGCGCTCAAAGAAGCGAGATGTATGCATGGGTGCATTCGTGCCACTGCCTACAAAACCACCGCGCCCATCCGGAACACTATTGATAGGACCTGTAGGAGCTGTTGAAGCGGAGCCTCCAACGTTCCATACAGCTCCGGTACTAACCTGGCGCCCCTGGACATTCGCTGCATTTATCGAAGGGTTTAGGAGATTTGTGCCGCTGACCGTACGCGAGACTGCCTGACTTGTACTGTTGGTTCGGGTACCAGAGACCTGCCTTCTACCTACTCGCGCGCTCGTTGGAGGATCAAACGGATCTGGAGATGCTAGGTCCTGCCGTAGTAGGCGTTCACTACTTGATAGCTCATTGGCATGCTTGCTGACACGAAAATTCTTCGCTGCGTCATGGGAGGCACTGCGGTAGGAGATAAACCTATCCGGAGTGGCTGGCGGTGTTTGAGTTTGTATACCTGAGCTGAAGCATCGCCGTTTGCACTTTTTGTCCCTCTTACTGTCCGTACCTCCGTGGTCGATTGCTATCATGATTGGTAGCGGCTGAAGAGGAAAAGGAAAAGTATCCCGCCCCTCTGGCTTGTCAATAGCTGCACCTGGTGACTGAAGTGGTGGGCTAGCACCGTCAGCTGGACCATCTCGAAACGCAAATCTCAAAGGACGGCGACGGTGGAAGGTTCCTAGGCTGGCATTATTCTCGTCGCCCTCCGCAGGCGTATCAATGTCGTCCGACTCAGACCCGGGGGGAGATACTGGCAAGGAGTGGATTTCGCTGGTAGAAGATGATAGGCGAGACCTTGGGAGGCTTCTGAGAACTTTACAAGCGGCGCCATGTCTGATAGTAGACTCAAACGCCTCATTTTCGTCAGAGTCTGAGGTTGGAGGTGACGGTAGGTTTGTATTGATTGACAATACTTGACTTGAAGCCCTTTGACAGTGCCTGGTCTCCTGATGAGAATTGTGACGCTGGCCGGAAAGTGCGCTTGACGCTCTGGTCAAGGCTAAGCGACGCTTAATGATATGTAAGCCCGGAGGAGCATTCTCTGCTGCTGCAGCCGAGATGACGCGAGGCATCGCATGGACTTGATGAAGAATCAGAATTGCATTGGGAAATATAGACAGATGGATCAAACGAGTGACTTTGTTGCTGTTGGGTTATGAATGCTGGCATGCGATATTCTGGGGGCCAAAGACCGAGCCCGCTTGTAGCATGGTAGCCCGAATCCATATTGACGGTGAATTCCATGATCTTACAGGAAGGCAAAATAGGAAGCCCCTACGAGGCTATTGCGATGGGCGAAAGCTAAGGTACTTTCGACTTGGAAGGAACGCCAAGACTCGATGCGGACAGGACTGCCCGTACTCAAGGAGATCTTATCTGAACCTCGCATCTTCGATCATTGCGTTCCTTCTTTCCCTACCTTAGATCGCCTTCCTTGTACTTTCACTGTATATCGATAATGGCTAGCGTAAGTTTCCAACATGCTAGCTAATCAGGTCTCGGGCGCTGACCACGGCAAGCACGGCATACCTAGGGTCAGCGGTTCAAAGCCCGTATCAGATCAGGGCCGTCGTAAGGAGCTGCGCAAGATCAAAGAGTACAAAACTCTAGTCGATCAGATCAACCGGAGTGTGAGTCTATCTCGTCTTTTGCAAGACGGCCGCTGAACATTTTGGAGATCACAGATCATAAATTCAACCTGGACGCCCTAGGCCAAACTTCGAAATTACTACAGACCAATCCAGAATACTACACGATCTGGAACCATCGCCGATTGATCCTGCAGCATCTGTTTAGCGAGAACAATGACCGCCGTGAATTAGAGGATGAAGATTCTAGGAACGTGCCATTGATCGCAGAACTGATCTCTAATGATCTTGATTTTCTACTTCCTCTACTTCGCCAATTCCCGAAATGCTATTGGATTTGGAAGTACCGACAATGGCTTCTGGACGAGGCAACTCGCTTACTTCCCGTATGGGATGCCCTAGGCTTTTGGCAACGAGAATTAGGTCTTGTCGGCAAGATGCTCAGCCTTGACAACCGAAATTTCCATGGTTGGGGCTACCGTGGAAAGGTGATCACGGCGTTGGAAGACGCTGGGCCCCGCCTGATGGGGGAAGCAACTAGTATGACTGAAGAGGAGTTCCAATACACGACGAAGATGATCGAATCTAATCTCTCGAACTTCTCCGCCTGGCACACCCGATCTAAGCTGATACCACGATTATTGGACGAACGCAAGGCCGACGAGGCGACGAGGGAGAACTTCTTAGACAGTGGTATGTCGTGAAGTTCGTAATCTCAACTCCTGACTAAACCTTGATCAGAGCTAGAGCTCGTCGAGCGAGCTCTGTACACAGATCCCAGTGATCAGTCCCTTTGGTTCTATCACCAGAATCTTATGTGTACCTTCGATCCAACGTATGCCAGCAAGTCTATGATACCGAATATGGGCAATAAAAAAAGGCTGCTTTATGTTGATCTACAGATTGAGGACCTTCTGGACTTGCAGGAGTGCGCCGAAGATTGCAAATGGATTTATCAGTCCCTTATCGAGCTCAGCATCTTACGCCAACGTCTGAGCAATGATTGGCCAAGTGGAAGAGATCAGGTAGAAGGCTGGCTTCTCCAATTGCATAGCCTCGATCCACTCCGGAAAGGGAGATGGCAGGACCTGGAGCGAAGCCTGGCTCCATGACTTGCGAGCTCATCTACCACGGCCAGTCTTGGTGGACCCACTCGTTGCAACCCTTTAGCGCCGCCTTATGAATGGAATGAATTCGCCACTAACGACCATCAAAGATTCCCGGCGCGTTAAGGCGCGTGCACAGTCTTGAGTCGTAACTTAGACATATCCGAATGCTTGCAACTCTAATATTCTTAACAGTCATGGTATGACCAACCGAGCAGCTCTGAAAGCCAATCTCCTTACCACCTGCAAGCTTGATGCTACCTTACTTCTGTGACTCTTTGCGCCGTTTGGTTTTGAAGAACAGTGGGTAAGCGCCGAGGGACACCACTGATCAGATCTCCATATATGCCGTCTGAACAATTATCACATCTATAAGGTAGACATCTGGTTCCGCCAAACGTATGACGTATTCCTCGTTTGCTCAGACACACCTTGGTAACTTACTTCCAGATGGCTTCCCCTGCCGCAACATCGCCAGTGTACCTGCTCAATGTCCAACTCCTGAAGACATCAAACCCTTATGTCTCGCGGATTCTGCGTGTTCCCGGTAGCTCGACCTTCGAAGACCTTCACATCGCAATCCTCGCGGCTTTTGAGTGGTCATTCAAAACCGAAAACGCATGGTTCTTCTCCGTCCTCCTCCGCGAACTTTTCACACCAGCCGAAAACCTCAAAGTCCTTCTTACCATCGCTAGCAACGAATCTGCACTAACCGACAGTGAGAACGAGATGGGAACTTGGTTTGAGTGTGGTGAGACCACAAAGCTGTCTAAGATATTCGAAGCCTTCCGCTATCGGGACCGACCACTAGCGTATCTGCCGGAGAGCAATGGTACCATGTTTAGTATTCACGTTCTGGGTAAGGTTGCGATGGATAACGCAATCGATATTAGCTACATTGGCGGCCAAGGGCACACGCTGTTTGAGGATTGGGATCCGGTGTTTGGAGGCCGAAGCTCCTGGGAAATGAACCATGAAGTGGTCCGTGAGCGCGTGGCTCGGCTCAACGGAAGGTAAGGAGATGTTTGAAGCCCGAGCTCGGATTTCTGAACGCTTCATGTTCATCACTTGCGGTGAGGCAGGCACCGGGGCACCATAAAGATATTGTGTAGTGTGGCTTCAAGGCTTTATCAATGCCTTGGCATGATCATAATTCTGCAACATATCTACCTGGCCTCAAGACTTCCGTCCCAGCTCAAAGTCCAAGGTCCAAGAAGCAACGCCTCCTGACGAGCCAGCTGCCAATAAATCTCCATCGGACCAATATCGTCTTCGTATCCCCTCCACAACGCAATCATCGACGACGTATATCTCACGACCTACGCCCTAAGAATCAACACTTAGCTCCAAAGCCAAACCTCCCTTCACCCCCCCCCCCCCAAACACCACCACCTGCGCCTCTCCCATTCCCAAAAAGAAAATAAAAAAGAGAACATGGAAGCACACTCACAGCAAAGCCAGCGTCAAATCCCCATGAATACTCGCCTTCAACTCAATCTCAATATCCAGATTCAGCTCCAACCTTAGCTTCAACCCATCCTGCTCCATCATCTTGCTCGTCCCACTCTTTTCGCCCTCGCCCGTCGCGAGGGCTTGCTTGGCGTTGCCGTCGCGCATTGGGATCTCGCCACGCTGCGCGCGCGCGTTCGTCACGGGCCCGTTCATGGAGGTTGAGGGGGGGCCGATGCGCTCGAAGGGCTGCATGGCTTTGTCGTCTTCGTCGGAGGATTGTTCTGCCACGGGGGGCATGGACTGCTGCTGCTGTTCTTTCTGAGAGGCCTGCTTGCGGCGGCGGGAGCGGCGCGATTGGGAGCGGGAGCGGGGTTCGGTGTCGGACATGGTTACTGGTTGGGAGGGAGGTTTGGGAAGGGTGGGTTTTTGATATGGTGCGAGGGTGGGGAGTGTGGAGGAGTGTTGCTTTGGAGAAGCTGGGGGGGATTTGGGGATGAGGAATGGTTCTAAGCAATGACCAAGCGAATTGGTAAGGCAAAAGCAGAGGCGGTGCAAGTTCGATGGCAGCGACTCAATGGAGAGTCCAGTTCCGAAAGCAAGAAAGTTTGTCTCTGCACAACGTTGTAGAAATTCAGAGACCACATTAAGTGACACGCGCACAGCATGAAAAAGAGCGTCGTCAGAACCAAGCTTTGGCCCATGCGTGCCTGGTTCGCGTGCACTTGCCCTGACCCAGCGCCTTGGATGGGGCCCCTTGTCGTCTGGATTTGCACGTGGGATTGACCTCGGCTCCCCTTTTTCCAGGGGAAGTTACGTGTGGATAACGGTGCCTTTCCGTGGTGCTGGGTCAACGTCGTGAACTTACTTTATTTGCAACATTATATCAGATCATTGATATCTGTCCTCACACGATGTAGGAGATGAAAGATATCAAAGACCGGGGAAAGGTCTCCGGCTGCCTCCCTCACAAGGCGTGCTGGTTCCCCACCGGCAGTCTCGCCCGTAAGCCGAGCAAGATGCCGACCAGCTAACAGTCTGGAAATAGAACACGGGGAACCCACCCACTCAATGCCCTCCATATGCACAGGGGCGAGACAACGGCAAGTTGAGACGAGAGCCTGATCGAAGGCCAGCGTGGCGGCGTGGCTAAACTCGTCGAGGGCTGGCGTCATACCCTGATCAAGTTCAAGACTGCCCCAGCCATCTCTTATTTCTTGCTTCACGCGATCAGCTTTCTTGAACTCTATCTTTCATCGCAGTCGTGCGCATATCGCTTCTTGCTCGACCTCTCTAGCTTTTCGCATTTCCTCACCCAACTCCTCTTACACCACATCCTCCCAGCTGCAGTCTCTGACCATAAATCGCATTCCATTCTCTTTCGTCTCAACTATTCACAATGGCTGAGGAAGAAAACCACCAAGCCTCCGAAACCCAAGCCAGCGCCGGTGCTAACGCCGCCGGCTCCGGCTCCGCAGCCGGTGGCCTCAACGCCCAGGGCTCCCAGAAATCCTCCCAATCCACCAAGCGCACGCCCCCCAAACTCGGCAAGAAGCAGCCCTCGCAGCAGCCAACCCCAGAAGCCACCCCCCAAAAAGAACAGCAGCAAATGACCAACGGCGGTGACTCCGAAGCGCCCGCTGAGGAGAGCGCTGCCAATGCGGAGCCCGAGAGCAAGCCACAGAGCCGTGACCCCAGCAAGCGGAGGCAGTCGAGGGGCCGCGGGCGCAGCAGGCAGCCGGATAGTGATACTGAGTCGATTGCAAGGAGTGATATTAGCCAGCCGGCGCAGGGGCGCAAGAATCGAAATCGCCGCCGTGGGAAGCCTACTCAGGAAGCGCCGCCGCAGTCGAATGGTGGGCAGGGTGGGGGACCGCTGGACCAGCTCGACGAGGTGGGTGAGACGGTCAATGGGGCGGGGGATATGGTGAAGGGCGTTGCGGACGGGGTCACGGACCAGGCGGGGCAGGCGGTAGGAGGCGCAACTGACAAGGTGGGGAAGACGTTGGGTGGGCTGACTGGCGGTGGGAAGAAGGAAGGTAAGTCACCTACCATACATTCTTCCACAGTCACCTGCCCTGAAGCTACAAACCGCTGATACGACGATATGACAGCTCAAAAAGGTGGTGAAGACAAAGAAGAGGACGGAGGCAAAGGCGAGCAGCTCCGCCTGCGATTGGAAATCAACCTCGACATCGAGATTCAGTTGAAGGCGAAGATCCATGGCGATTTGACAATCGGGTTGTTGTGAGCATTGGCGCTTCTGGTGCACGCACTCCCTAACTAACCAGTTTTTAGGAATTAGCATGTATTCTCAGTTATGGGGTCTATATGCTGGGGGGTTGAATGTGTGGTTGGACACAAAGGATGATTTTGGGTCTCTTCTGGATATATCGTTGCTGCGCTGCATTATACTCCCAATTATCTCTGAGCTGACGAATCTTTCATCTGATCTCCCCATCTACTTGGGACCCCACCCCTCTCCTAATTCATTCAACGATGGCTCGTGAGAGGAATATCAAGGAACCGTGTCGATAATGATAGGTCTAAGATCATATCCCATCACCACGGGTCGAAGTCTTCTCGACTATCTCACCATTCGAATCGAAATCAAAAAGTCAAAAGAGGGCAATTGTACCCCATTTTCCCCCACATTTTTGTTCTCCGCATGGACGTTTGTTCGCGCGAGACATCATATCTCTGACGCCGCCCTTCCTTTCTTGCTCGATACTCTACAACTCGGCTGCACATGCTCGAACCTTATACATGGGTGGGAATCGGGTCAAGTGCCTTACACTGAGTGTTACTCACTCATGACATGAATCTTTAGCAGACCTGCACCGCTACAGAGAGAACGGATTGGAGTATCATTCTCGCAAATCCACGAGGATTCCTCTCTCTAAAGATGAATTGCACATTGCGAAGTTTATTTCCCAGGGGTTCTTGGCAAAGACTTGGCATCTACCCTTTTTGGCGCTTTCTTTCTCTCACTTCCTACAGTAAAGAATTTCCCCTTACACCTTCTCACATCCTTTCCCTCACCACTTTATTTCACATCCTTCTCTCTAGGTCATTCACCGTCAAGGCATCTCGTTCTCCCTTTCTCAAAGACTTCTCTCCGCTCTGCAATTCCCATCTCTTTCACAACTACATCTATATATCTGCATCCGCGTTCCTCCAACAATCTCCCGCACACTCAAATATATTACCTCCGCAAATTCTTCCCCCACCAACCCACCAACCCTCCCAGCCGCCCCCCTCCCAATGGCAACATCCACCCTCCACCCCATCTTCGATCCTTCAACCTTCGCCAACCAGATCCACGCCCTCTCCCTTCTCGACATCCACACCGATATCCAAACGCACCGCATCAACCACGCCGCAAACGCCCACGGGCCCGCCAGCACCATCCATCAGCAGCTCTCCCTCCTCGACGGCCTGGCCCTACTTCTCATCACACGCCCCTCCGAAGTCGTAGCAACGTCCATGCGGCTCACTCCCGAGCGCTTCATCTTGTATTGGGCGCGCAACGATAACCAAGCGCTGCAAGCTGAGCGGCAATACCTGAATTTGCTACGGAAACATGCAGTGGGAACTACGCCCGCGATGGACATTCTGCCCGATATTGTTGATTATACGAAGCGGAAGATCGTCTCACGCTGCCAGAAATTGGCAAGGCATTACGGGCTCAATCAAGAGAATCAGAAGCTGGGTGTGGAGAATCTTATGAACGTGGACACCAGAACGGTGGGGTATCAGCGATTGGAAGGGCAGCTCAAGCGGCGAAGCGTTATTAAGCCTGAGCGGCGCTTGGTCGACTATTTGGATGCTTTGCTGAGAGGCATTGCCCGTGTGGATACCCAGGCTAAGACATTGAATCTGGCAGGAATCATTGGGCAAGCGTTTGAGCTATGCACCAAGGAATATAAGCTTGAGGGTCTGGTTGTGAGGGAGCAGAGTGACAGGTTTCGGAAGCTGGCGGATTATCTGGATGTGATATCGCGGTTTCGAATGGAAATGGCGCGGTTGAGGTCGAAGGGTATACGGGAGATTAGATTCGAACAGGTCTGGTCCAAGAGGAAGTTGTTCAATAAACGCTAACAGGGTTCCAGATCTTCGCGCAGCAGCAACCGCACCGCAAACAGATCTCGGGACCATTCCTCCACGCTCTAAACAAATACGCCGCGCACCGACCCGGGTTTCCTCAGATCACGAGCTTCGAGAACCAGATCCAAACACACTACCCACATGCCCAAGAATCCACGCTCATCGATCAATGCCAACACGCAGAACTAACACTCGCCTTGTTCCTCATCACCGCATCCCAACACTCAGGCGGGACCTATGCGATCGGCCTCTCCAAAGCGAGCTGTTACTGGTGCTGCATGTACCTCGATGTGGCCAACACAGCACTACGAAGCATGGCCGCACGGAAGACGGAAATCGTGGTCCGCGCCGCAACGGATGGGAAGCGGATCGATGGGTGGCTGCTGCCGAAAGAGGAGCGTTTTGCAGGGCTGTTCCTGCGCTGGTTTGAGGCTGAGTTTCGGGGAGTTTTTGAGATTGTGCTGATGGGTGGAAGGCGGGAGGAGATCGAGGGGTTGGCGGAGCGGGAGCGGGGTTGTGGTGAGGATGTTTGTGGAGGGGAGGAACCGGATTTTGATTGATGGTCCGCTGTGTCGATTGCGTGCGCTGGCATGAAGTGGGTGCATCGATTAATGGAAGAACGTGAGGACGGAAAGGTGATGGACTGAATCACCAGTGAAGACCTAGAGCTGAAGAGGCAAACCGTTGAAGCATTCCTCGTACTCGATCAAAAACACCGACGGGCAGGGCTCGCAGGGGAACCTGAACTCATATGTTAGACCAGGAACCCCTATGAAGTACACATCGTGCCGGCGCATAGGAAATGGATGGCTTTTGAACGGCTGGCGGATGGTGAATCTGTGGGTGTAATGAGCTTGAAAAGGCAGCTTGCTGATTAGATATACCAGGCAGGCTGCGTTCCTACGGTGTCGGCGGTGGGGCTATGGACGGGCTCCATGGTGGCTAAACCCACAATCCAGGTGGGTGGAAGCTTGTGATCAAGCGAGCAGCCTGCTGATTCGGAAGTTCAGGGATGTTGTGCTTTTGATATAGGCTTGGGTTCTTTTCCGGATGCGGAGGGTATTGGATTGGAGCTCTTGTCGATGGATTCAGAAGACGGTTGGTAGCACGCACGACGAGCATTCCATCAAAGATGATTGGAAAGTCCTTACCCTGCGGTTTTGACGGGCATCGCATCAACGAGGGTTGGAGACTACGTGCCCAGCGATCTTGTGCTTCGCATCGATGTCTTTCTGGACTATCGTACGGAAACCTACTTGTCCGGAGACTTGACTGTGCGCCCCAAGGCGAAAGATTGGCGGGTCTGAAATCGGTATCCTTGATCTGGTTGGAGTGTGATTATCCAGAGGTTGACGAACACCCGACACCCGATGTTCTCTCGGATTTGCTAGGGCTGAGAAGAAAGCAGGGAGCTGCAGATGCGGGTTTTGCGGCATCGATGATTTGCGGGAGGGACGGGAAGGCGGAGGATTGATTTGTGGGCGCGAAAAGAATTCCAAGGGGATCAGGAGGAAAACTTGTGGGATGGGCTGACTTAGAGCCGGGTCTTTCGTCTTAGTCTGCTTGTGGTGCCATGTCGAAGGACGGAAACAGATGGGGTTTGTGTGTCTGTTTTCATCCCAAGTGAGCACACTTTGTAGTTGTATAAGGCGATGCGCCTGCTGCTGGCCGCCGTCCTGCGTTATCATTGAAGTCTTGGAATCGATATGATCCTCAATATTTCTTGACCACGAAGGTGTACGAGGTCATGCCTACCAACAGACTCCACGACGTGATAGTGACATCCTGCTCATATAGAATTTTCAGCAGGCAGCTCATCACCTGATCCTAAAGATTAGGTCTCGGAGCCGGACACGGGAGTCATGATCTACAGCTCGTTCTCAGCAGAACACGACTAAGATACTGGCCAGCCCGTATCTGGGACAGATCTGGCATGCGAAGCAGTCGTGTGTCTTCTGTTTCAGTCTGTAGAAATATCAAATGCTAGGAAATCGCGCGGTTTTCAGATTTTATTCGCGCCATCATGAAGGAGATGCCCTAGAGATCCTGTAGAGCATTGTCATCCAGCAGCAAGCGAGATGATCCGAAGCATTAATCTCGACAACAGGCCCGTAGTGTATTCACGTTCCAAATCCTGCATCCTGCGCACTTGCATATTGGCGTGGATCTGCAATATTGCTCGATATGCCTATCTTCGGCGAACGTAAGGCGAGCGGTAAGGCACCTCGCAAGGAATCGAAGACAGTTGCTGAGACGCATGCGGAAGTAGACTATGCGAGAGGAAAGAGTTCTACAACTCAGGCATAAATATATATGACCTTGAGGGTGTCTCGGATGGTCCTGCTCTGCTTGTTACACGCGTGGGAAAGCAGCCGCCCACTCGTTAAGGGTACCCTGGATGTGCGCACGAGATACCCGCTGCATGGGCACTGATAGCGAAGAAATGTACCTCGATCCGGAATGTCTTGTGCATGCAATAACTTTCGCTCAAATTCTCCCACACAAGAGGAAGGACGCACGACAAGCGGAAACGTGTAATATCCAAGTACCCAATCAAAGAAGCGTCTTCTTTTGACATGTTTTGAACCACCTCTGCTGGGCTAGAATTAAGTTCGACGTTGAAGATGACTGCGATGGCGTCGACGAAACGAAAGGAAGAAAAGCCGAGCGACGAGTTGTCGTCTCCCCTAAAGACTCACTGTTGCTCAATTTTGGTTAGTGAGCTAATGCTCGATTGAGTGCCTTTTTCTCCCTCTCACTCGCATCCTCAGGCACTTCTGACTCATCTTGTACGCGTAGACACCATAGATTGGGGAACATGATCCCCAGCAACTCTCGCGCATGATGAGGGTGATACTCATCCAAAACGAGGATGTTTATGTGGGATAACGGCAGGTCGGCATCGCACAAGCTTGACGAGGCCGATGATATCCTGCGGCGTCTCAAAACGCGTGTAAACCTTGTGGTAGAGATGCGGCTCCATGTACGCTTTGACAGCCTTTTTGGTAAGGGCTAGAGTGGCCATGTCATGGATTGCTATCTCTCCAAGAATCAGGTGCACGACCTCCGTGGGAAATTCCAAGAGGGGCATTCGAGGCTCCATATTACCACCTCTCCCATGTGATTGATTGTCTGGTTTCGTGGCCCCCAAGCTCGTCGAGGTAGGGCTTGACCCACTAAGTCCTCGTCACAACAAGCCCAGCATGCTGATGGGGCAGGTTCTGTGTGAAGTTCCGCCCGAGAATTTGCCGGATACAGTCCAATATACCCATGTGGCTTATTGACCAGGCGATCGAGGCCTTTCACACGTCTTCTTACGCAGTGTTGGCCCCACATCATCCCTTTAGTCGCAAGACTGCAGGCTGTCTTGGGGCCCTGCTCCCAACAGACAGCCATGCATATGCAATGCGCAAAAAGGAACAGTTCTTGTTGATTGCCTACCTTACTTTGCATGTTTTTCGCGCTCAGCGGAAGGATCATCGCAGTGACACCCAGTGGTGGCCTGGGCATGATATGGGAGACGCCTTCCATTTTGCTGTCCAAATCAAAGGGCATGGCGCCTGTAATAGCGCCGAATTACTACAATGTAAGCAATGAACAGACTGTTTGGCTATTCGACAGTAACGATGGGTAGCGAACAATTATATAAAGTCGCCAATGCGTATACTTATGTAGATCTCTGAACAGCGCATGACTAAGTTTGCAAAGACTTTGAAAGAGAAAAACGTCACCATCAATGCTTGAAGATGCGATTTATACACAATATTGAGAGCTTAGCTAAGAACTACATAGAAGGAACAGAAGACTTCTATAAGAAAACAATAATAGTATACCGCTTAGCTTACTCAACGCTTCGCATAAACTTCAGGGCAATCTTTCGAGACTTTTGGTCGCAGCTGATAGTCTGCGTAAAGGTTTGTGCAAGCGTCTTGCGGATTCGAAGGACAAGAAGGACCAGGTTTCGATCCAGCAATAATATTAGACAGGTTGCGCAGCTCCAACTGTAACAACTGTTAGGTTACAATTGAGCATTACCCGATCGGGTTAGCGTCATCCTAAAGAGGTAAGCAGATCTGGCGGCTTGGCGGTGAAATCGTAACACTGTTACAATTTTTGTAACAGTGATACAATTGACGCACCTCCTGATTCGATTGCATCAATTGCCCGTCTAGGCGTAGGTCTTATATCTTAATTGCACCTCATCGTCGCCGTCCTCCACCTCTTGATGTCTCCTCGCGGTGTGCCTAGCAGTCAATTTATTGGCCCATCCAAACACTACCACGTGAAGGCTGAGTATTTGAATCAATCTTCAACTTATCTTTGTTGCGCAAAGAGTGGAGAGGAAATGACATAGTGATTATGCGACCCCTAATGCTGGAGGCTTGCACTCCCTGGCAAGTTCCACCATCTAGTATCCACTTAGACAATAGCTGTTAACTAGGCTGTTTGCTACCTTCTCCTCTCATGTGTTCTTCCTTATGTTCCAAGAAGAATCAGAAGCTAGAAGCAATCACTATAAGCTCCGAGTCAATGACTTCAAGTGATCATCTCCTTCGTGGAATCCAGATGATAGCAGAATCCCTAATCGGCTCTGAGATGCGATGACCTCGAAGAAGCCATCTTCTGCTCGCTATTATTAGCCGCCTCAATTCAAGCCATAATATGTTGATGGAGGGATGTGGCCTGCATACAAAGAAATGTTACAATGTCATTTCGTCTCTCGCGCACAAATAATACAAGCTTCTTATACCCAACAAATGAATTATCGAGAACAAAGCATGGATTTCAGTCAAAACGAAGCTCCCAACCGATTGAGACGTTCTCCAAATCCAGTAACCGAATTAACACTGCAGCACCTGAGCTACGGTACCACCTTTCTCCAGTCACCAACCAAGATGCAGGTCATCTCTCTCCTCCTCCTCGCCCTCGGCGCCACCGCTCTACCTACCGTCCTCAACAGCACCACCGTCACTGACACCACATCCCCATCTGCCTCCCACCTCAACAACCTCGAAGCTCGCTGGCACTACCCCTGGATGGGCAACTCCGCCTCCGCGTGCAAGACCAGCGAACTTGTAGGCCCTCGGCCCCAGTTAAAGAGCCGCTGTGTTGGCTTCCGGCCCACAACCGACTGGGTGTCCATCTTCTGGGGCACGGGTGCGTATACCATGAATGAGGTCGTTGTCTATGAAAAAGAAGACTGTGATCCGAAGTCTATGTGGGTGGGGAAAGTTATCTCGCAGGTCGAGAAAACGGATGGGAGCGGCAACGAGCCATACACCTGTCTTCCCGTCACTGCTGAGGATAGGAGGAGGTGGAAGGCTGTTTCTTTCATTTCTTACTAGAGTTGATGGAGGGTGGACTGTGGACTTTGGTCGATGGTAGTACTCAAATTAGACATGTTCTTGTCATTATCTGTTGGAATCTTTAAAATATGTATTGTGAGAATTTCCTTGGTTTGAATCGCGTTCTCGCCGTTTCATGCATCGAAGGTCGCCTCTACGTAGGGGTAGCATTATGGACGTGACTTCCATTAATTCAATGTGAACTACCCGTCACCAGGGGCAGGATCTCACCAAATCGCCGTCTGGTCTGTTTTTTCTGTCATGAAACACCTATAGCTTCCGTTCTTCAACATATCAGTACCTTACTCTTGACTAGTGCTGTTGTGACCGAGGTCCTCTGTCCCGAATCGCATACAAGCACCGCAAATAGGAGCAACGCTAAAGCAGTGTGCTTTCCGGCCCTGGCTCAAGATCCAGAAAAAAGGTCTCAAGTCTCGGTTACCTACAAGATCTTTAGGGAAGGCTGATACGATCTAAACAAGGCTAGACGTTCGTGGCTGAAAGCTTAAAGTAGTTCTGGCAAGCATCCACCGAGGAGCGGGAATTGGAAGAGGATAGGTCGAGGGAGAGGGCGATGTTGGGGTCGAAGATGGAGAGGCTGGATCGTCAATTTCTTAAGATAGAAAGAGAAGCTAGAAAAGAGATGAATGAGAAGCCGGAGGATGCGAGGAAGAGTGAGAGGAGAGGAGGATGGAGATGCAGATGATTGGGGAAGACAGGAGGGAGGAGCAGTAGCCGATGATACAGTAGTGAGAAATTTTTGTTGGATCGTCGGAAAGGACCTGGGAGACTTTGGCTGCTGGTCTGTAGGGCATCTCGAGATCGGCACCGCCATCAACCAACAATGCTTTCACAAGTTGCCTGTGGGCGCGACACCCATCGCGAGCTCTTCCACAACACGTGGAGGCGTGACTATACCACATCCTTTCTAATCATCGGCACCGGTCATGCAGTACTTTTTCTACCAGCACCCTGAGGCCGCTCCTTCCAATAGCTTACTGACTAAGAGCACACCGCTATGATCTTTGAAGAAAAATGCGTTCCGACGGTAGGGCGATGGACTGCTCGACCAGCAATCATTCATTCCATTCATATAAAACGTAAATAATTCCAAGCGCCGCAGTCAGAGCACCCAGTACCAGGTTCTACTATTGGGCTGTACAGCAATCCGAACATTCCAGGCCTAATTTCGGCTCCGCTGCGAGGTGTTGTATCTCTTGTGATACTCCACCTTTCGTCCTGTGGCTCTAGTCCTGTGATCTCTCTCGATTTCACCGTCTTCATGTGCAGCACCTATGTCATCTTCGTCGCCCGGATCAGAGGATTCATCACTGTCTTTCCTTTCCACATAGTCCATGCTGGCTCGAGATGTGGAAGAAGCTTCCGATATCCGAGAGCTGGGGTTTGCCTGTGATTCCGGCTTTTTGCTACTGGTCTTGCCCAATGTGTCAGACTCTGCGTTGCCCCTTCTTTCGGCCTCGGCGAGCTCTGGACGCTGGTTGTCGTTCTGGGTTGTCCCGTCTTCTATGATGGCTTTTGCAGTAGTGTTTTCGTTCTCTGTTCGGCTGAAGTCAATTTTGAGGGGCGTCCAACTTTGTTTCCTATTGTTCGGCATGGTGGCACAGGATCTACGGTACCTATCGCAACGGAGTCAAAGATCTGGAGCAATGGGATGTATGCTTGCAGGTCAAACTTGGGCTGACTAAATCAATGGGAAGCCTTGAATGAGAGGGCCAAAATGAGCAATTTAATAGCGTTTTGCCAGCAAATCAAGAACCGGGAGGAAAGGCAGAGATTCATATACACTATGTGCCATAGTCGGTTTGTTCGTCCTCCAGTCGTCAACAGACAAAAGAGCTTACCTGCATGTTGCCAAGTTTGAGCAAACTCGCCTTTTATGCAAACAAAGGAGAATCCGTTACACATACCTCAAGCACCGATAAGAGATCAATCAGCTAACTAATCATAGTGGTACTGTACTTGGTTTTGGCTCTGCTGCTTGCTGCAACTTGGCAATAGAGAACTTTGAGGTAACAAATGAATCTTGGCTTGGTTAGTCTCGAGACTACCCGAATTCTTTTATCGCAGCATTGCCTGGGAGGATTTTCAAGGGAGGGGTTACTGGTTTTGTGCGACTTTTACCGCGTTGTCAACTGCTGAGCAGCGTCGGGTGGATTGTATTGACGCTATGAGGCTGGACGGATTGACGTGTGCAATCTCTAGCTATAGATGCATATCAACCGACCATCTTACTCTCTTATTCGAAATCCCTAACGGCTGGGGCTAGGAAAGTGATTGACATCAAAGACCCATGGTGCACCAAGCCCACGGCGCCGGGAATCTGAAAAGGGGGCGAAAAGGATATAGCTCACGTACAAGTAACCTCACGAGACGACAGAAATCAATGTCCACGGCCTCTGGCCTCTTACAGGATGCGCCTTTTTTCCGAGCAAATGACGACTCCTCGCAGCATCGTTGGCAACATCGCTTGCCCTGATAGGCCATGAAATTGGCCACCCAACCAAGAAGATTGGCGGTAATTTGCACCTTGATCCAATAACCAAAACACCACAGCGCAGCCTGAGTTGCTGCGAGGCATCCTCTTCTTCGTGATACAACTACAATAGTTGTGCAACAGCCAGCAGCCCCATATGATTCGGAAAGCATGTAGGTCCAGCGTCAAACGTTGACTGGACCGTACAGAGCATGGCGGAGCTCCTGCATCTTCCAGTGGTTACTTTAGCAACTGCAAGCTGAAGTTTCACGTTGTGCCTTGAGAGTTGAGAGCGGTTGAAGTCCAGGTGACAGATGGGAACCTCGGCACGATTAGATAAGATCGGAAGTAGCGCCGAAGAAGCTTGGTGTGGCATCAAAGTACGTTCGAGGAGAGAGTTGAACAGCGCAGAGAGTCAAGAAACGTTTTGTGTTCTGGAGGAGCTTGAGAGCAGCGTGATACCCTCCAACTGAGCGGATTCGCAAAAGTCGTAGCATGAGACATAAGTTTTGTTGGATATCGTACCTAGAAACTGCCGCCGCGCATGAGACACCACGGTATCCAGGCGCAGCACCTGGCCAACGATTGGCATTTGGCAGCGATAGATGGCAGAAAGGCCCGCTAAGCGAAAGCGCAGCCTTGAAGACGGACAGGGCGATTACACGCGCACTATGTGAGCTTGACACCACTCATTCCTTCGTCTGCCGCTTCATCCTTTGACATCCCCTGTAACCATCTGCAATCATCTTACATGTCATTATTACCCTGCTCGATCATTACAGTACATGAGCTTCCAGATCCTGCCACCAGCCTTGAGGGTGTATATTTCGCGCAGCGCCGTTCTCATTTTCGATTGTTGCGCAAAGTGCTTCGAGGCTGTTTGAATGCTTGAGGCTGCGTATAGGATTAAGGGATTCCTACTACTTTCGATACTGCCCTCAATATGCCGGCACGACGTAGCCTTCGTACGCGTAACAATCTGACAACCAATGCTAGTCCACCAGCGCCCGTAGCGTTACCACGTCCCAGACGTAGTGCACCAGGACCAGGGAAGCGAGTGACTATCGCACGTGAAGGCTCAAATTCTCCCGAAGGTGCCAAGAAGGCCATACACCTTACGGTGAAGATGCCGTCCAACAAATTACGTGAAGCCACATCCAACGGACGGGTGGGAACTCGCGACGGCTTGGAGCCTGCGGATATTATCACCGGGCCGCGGAGTAACCGAGGCAGGAAGAGCTATGTAGTTGAGAGCGAGAGTGACGATGAAGAGGAGGAGGAGGAGGAAGAGGAGGAAGAGGCGGAAGATGACATCCCGGTTGAGGATCAGATCGGAGAACCCGAAGCCACTGACGATGACATTGATGCAGACGAGAATGACGAGGAGGAGCCAGAGCAGGACGAGGCGGCCGACGAGGATGAGGCTGAAAGCGGTAGCGGCGAAGAAGACGAAGAAGTCGAGATGGAGGATGAAACGCCTATGCCGCCTCCCCCAGTAATAGGGATGACTGGACCGGCATCAAAGCCTAGAGTGACTGTTACCCCAGCACAGAGTGGCAAGCTGAAGGGTGTCGAAGAAAGGGAAATGGAGGGGGAGGAGGATGACGAGGATCTATCTTCTATTAATTCCGAAGGCGAGGACGATGCCGAAGGCGAGGAGATTGGAGACGTGGACGAGATGGACCAAGACGAGGAAGGCGATATACAAAGCACCGGCGTGGGCAGCAGAGCCAGCACGCCGGACGTCAGTAAGATGACGAAAAGACAGAAAAGCAGGCTTAGTGAAGTGATGGGTAATGACTTTCTGCAATTGCCGATGGGTAAGTGTCGCCATCTAATCCCGTGCTCATCGCGTTTCTTCTCTTCTCAGCTACCTCCAGCGCACAGTCCATCCATTACTAACCTTGGGTATCAGAACCACAAATCAAGAAGCATCTCACCGCCGAAGAACACGCCATGCGTCGTGCCGAAATGGCTCGTCGCCGCAAGAACCTCAGCGAGAAGCGCAATGAAGAAGAGAAAGCGGACACTATCAACCGTCTACTCAAGAAACAAGCCCCGAAACGCCGCGGCAAGATCTCACAAGCCGAAATTACTGCCAATACTGCGGCAGGTCTGGACACTACACTTTCGGAAGAGCCTGAGGTCGAGAACGCTAACCCAGTGTTCGTGAGATGGATCAGTGATGCGAAAGGTTGCAGGGTCGGTGTGCCCGGCGAATGGTTGGAAGGGCCTGCTGGCAAGGTCTTTGGTGGTTTACCCATGGGAGCATCGGCGCAATTAGTCACAGAGGTGTAAGGGGTAGCTGGTCATGAAGGTGTAAAAGTATGCTCAAGAAATAATTTTAGATGATGCAGTTCAGCATTGATTGGCAATCGACCATTAATAGACATAGAACATGATTGTGCCCTGATATCGACACTGACCACTCTAACCACTTAGCCTATGAATATGGCACACAACTCATTCGCGGTACACTCCTGTTCCCTACAACGTCGTTCCGCCGTCATCTCACTGTTTCGAGAGCCCCTTATGAATACTTTCCAGTGCAAATGGGGGCCGCCTCCTATACAACGGCATATCTGTGCCGTCGATCTTATCACACGCTTTTCGGAGGCTTCGATAAATCTCCCACATTTCCAGATCCCCTCCTGGCGCGTGGGTACCGTTCCTAGGCTCGTGAGTACCTCCTTCTCTCCCTTAGGCGCTGTTCCTTTCGCTTCAGGTGCCGCCTCTTCCATATCTCCTAGTCTAGCGCAATTTGCAACATCACAACAACAGCCTTCTCATCATGGTCTTCCCTCCTCCTCGCCTTCGGTTGCAGCAGCCAGCAAACTTCTGTCCGCCTTTACCGCAGGCTTATCCACGGGCTTCTCGACAACATATCGGCTTTCGGAAGCAGCATTTGACCTGAGGACCGTCAGCCCAACAGTTCAGAGTTGCATTGATAGCGCTGGACCGTACTGCTCTTTCAGCTCCTTCTCTTTCTGGATTTCGTCGAGCTCGGGCTTGAAGGTATAGTAGCCTGAAAGACAAATAGTAAGCTTTGAGTATTAGATTAGAGAGGATGAGAGGACGGACCTCCTAGTATGCCGGCAGCTGAGGCAATTCCGATGGAGGCGAAGCGGCCATAGGACATGGTTGTTGGCTACTTATGGTGCATGAAGGCCTTCGTAGGGCAAGCATTGAGGCTGTGGTTCCAACAGCTCTCACCCCTGTCTAGCGGCTTGGCGTGGCGCGTGACGGCTGTTTGACTTTCAATCGCTGATTTCGGTCTGCATCAGCTTGAACGTTTGAACACTTTTCATTCGACCCCTCGTATTGCGTAGCATGTGGGCTAACTTGCTGATCAGGTTGTATCTTCGAGCCATACCGCCAGGTGTTTACTTGCTATGACGTCCTGCTGTATGATTGGGTGAGGATAGAATCATACGCGGCTGGACCGCTCAGGAAAGTAGGAAGCCAACACTAGTGTCGAAAACACGCGAAAGTAATATCAAAGGCTCCAAGGTTTGCTATTTATCTGTCTGCAATCATTGCTGGCTTGCGAGATCTCCCTCTCAGTACTTCGTTCAGATCGGCATGATGTCTCCTTCATCAGCTGTTTTTACCATAATCCTCTCTGCATTGACCCATCCATATGGACTGCTGGCTGTTCAACTGTCTGCTTTCGGTGCTGCAGCTTTCACCAAGCCTACTTCCTCCCTTCGCTACGCTGCTATCGTTATTATGTTTGCGGCAGCATACTATTTCCACTTAACAGTACATGATCGCATGGAGAACAGAATGACGAAGGCTTTGCCGGCAGGAATCACCATGGGTAGCATATTGAACGCAATTGAGAAGCTCTTCATAGGCAAATGGAGTTATAATATTGGTGGACCCGAAGCGTCCCGCTCAAGGAACAACATCAATGGCATCGCCACGTCCAAGAAAACGGACCACCCTTTGCCCAAAGAGCCAGCCAGGTCGAGATTTTGGTTCGCCTACGACATGCTCTTTTCACCACGCAGCGTTGGCAAGCCATGGCAGGTCAAGAATGTTCCTCATTTCTCCTCAAACGACCCTTCATACGTACCAAGTCGAGCAGCTTTCTTGCTTCGCACCACCGCCCTAGCCGTGCTCTGTCTCCTAGTTCACGATGTCTCAGCTGCGCAGCCGCCGCCAGACGCAAGACTCATTGCAACAAGCAAGGACGCTTTCTTTAGTAGGCTTAGCGATATCACGTCCGAGGAGCTTGTTTTCCGGATAGCTAGCACCATTGGCTTCTGGGTCAATGCCGTCGCGTATCTATGTCTATTTCCATATGCTTTCGCTTTGTTATCTGTTGCTTCAGGCCTCGGTAAACCAGCGGACTGGCCTTCCAATTTCGACTGGCCAACAAGCGCATACTCCGTCCGCCAGTTCTGGGGGTAAGCCGTCCATACATGTGTTTTGATAGAACGAGTGTTAGCTAACACGTTAGACAGCGTCTACTGGCACCAGAACCTCCGTGCCATGGTCGAAGGCATATCTCGCTTTTTTACGCATGATGTACTACGTCTCCCAAGACGCACGATAGTAGCACGCTACTCGAACATCTTCCTCGCGTTCTTCCTTTCCGGGCTTATTCATATAGCTTCGGATCACGGAATGATGATTCCACCTCACGAGTCTGGCGCCATCAGGTTCTTTCTCACTCAAGCTCTCGGGATCGTGTTCGAGGACGCGTTTCAGGCCGCCTATTATTATATCAGCGGCAAGCAAAGGCCCGCAAACGCGCCTGTGCTGCATACGATCGTTGGCTATGTGTGGCTAGTTCTGTTCTTGGCATGGTCGACGCCGGCTTGGAGTTATCCACAGATGCGATCGATAAGGAGCGGTTTGGATGTCATGTTCCCCTTCACAATCTTCGGGAACGACTTGAGAAGTAAAGCTCTACGATGAAGCCTCTATTAGCCTCCGCTATAGCTCGTGAAAACCCCGATCTAGTATCCACAGATGACGCGATAGGAAGAAGCTTGTGTGAGCCTTGTGCATCGCGCCCCTCTTGTAAAGACGTATCGAAAGGTACCCAAGAAATCTTGCGTAATCGAAGGTATTCACTTTCTTGCGTTCGTTCATTGCCTATCCCATGCGCCGGCAGCAGTGGGCGGACTTTGTCTGGGCAGGAGCCTTATGAGATCTATCGTCTTGATCCTATTCATTTTCCAACGTCGTTCAATAATTATTGTTCTTAAGAGCGCAATACGCTTTGACCGTTTGCCTCTTCTGCACTAGATAATTATTTGTTGATCTCTTCGTCGTTATATTGTCGACGTAACTTTCGAGTGCTAAGAACTAAGTAACATCGTTGAAAGTAATGCGTAGAATAAATATCTGTCGTCGATTCTAGTTATTTAAGATTATTCGAATTATAAACATGTTTACTTATTAGATAATTAGATTTTATACTTGTTCTTGCTAGATTTGTTAACAATAACATGTAGACTTAAGAAAGATAATAGTATCTATCTAATTTGCAGAAGTAGATTAATTGTTAGATTGAATTTCGATTCCAATTTTTGAAATTAATTTAACTTGTTAATTTTAATTCTAGAAATTAATCTAAAATCTAATTTAATTTCTATTATTTTAGAATTAAATTAACTTAACTCGACTTAATTTTCGATTTTAATATTAGAAATTAAATATAATATTATTATATTAAGAATTACTAATTTTAGAATAAAATATCTTATTTGTATTTATAGATTCTATAAATCTTATAATTGCAATTTATTAATAAAATATATTATTTATATTTATAAACTTTATAAAATTTATAGATATAATTAAACTAATTATATTAAATTAGTTAAATTAGCTTAAATTAAGTTAATTTCTAAAGTTAAAATTAAAAAATTAAATTAATTTC
>JAABUS010002850.1_pt1 | contig 30472 bp, 1 predicted proteins | sample 5560161 | NCBI WGS metagenome assembly JAABUS01 (sample SAMN10711885, study PRJNA513376) | rock metagenome | isolation source: Antarctica rocks | place: Antarctica: Victoria Land, Trio Nunatak nord | collected 2016-01-04
ATTTCTATACTCCCGTCGACTTTAACGAGACTTTATATATACTCTTTTATTAAAAAAATATTTTTGTTCTTTAAATTATATATATTCTTTTATTATTTATTATATCTAGAGCCTCCTCCGTCTAGGTATTTTAATTTTGTTTATATTTCTTTATATATTCTTTTACCTTTAACGTAGCCCTAGTATAACGGGAATTCTAATAAAATTTAACTCTTTAATATAGGCGGGCCTATAAGATTATAAATTTAATAATTTCTTAAAAGCCTTTTATTATTTTATTTAAGTATTAATCGATATCTTCTTTATTTTTAAATACTAGTTTCTTTAATACCTAATAAAAGGACTTTACGCCCTATTATATTTCCTCTCGGGTAGCGTTATCTTTAATCTTTTTCTAAATATAATAAGTATATAATATTATATCTTTTTATATTTACTCGAATTCCGTTACTACTAGCCTATAATCGGAGTTATAGTATAGGTCTTCACGGATTATAGAGTTATTTATAATCTAGTACACTCCTCTCGTAAAGAACGATAAATTAATTATATTTTTATATCCTCGGGCTTTCTATATAACGGATATTTTTAATAACTTTAATTTTATTTCCCTCGACTTTATTATTCCTAGGAGATAGTCGGTTATAATATAATATATATATCGCCTAGTATTATTTTAATTAGGGTAATAAAGGTTGTAATCTCTTAAAAGGATATATTCGTTTTTCTCTACTAACGCTTCTTTTAATAATAATAATATTAACGGACTATCGGTCGAGGTATACTATATTAATAATAAATTATATATATTATAGATTTATACCTCTTTATAATAGGGGATTCTTTAACTAATAACCTCCTCCTCCTTAATTTTATTTAACCGAGATTCCTTTTTATTTCTTTACTCTTTTAAAATAATCTTTATAAAGTATAGGTCGCCTTTATAATTAATTAACTCCTAGTTATTTATATCGATTTTTTTATTTATATAAAAGTATATACGGGTCTTTAGGCCTCCCTTATATACTAAATAAAAATAATTAATATTATTATTATATAGCGCTTAGGTAATAGGGTTCTAACTAGGCTCTTAAATAATTAATAATATCGATATCTTTAATTTATTTATTTTAAAGTAACTGTATTATTAGCTTCGATTCCTTCTTAATATTATATTATATAACTTTAAATTAAGTACTATAACTTATTATATATTAATATTATATTTATAATTTCCTCGTTTATTTCCTAGTTACCTAGTAGTATTAGTTCTAGCCGGTTTTCGTTTAGTTAATCGAACGTTATTATTAAGAGATTATTTAGGATTTAGAGGATTATTTACCTAGGTATTATTATTAGTTTATTATTTTATCTCGGCTTTTTTACTTTCCTAGGTATAGTAATAATATCTTAAATTTTATTAATTATATCCGTTATTATTTTCCTCTTTCTTATACCCTTAGCCGGTATTAATATTAATTTATTATTAATTAATTATACCTAGGAGCTTAAGGCTATTATCTTTAATAATACCGCGAACTATTTAGGTTTATTCTTTAATCTTTATTAGATTCGGTATATCTCTTTTTACCTAACTAAGTATACTCTACTCTAGGACTTATAATGTCCGGAGTAAACTATATAACACTTCTCCTTTAGGCTTTTAGTACTATATTTCTATAATTAATAAAGTTCTATATAAATCTTATATTTAAACTAGTTTTTATAAACTAGGGTTATATAACCGTATTTCTAATAATTAAAATATTACCTTAGGTCACCTATTCTCTCTTATCTTTTATATAATAATAATTATTCGCTTTTTAAAAACCCGTCCGTTACTAGTCTATTTATTATATCTAGGTCCGGGATCTTAAAAAGGAGTATTAAATATTTCTTTTTATAGTCGTATTTATTTAATTTAAGGGTGAATCTTAATTATTTTATATTTATAATATCTAATCCTAGGTATAGCCTATAATTTTTTTTTTAATATCTTTATTACCGTTTCTTAATTACTTATATCGACGGCCTCCTTCTTTATACTATATATTATTATAATATAGGTTTATCTTAATACTCTCGCTAAGGGGTTAATATTTTTTATTTATTTAATTACTTTCTCTAGCTTTTATCTTATCTTTATCGTTATATAATATAAAACGAAGTCTCCCCTTATTATTTATCTTACTCCGACGATCGACTCCGCTACCGGGTAGGCTTTATTCTAGAATATTTTAATTAATTAAAAACTAGTTACTTTCTTAAATTATTCTTTAGCCTTAATATTATTTATTCTTATTATTAATTACTTTGTTTTCGTACTAGTCGCTATAACCGGGGGGGGGGGTTCGTTTCGACTATATATCTTAATAAAATAAATATATATCTACGGGTAATATTAGCCTAGCTTTATATTAATAACGTAGGTATACTCCTCGCCCTAAATTTCTAAATCTTTTATTTTAACGAGTTTATTTAGGCCTTTTAGAGCCTATATTTTTCTATTAATTCTTATATATAACTAAAGATTATTCTTAATATAATCTATATTAATTATAGCCCGCGGTATATTATCCATTATACCTCTTTATATTCTATATCTTTCATAATCTTTATTATAGTTATTATTAATTTTTCTAAAATCTTTATACCCCCTTTATACTCTTTTATTTAATTATTAATCTTATTTTTTTATTACGACGTCTTCGTCGCGTTAGAACGTATTAATAACCTATATTTATTCCCTATTTTAATACCTTAAATCCTATCTCCACTACCCTTATTCCTTTTTATCTCAACTAATTTCGTAACCCTAAAACTTTAGGGTAGTGAAATCCTATTGGCCTAGCTTTCGTCTTATCTTTTTTTCTTCGAGGAGAATACAAAGATCAAGATACCCGTTATTTATTTTTAATATTAAACGAGTAGTTTAAAGAGGATATTAATATATCTAGTTTAAAGAAAGAGATAATAAATTTTATATTATTTAAATCTTTTAAATTCTCTATATCTTAAAAGAAGAGATAATATAAAAAGCGAGTTACGATTAGAGTTAAAAAATTAATTTACTCGTAATATTTATAAATATTACCCTACCTACTCGCTAGGTTTTGAAACCGTTTATAAACTATTTATAACCCGTTTATAAATACTTTAGTTTTCGAACCGTTTTTAAACGGTTTCTTAATCGTTAATCGACGGTTCCTTAACTAGATAATTACTAATTATACGACGGTTTTAAGATTAATTAACTTCGATACTTCTCTTCTTAAAATTATTAATAGTTTAAAGTAGTAGTTATAAAACGGTTTAAGAACGGTTTAAGAAGGGTTTAATTCTCGTTTATTAACGATATATAGACGGTAATTAAGCGGTAGCGAAATATAAATAAAAATTTATAAAATATTCTCTAAATCCTTTGATACTAGGTCTATATAAAACTAGCTTTATATATATACTTTTCGTAAAAAGTTCGAAAAAATAGTTTTTAAAGTCTTAGCGTTAGTATTTAATATATTATAAATTAAACGAGCTTTTAGCCCTATAAGGAACTTTGAAAAATTCGAAAATTTTATTAATAAAGTTATTATAAGTTTTTAAATAGTTAAAAAACCGTGACTAAACTATTAATAAACTATTAATAAACCGTTAATAAACGGTTAAATAATAACTTTTAATATTGAGTAGCTAGCTATTTTCTTCGAACGATTAAATAACCGGTTTTTAACTAGTATTAAAAAGATTAACGGTTTTAATACGTTTTAAGCGGTATATTAACCGTTTTTTACCGGTGAATATACCGTTTAAAACTTAATACTATCAAAATACCGTAAGAAGACTAGATTAATACGGTTAAATAACGAGATAAAAACTTATTAGAAGGCCTATACTATATTAAGAATTAGTTATAGTTAGTAATTAATAATATATTTACTTCTTATTTATTTTCTTATTTATTTTTATTTTTCAATTATATACTTTACGTAGTTTTTTAATATGTATAATAGTATCCTTATTCTTTTATTAATTAAAATTATATAAATAATTAATATACTTTACTAGATATTAAATTTATTAATAAATCTGAAAAATCCTATTAAAAATCCTAGTTATTAATCGCGTCGATAGGGTTAGTAGTATTCTACTAGTAGCCCTAAATTACGGATAAAACTAGTAGAATCCTATTAATAATTTTAAGTTACGGATAGGGCTACTAGTATCCTATTAGTAGATTTAGTAAATTAGGAGTCTAGGTAGTATCTTATTAATAATTTTAATAACTCCGGGTTAATTTCAATAAAATTAGTTATTCTAGTAATTTATATATATCGTTAATATATTAATAATAATTTAACTCTATTATAAATCTAAAATAAATAAAACTTTATAATTATTATTATTAATAATAGTTACTCTTAGCGACGATTTTTAACGCCAGCGACCTACTAGGCCCGGAATAATAAATTTTAACTAAAATTCTCGCGGGGGCGTTATATATTTATATCCGCGAAGAATTCATATATATTTTCTATAAAATAATATATATTATAGCGTATACCTTAGTGTATACTATTAAATATACTATAGAGGCTTTCGTCTAATATTTTAAAAACTACTATAGAGGGCGTATATTATATATTATCAAATATACTATTACGTTTATTATTTATATACTATTTAATAATATACGTAAATTACGTACACTATTACGTATATTATAAAGTATACTATAAGGTGTATTATAGCCTATACTATAATATATACTATTACGTATATAATAGTATTATTTATTTAATATTTAAATTATTAACGATTTATCGAGTTACTAAACCTATTAAATTTATCAATAATGAATATTGTTTATCAAAAGTAATTTACCTAGAACCTCGATTTACTACTAGAAACCCCGACTTATTAACTCTATTAATCCTCGGGTCGGTATTTAATATAGAGTTTTAAATATAAATTTATAAACGATTTTCTAATAAAATTAATAACTCTTAGAGTCTATTATTATTTACTCTTTAAATTTATCGATATTATACTCTTTATCTTTCTTTTCTTTTAAATATCTTTTACTTTTTATTCCTTAATATTATAAAACTAATAACTCTTAGAGTCTATTATTATTTACTCTTTAAATTTATCGATATTATACTCTTTATCTTTCTTTTCTTTTAAATATCTTTTATTTTTTATTCTTTAATATTATTTATTATTTCCGGTAAAGGTATATCTAGTATTAATATATTATTTTATTTACGATAATATAGTTCTAGTAATAATATATATAAAATATTATAAATACGATAATTCGATAGAAATACTAGGTAATATATTTATAATTTAATTATATTAAGGACCTTAAATAGTTCAATTAATTTATAAAAAAAGTTTTTATCTATTATATTATACTAAGGCTAGACCTTAGTAGTTAGGATTCGGGCCAAAGACTACGTATATAATACGTAGTCTTTACGTTAATCTTATTAATTAATAACATACGTCGGCAAAACGAAAAGTGGCTCGATCGTGGCTCAGGGCGCTCGACGGGCGCCCCGGGAGCCTCAAACGCGACACCTATCTACCGACTCGATAGGGGCCCGAGGCATGCAGCCAAGGGGCCTAGGGCCACTCGGACGCATACCGAGAAAACCTAAAATAGCCACTAACGGGCGCTAAATTAGGGGTGCGCCACTAACTTTGACCCCCGTCCATGGCCCCATTCCATTCATGGCCATGGCGCATTCCATTTATGGCCATAGTCCTGTCACTGTCGCACCCCCATAACTGTCACTGTCGCACCCCTAAACCCTTGGCGCATGCCCTGGCGCATGGCCTGCGCATTACCCCCACGAGGATTTCGCCTGAATCGATCGATTCCGGGGATCAAAACTTACTGGCGTTAGGGGTAGTTCCGGGGGGTCGCTACCGTCGATAAGGGCGATCATAGAACATCAAGATTTTTAAAAATTTTAGGTGGTAAATCACGTGATTTTCTAAGGTTAGGGCCCCTGAAGCTACGGGCTTAAAAGGCGTTTATAGGGAGCCCGACGCTGATCTTATAATAACCTCGGGCGCTCGACGTACGCTCGGGGCCGCTTAGGCGCCTTAAGCCTACTTCGGGCGCCCGAGGCAGCTTACCCTTAGGCCCCGAGCCGTTAGAGCCGGTTTTCGATTTACCGACGTAGCTAATAAGTTATTAATATTATAATCAAATACGTTATTATATAATTAGCTAGGTACTCTTAACTCTTAGAGTTCCTTAAAGATTAATTCTTCTATTAAGTAATAAAGATCTTTATTAAGTTTTTATATTTATTTTTATATTATTATATATACTTTAAATACTATAACTTAATGATTTTAATCTCTCTAAATCTTTTTAAATAATAATCCGTTAAAGGTATAAAGATAAATTGAATATAAAATAAATACGTTATTAATATAGGCTCCGTAAACGAGTTTAGGGACTTTATTATTAATATTGAATTAAATAATATAAAGTACTATTAAGGAATCCTTCGAAAATATACGACGTTTATAATTATTAAACGCGAAAACGAGTAATTAAAATATGAAATCTAAAGTTATTCTCGCCATATTAAAGACGAGTAACTACCGATTATATTATTTATTATTATAATATCTAGAGAGTTACCCCCGGTAGTATCCGAAAACGAGTCGACGGTCGGTCGTAATTAATACGATTTAGTAATATAATAAGGAAATCTATATCCTAATAAACTCCGGGACTTCTATAAAAAAAACGTACGGGACTACCGCGATTAAATTTATAATATAAAAATTATTTTTCGTTTTACGCTATATAATTTTCCGATAAATAATAGGAGGATATTATACATAATACCTGTATTAAAGGCTATATTAAAGATATTTAGAATAATCACGAAAATAATCATTTAACGGAGAGTCCTGATTAAAAGGTATTTTTTAACTTCCTTTTTAATTATATTAAAGATCTAATAAATAAATAGCTAGATATAAATATATAAGATTAATATATTAATTAAAGACTAAACTAGATAATACGGGAATTTAAAACGTATTTTAATTTATTAAAAACCTAGTTACCCTTTTATAATAAAAAGTAATTAACTACTCATCTATTAACACGCCTACGCGATAATATTATACGAGAAAATAATCGGCTTTTATCCCTTTTCATAATACGTAGTAAACTCGTAATATTTACGGTATAATTTAAATATAATTTAATAAAGGATAAAAAGAAATATAAGGGTAATAATTAAAATAATTATTCGGGCCCTTATAAAAAGTTAAAGATAGGCGGCTATAAGGATAAAGATAAGTCTAATATAAATAAATAAAAGGAAGGTTTATTAAAACTTTAAAAATATAGGTAAATCAATTATATTTTATAAATAGGACCTTAACGAGGTTAAATACTATAATTATAAAGAATATAGATATATATTCTTTTACTAACTTAAGAAGAAGTTTAGAATAATTAATTATATAAATAATTATAAAGTTACGGGAAATAACGAACCCTTAAAGAAGTCTCCGTCTTAAAGAGATAATAAAAAGTACTATAATAAATATTACGCCCTATAAAGGCTCTATTAGAATACGTCCTAATTTATCGTATTTATATAATATTAGCTAAATCGGCCTATATTAGGACCACTATATTATAGGTAAAAATTAGTAGAAGTTTACCTAACGTAGTATTAAGGGCGCCGTGGTTAGGTACGAGGGTAATTATTTTTATCAAATATTAATACCTACGGGTAAAATACTCCGTTTTACCTAGATTTAATAAACCGAGGAGCGCTATACTAGAAATAAATATACTACGATATAAATACCGCTAGTTAATAAAATCTCTAGAATAATTCCCCGTTAGGGGGGCGATATTATAGTAAAATATAAAAGTACCTTAAGCCTATATAAACCTCCTATTAATATAGAATTAAATATCGACGACTGCGGGTATAATAATAGTAACTCTAAGTTTATTATAACCCCCCTATAGCGACTAATTAAACGCGTTATCTTATTATAACTATTAAGGCTAAGAGTTAATATACCTAGCCCTAGCTTATAGGCGCTATAGTAGCTACTAATTATAAACGACGTATTATCGCGAGTAATAATACTAGATTCCTTAAGCTCTAATTTATTAGATAATATAGATCCGGTTTAATATTCCCCCGCCTCCGCCTCGCCCGTAATATTAATAAGGGTATTTAATAGGTATTTAGAATTACGCGAACCTACCCTCTCCCCCGACCTAATAGTACTACTAGTTAAGGCGCTATTATATAAGCTATACGAGCCTAAAATATATAAAGAAGCCATAACTAATACCCTAAATAAAATATACTAGTAATTTAATATAAAGGCCGAAATTAATTTACTCCTAATTAATAGTACCTAGATACTAGCTAACCTACCCTATAATAAAAAAATCCTTCGCGGTAAACAGGTTTATAAGTTTAAGCGTAGTATTATTAATAAGGTAACTCGCTATAAAGCCCGCTAGGTTATATATAACTTTAAATAATATTAAGGAATCGATTTTAACGAGATATTTACTTCTATAGTTAAGCCTATAAACTATAAAGTACTATTCGTTATTATTACGGCGTTCGACCTAGAGCTCGAATAAATAAACGTATAAACTATATTTCTCTATAGCGAGATCGATAATAATAAGATCTATATCGAATAGCCCACCGGTTTTAGTAATAGTTTAGGTTATATATATCTATTAAAATATACTCTATATAGGCTTAAATAGTCCCTTTATATATAGTATACTACCTTTATTATTTTTCTCGTTAAGCTAGGTTTTATACTTCTAAATATAAACTTTAATATCTTCTTTAATTATAATACCCAGCTAATTATTACCCTATATATTAATAATATATTAATTACTAGTACTATGAAGGCCGTTATTACTTAGTTTAAATAATAACTAAACGATAAATATAAAATAATTAATCTTAGGTTTATTACCTATTATTTAGGCCTTAAAGTCGCGCGCGATTATTTTAATTATATATTATCCTTTAGCTAGGAGGCTTACCTAGAAAAGGTACTTAAAGATTATAATATATAAAATATTAAGGCCAAAGCTATAGGAGTTCTAATAGACCTAATAATTAAATTTATCTTTACGGATAAAGGCCACTAGGTTAAGCCTACCTCTTTAATTATATATTAATTAATTATCGGATTATTAATATATATAATAATAAATATACGACCTAATATCGCCTTCGCGGTATTAGTAGTAAGCCGCTATATTTCTAACCCCGATAAAACTTATTAGGTCGTAGTTAAATATATATTCCGTTACCTACGCGGTATACTATACCTAAGGTTTATATTCTAGGGTTAATTTACCCTATTAGAGGGCTATATTAATATTAATTAGGCTAACGATTATGATATACGATACTCTACCTTTAACTATACGTTTAATCTCGGTAGTACGATTACTAACTAGTAATCTAAGCGCTAATTAACCGTTACTCTATTATTTTATAAAGTCGAATATACTAGCTAAATATAAACTACTAAGGAAACTATTTAATTTAAACGGTTATTAAAATAGTTAATATTTATTACCCTTATACTATATTCTAGGGGGAAATCTAAAGATTATATATTAATACTACTCGTTAATATACCGTATATATTTATTACCTTTGTAACGATACCCATATACTTCGCGCTTACTATAGTTATCTTTTATAATAACTAGGGTATTATAGCCCTAGCTAAGAACCCCTAAAATCACGGTTATACTAAATATATCGACCTATAGTACTACTTCTAACGCGAAAAGATCGTATTAAGCGAAATTAAGTTTCGTTATATCTTTATAATAAATTAAATCGCTAAAAACCTTACTAAAGCCTTTTTTAAAATTAAGTTCGATATCTTTCAGGCTACTCTAGGCCTTTAATAACTTATATAAGGCCTATTAATACTCCTATAAAAGTATTTTAAATCTTTATATACTAAAAATACGGCTCTACGGGTATACCCGAAGAGTCGTATTTAGAGTTTAACGCATATTTAGCGCCTTCCTAATAAATTAAAAATTAATATACGATTTAATACTAATTAATAACTACCTTATAGATTACTATTAAATCTTTAAGGCCTTATCTAAAGTTTTTATAGAGTATACTCTCTAAGCTTTAGCTAAATCGCGTCCGTACGTATAATAGTATATCGAAAATCGCTTTAGGCACTTTTAGGTTATACGCGGCGACGATAAGGTCGCTTAATAATTTATCGTTCTTATTTAGCCCTTTTATAACCCCTATTAATAAATATATACGTCGCTAGAATATCCCCTAAGTATCCGTTATGGCTATATATCGTTATACCCGTAGTATTTAACGCGGTCGCCGTAGTATCTTAGAACCTTATAGTATCCGACTAGTTTTAATAATCTTCTCGTGGTATTTATATTACTTATTAATATTCCGACCTAATTACTACCTAAATTTAGCGTGTACAGGTTAACTATTAAATAAAAATTTTAAAATACTATATTTTATTAAAAAACGGAATTTTGCTCCCTTAGCCCCTATCGATATAACTTAAGCTAAAACTCTATATTAAATACCGACCCGAGGTTTAGTAGGATTAGTAAGTCGGGGCTTCGGGTAGTAAATTAGGGTTCCGGGAAAATTACTTTCAATAAATAGTACTAACTATTAGTAGGTTCAGTAGGTTTAGTAACTCGATAAATCGTTAGTAATTTAAATATTAGACGAATAGGCCTATTATATACCTTATAGTATACGCATTTATATACGTATTAGTATGGGCTATAGTATGGGCTATAATATAGACTATAGTATACCCTATAGTATACATAATAACGTACGTAGCTTGCGTATACTATTGAATAGTATACGAATAATATACGTAAAGGTATCCTAAATAGTATACGATATACGCCCCCCGTAGTAGCCCCTAAAACATTAGACGAAAGCCCCCTATAAGGTAGTATACGTAATTAAAGTATATACTAAGGCATGCGCTAAGGTATGCGCCATAGTATGCGATATATTATAATATATATATATATACTCTCTAGATATACCTACGTGACGCCCCCGCGAGAACTTTCGTTAAAATTTATTATTCCGGGCCCGGTAGGTCGCTGGCGTTAATAATCGTCGTTAAGAGTCGCTATCGTTAATAGCGACGATTATAGAACTTTATTTATTTCAGCCCTATTATAGGGCTGAGCTATTATCAGTATATTGATAGTATATATAAATTACTAAAGTTATTAATCCGGCTGAAATTAACCCGGAGTTATTAAACTTATTAAAAGTAACCTACCCGGACCCTTAATTTATTAAACCTACTAATAGGACGCTAGTAGCCCTATCCGTAAATTAGGGCTACTAGTAGTATCCTATCCGTAATTAGGGTTGAAAAATATATTAATAGGACGCTACTAGCTCTATCCGTAACTTAGGGCTACTAGTAGGACACTACTAACTCTATCCGCGCGGTCGGTAACTAAGTTTTTAGTAGGAGCTTTTAAGATTTACCGATAGTATCCTTATTAAATTTTAAGAAAAAGGAAACCCTATTCTCTTTTTATATAATTTCTCGAGCGGTATCGCTTAATAGGGATAATAATATCTTAAATACTAATATAGGCTATAAGTATAACTAGCTACAATAACTAGAAAGAGGCGAGTATAATACTTTTAAAAAAACCTTTAAAATAAATAGTAAAATATCGAAGAAAGTTTATATATATTATAATTTTATAAACCGGCCTAATATTTATACTAATTTATACTTTAAGGATATTATATTCGAATATATTATACTTAATAACCTAGTTACGTTTACGGGGGAGGATAAGTATAGGTTTAAAATTTATCTAAAAAAAATTTAATTTTTAATTTAAAGGTTAGACGGTTTAAAGCGGATATCCTATATATTAATTATCACGATATTATTAAAATACTTATGGCCAAAAAAGCTATATATTAAATTATTAAGTTTATCCTTATAGGTGCTTTTACTTATATAGAGTCTAATATTATATTAATAATACTCGGAATTAACTAGAAATATCCGGTACTACTCGATATACTTCTATTATATTCTGAAAAATATAAAGTAGAAAATAAGTATAACGATTCGCGACTTATAGTATTTAAAGATAAGGTATATAAGAATCCCGTCGGCCTATTATATTTAGATCGCTTTTACGTTTATAACGAATTATAATAACTTTTATAACTAGGTCGATTAACCTTGAACGATTTTTTTTTATATAATACTCTAGGAGGCCTATAAGCGAGACTACGATAAAGCGAGTATAACTATTCTCCGCGATCTTAGTATATAGTATTATTAGAAACTAGCGTTTATAAATAAATAAGTTATAAGTAGTATATGGAATTCATTAATTAATTAAAGTCGTTAGCCTTCCTTTTATTTATATTTTACTTTCCTAGTCTTTGTATTTTACGTTTTTATAATAAATAATTTTATACTTTTATAATTCGTTATTTTATATTTCTTATTTTTATAATTTATACTCTATAACGTTAGTTTTTCCCGGTTTATTTTTAAAATAATTTATGGCCTTAAGCGACCTTATTATTTATTATTAATACTTCTACTTAATTATTAATTATATTAATATATTATATATAAAGGGTATTAGAGTATCGGATTATTTTTAAAATAAGTAATTTTATCGGTCTCCGATCTAATAATAATTAGTATATACGTAGAAATGACTAGCTAGCTCGCTTTAACGGTATCTTTTTATATAAACTTTTAAAAAGAAGACCTAGAATCTTTACTCGCGTTACTTTAGTAAAAGACTTTAAAGAATATAAACTCGATAGTAGTCTATAGATACCCTTATTTTAAATATTAAATACCGAGAGGATTATCGGCCTACCTCGAATTAATTATAAAAAATATTATATTTTACCTATTAATCGGGTATTATAAAAAGATAATAGAAAGAGGTTAGAATATAGAGGGTTAATTCTACTTTTATATTAAAAGTTTAATATTTAATTTATATAGCTAGGCTAGTTCTAATAGAAATAGATTTAAACTTTATATTTTAAAACTTTAAATACTTTCCCTATCCTATTATAAAGTTAAGATTATAATATAATTTATCGAAATTAATTTATATAAATAATATTATTACTTAATGAAGATATTTAGCGAAAATTTTACTCCCGGGTATTAAATTATAGATAACGCCGTATAGCCCTAACTCTAAAGTCGTAGAGTCTTAATACTAAAAAAATTTAGCTTAATATTTTTTTTAATAACCGCCTAGTATCTTAATATTATAAACTAACTAAAGTATTCTACCCCCGATTATATATTTATATTATAACTAGAAAGCGCCGCTATTAAATAATAATCTATAATATATTTAAAGTATAATTTTATTAGACCTAATCCTAGCCTTTTATTATACCTATTATTAATTATACCTAAATATATATAACGAGTAATAGGTATTTATATTAATAAAGGAGTTTAAAGGAAAGCCTCTTAAACTTTATTCTATCTAAATATCGTAAAATAGTAGTTTATAAATAGGAATAAAAATCTAGAAATAGTATTTTATAGAATTTATATAAATAAAGAGAGGCTAAAAGTAAAATAGGCTAGTGAAATATAAAAGTAAGTAGCGCTTTAAACTATAAATATTATAATTCTTTCTAAACTAACTAAAATAATAATAATAATTATTTAATAATTAAAATAACTTTATGAAATAGGTTATATAATACTTTAGTACTAATACTAGAATTTATTAAGTCTTTTAAAAATAGTTTTTTTAAATAATCGAAACTCCTTTACTAGCCTCTCTAATTATTAAATAATAATATTTTATCGGCGGGTATACCTTATCGATATTATAAAATAATAATAAATAGGATATAGATATATTTAAAATATAAAATAATATATATATTCTAATAAAGAGCTAGATACGAAGAAGCTATATTATTAAAACTTAATCCAAATTAAAAAGATAAATATTTAACTACGATCTCTTAAAAACGAGCTACTAATATAAAGTTATAAAATAAAGAATCGAGCTAGTTCTAAAAACTATTTTATTCGAGAACCTTTATTAATTTATCTTTTTATTCGTCTTTCTTAAAATACTATATTAATAATTTTATCGACCGTTATTAGTTAAGGATCTTAAGATAGAAACTTATTTTTTAAAATATTAGACTCTCTTTCTTCTACTAAACTTTTATTAAACTTTTATTAAATTATCTAGTTAATTATTTAATAGAGCGGTTAAATCGATTACTACGTACTAATCCCTAGGCGTTATTCTATTATTCTAATATTTAAGCTCGATTTTAGTAAATTAATTTTCCGATCCGAAAACTTAAGGCGAGCGCTAATTTAAATATTCTAATTATAAATACTATTAACTTTAGGGTAGCCTCGATTATAACTACTTTAATTATAACTCCCTTAAAAAAAGTTTTATATAAATTACTCTACCGTCGTAATAAGCCCTCGATTATAACGTCGTTTAATTATATATATCTATATATAGTAGGCTCGATAATAAAAGGCGGAGCTATAAGCGGGGTAGTATTTAAGAATTATATAATATTATTTTAAAGCTACTCGCTTTAGAGCTATATTATTATTATTATATTCTTAATACTACTTATATTTTCTCGCTCGTTAATTAATATAATAGAACTATAAAGATCGTACGTAGTATATCTTTATTTAAATCTTAATATACTGTATTTTACTAGGAGGCGCTTATAATTAAATATTTACTATAAACGGATACATTATTTATTATTATAAATATACTATAGATAGATTTTAATTTATATTAAAGAGGAAGGGTTATTATAGAGGAGGGTTTACTATAAATAAAGATTAACTATAAGCCTACGAATAAAGATTTATTATAAATAGGGGTTTATTATAGATAAAAACTTAATATAAATAAAAGTTTACTATAGATAAAGGTTTACTAAAAATAAATATTAACGTAATTCGTTTTTTCTACTTTATATATAATTCTTCTTTAGATAGTATCGATATAGAATAAAATAAAACCTAGAGTAAAATATTAATTTCTAGTATATATATAGTAGATAGATAGTGAAGCAGGACTAGTAATAGATTTCTAAGTATAATATAAAAGACTTAATATAATTAAATCCAAATATTTCGAATAGTAAATGAGTAGACTCTAGGAAGTATATTATATATTAATAGATATTTAATAAATCTTTTTAAATAGGCTATTAACAGACTCTAAATAAATTGTAAATTATGATTTTATTATAAATATAAATATTTTATAAGTTTTGGCGAACTAGCTTAAATACACTAGTTTATATAAATTAATAAAATAACTTAATAAGTAGTTAATTTATAATTAATTCAAATAGAGCTTTGAAAATATTTAATATTCAAATTTATCTTAAGACTATTTCAACTTCTTATCTCACGCTCGCGTAGGCCCGATAAGGTAGTTATATATCTTTATAATATAAAATACAACGAACCGGTAGATAAAAGTAGCGTAAAGTATAATAATAAATATATATTATATATACACGATTATTATAAAGGAAATTTTAATAACCGACGTATTTTAAATAATATAAATAATAAGTTTATAAAAGAATTATAAAGAATTATAAATATTTAGCGATTATTAGACAAGGTGTTATAATAAATATTTAAAAAATCGATATTATTAAGATATTAAATCGTAATAACGAGATAGAATTATATTATATATTTTATTAAATAAGGTAAAATAAATTTTTTAGAATCTAATAACGAATAATAATAATAAATATACGTAGTTGTTTTCAAATAAAATAAATATAAACGAGATTAATATTAATAAAGAAAAGAAGTTATTATATTTAAATTTAAATTTAAAATTATTAAAAAGAAAACTTATAAAGAGAAACTAAAATATATTAATTTAAACTCTTATATCGAAGTATATATAAAAGATTTATATTTATATCATAAATAAATCTATAGAAGTTACGTTATTTATTAATTAATAAACTTAAATATTAGAAGTATATATAGATATATATATAAGAAATTAATACAATAATATTAAAGAAATAAATTATTAAAGGCGGAGGCCGAAGTTATAGTTAATATTAAGATTTACTATTATTATACGATTTATTAATAGACTTTTTTTCCGAATTATTTTCTAAAACTTAGAATTTCCTTAAATTCTTATTAATCGATAATTTATTTATCGCCTACCGAGTATTATAAACGAATATTTATTATAAATAAGTTTAGCTTATTTATAAATAAAATAAACTAAGATATTTAACGAGTTTACGAATTATTTAATTAATCTTTAAATTTAGATAAGGATTTAGTTATAAAGTTATATAAATATATTTCGCTTAATCCATTATAGACGCGCCGAGTAAATAAATTTACGTTATTTATACGCGTTAATAATATTTATTTTAGAAGTATTCTTTCTCTTATTCGCCTAATAAATTTAAAGAATTTTATCGAGAATTTATATGAATGTATATTACTATATCTCCTTATAGGGATATAGAAGTAATACGCTTATACTTTATCTTCAAATTATATATACCGATCTTATAATATTCTTTCTCTTATTTATACTATAAAGTTTAGAGAGTTTTACGAATAATTATTACTTATAAAATAGAATAACTACAGAAAGTAATTAATCTTCTATATTAATATTTATCGGGAAATATACTTTTTATTCATATTATTTATTTATTATTTATTCTCTTATTTTCTTTATAATTTCAAAGGGTTTTCTTAAATATTCTAGTATTTAGATTTAGGGCGAATCCCTTAGAGAAGGAGGTAATTATTATATTATATTAAAACTAGATCTTAACTATCAAAATTCGGGCTAAAGACTACGTATATAATATATTGCCTTTATATTAACTTTATTAATTAATAACGTAATTTATAAGTTATTAATATTATAATTAAATATATTATTATATAATTATATAATTAGCTAGCTACTCCTAGTTCTTAAAATTCCTTAGAGATTAATTATTATATCGAGTAATAAAGATCCTCACTAAGTCTATATATTTATTTTCATATTACTATATATACCTAGGTACTATAACTTAATAAAAAGCTCTATAATAATATAATTAGAATATAGTAAAATCGAATTAAATAAGTTCTTAATACCGAATAAAGTTATTTATAATCCGTAATACTAGTTATTATTATAAATAAAGGAAATAAAATATAAAGTATATATTATTATTTTACTCGGAACTAGTTAGGAATAAAACGAAATTTATAGAATAAATAAATATATACGATTTTAAGAAGATATTAATATAAATTAAAAATATATATATAACCGCGCGGTAAATACTTTAATATAAACGGGGTAGCTCGGCTAATTCTTTTTTAATAAAGAATAATTAATATAATCTAAAATATTATTAGGACCTAGCGATATACTTAGGCCTATAAAAAAAAGAAGAGGAAGAAGCCGCCGATTAAAGAGTCGTAGATATCGATTATTTAATAAATTTGTAATAAAGCGGCTTATAGGCTTATAAGATAAATAAATTAAATTTAAAAAACCGAAGTAAAAGAGAAACGGAGAGAGGGGTTAAATAATATTTTAGAATAATTATAACCGTTGACTAGTAACTAGTAAAAAAAGAAATAAGTAATCGATAAATTAGAGTTTTTAACCGACGAGGTTTCTTTAATAATTAATAAACGCCGCTAATAACCCTATTAAAAGAGTATTCGCGGAACTCTCTTATTAATAAAATAGTTTTACTAGAGTAGGTATATAAATTAATTAGTCAATTATAATTATTATATTATCGTTAATATATTTATTTCGAATCGTTATATTCTAGTTTATAGTAGGCGAGTTGACCGTTATTAAATAATCTCATAATTTTATAAACGGATAAGATAGTATTTATTATATATATAGCCTCTATATTAACTTTATTAATTAATAATATAATTGATAAACTATTAGTATTATTACTAAGATATAGTAATTCTATAATTACTATATAACTAGTTATTTACTCCTAGCTCTTTAAGTTCTTTAAAGATTAATTCTATTATTTAATAATAAAAATCTTTACTAAGCTTACATATTTACTTTTATATTATTATATATACTCTAGATATTACGATTTAATAATTTAAATCTCTCTAAAAAAATTTAGGTAGTAATTCGTTAGAGGTATAAAAATAAATATATTAAGAATATTAACTCTCTAAATAAACTCGGTAATTTTTTTTATATTAAATTAAGTAATATAAAGTAACGCCGAGGAATTATTTGAAAACATATAACGATTTTATTTTTTAAAGCGAAAATAAGTATTTAAAATACGAAATCTAAAATCGTTTTTACGATATTAAAGATAAGTAATTATTAATTATATTATTTATATTATATTTAAAGATCTACTCTTATTAGTATCTAAAAGTAATTCGATCGTCGGTCGTAATAGATATTAGTTAATAACATGATAAGGAAATCTATACTTTAATAAACTCTTGCACTTTTATAAGAAATATATACAGGACTACTACGATTAAATTTATAATATAAATACTACTTTTTATTTTACGCCTTATAACTTTACGATAAATAATAAGAAGATTTTATACGTAATACCTACGTTAGATAATTATATTAAAAATATCTAGGATTATTATAAAAATAATTATTTAACGGAGAGTTTAAATTAAAAAGTTTCTTTTATTTTCTTCTTTAATTATATTAAAGATCTAATAAAATAATAATTAGATATATATATATAATATCAATATATAAAGTAAAGACTAAACTAAATAATATGGGAATTTAAAATATATTTTAATTTACTATAAATCTAATTACTTTTTTATAATAAGGAGTAATTAACTACTTATCTATTAATATATCTACGCGACGATACTATACGAGATATTAATCGGTTTCTATACTTTTTTATAATATAAAGCGAATTCATCGCGGTTACGACCCGATTTAAATATAATTTAATAAAGAATAAAAAGAAATATAGAGATAATAATAAAATAATAAATTGGAGTTTTATAGGAAATTTAATATAAGTCGTTATAAAAATAAGAGTAAAAATAAACTTAATATAAATAATAAGAAGAGAGATTTATTAAAATTAAAAAATATAAATAAATCGACTAAACTCTCTAAATAAGATTTTAATAAAACTAAATATTATAATTATAAAGAGTATAATTATATATTCTTTAACTACTCTAAAAAGAAGTCTAGAATAATAGACTATATAAGTAATTATAAAGTTACGAGAAATGATAAATCTTTAACGAAATCTCCGTCTCGAAGGGATAATATAAAGTAATTACTTCGTAGACTATATATACTAATTATTATATATTATTTAATCTAAAGAATATAAAGTTTATAAAGTATATAATTATAAATAGTATAAATCCTAGAGTAAAGATAAATATTAGGTTATAGTACCTAGGGTATATATAATAATATAAAAGTAAATATATGGACTTAGTAAAGATCTCTATTACTCGATGAAAGAATTAATCTTTTAAGAACTCTAGGAGTTAGGAGTAAATAACTAGTTATATAGTAATATACCCTAACTATAATATTAATAATTTATCGAATACGTTATTAATTAATAAAGTTAACGTAAAGACTATATATATAATACGTAGCCTTAGTCCGAATCCTAAATAATAATTTTCGGCCTTAGTATAATATAATAATTATCTCTCTCTCTAAGTTATTCGCCCCGAATCTAAATATAAGAATATTTGAGAAAACTCTTTAAACCTATAGAGAAAATTAAGGGAAAGAGAAATAAATAAATAGTATAAATAGAACGTATACTTCTCGATAAATACTAGTATGAGAAATTAATTACCTCTTATAGTTATCCTCTTTTTATTATAAATAATATATATTCGCCTAAGCTAGTAGTTATTAATATATATAATAATAGATATTCGATAAAATCCTTTAAACTCATTAGGCGAATAAGGGAAAGAATATTTCTAAAATAAATATTATTAACGCGTATATATAACGCGAGTTTATTTACTTAGCGCGTTTATAATAAATTTAACGAAATATATTCGTAAAACTTTATAACTAAATCTTTATTCAGATTTAGGAATTAATTAAATAATTTATAAACTCGCTAAATATTTAGTTTACTTTATTTATAAATAAATAATACTCGTTTATAATAAATATTCGTTTATAATACTCGATAAGCGATAAAAGTATTATCGACTAATAAGAAATCGAGGAAAATCTAAATTTAATAAAATGATTTAGAAAAGGGTCTAGAAGTAAATCGTATAATAATAATAAATTTTAATATTAATTATAACTTCGGTCTCTACCTTTAATAATTTATTTCTTCAATATTATTATATTAATTTCTTATATATATATCTTTATATACTTCTAATATTTAAGTTTATTAATTAATAAGTAACGTAACTTCTATAAATTTATTTATGATATAAATATAAGTCTTTTATATATACTTCGATATAAGAGTTTAAATTAATATATTTTAGTTTCTCTTTATAAATTTCCTTTTTAATAATTTTAAATTTAAATTTAAATATAATAACTTCTTTTCTTTATTAATATTAATCTCGTTTATATTTATTTTATTTGAAAAGAACTACGTATATATATATTATTATTACTACGTTATTACATCGCGGATATATTAATACTTTATTTATTTATTATTAATTATACGGCTCTTTAGATACGCTTCGCCGTCGGATCGTATATTATAAGAAATTCGTTAAGATTTATATATATATAATAGGATCTAATAAATCCGATCCCGTTAGTATAAAATAAATAGGTTTTTAATTATTAACTCGTATTATTACGTCTTTAAAAAAATTTAAGATATAATCCGTTATAATATATATAATATACGCGGTTAATATTTATTATATATTAATACCTTTTAGTTTAGTTTATTATTTAAATACATTATCGAGTCTTTCCTTAAATCGGATTATAATTTTAATAAATTTATTATAATTATAATATAACTTTTAAGATCGTTATCAACCCCGTCTAGTCGTTAATTATAATATAATATATATAATTTATTAGTCTCTTAAGCTCGATTCTATAAATTCTCTTAATATATTCTCTAATATATCTTCCGATACGGATTCGAAAGAGGAGGAGATTGTATATAAAGGTCTTAGTATTAATATTTAAGAAAAGGATACTCGTATATCTAATTTAAAAAAAGAGGTAAAGGGTTTTATATTATTTAGGTCTTTTGAATTATCCGTAAATCAAAAGAAGAAGTAGGGTAAGAGGCTCGTTATAATTAAATTAAAAAATAACTTATTTATACTACCCGTAAATATTAATAACTAGTTATAGTTAGTTATTAATAATATTTTTATTTCTTATTTACTTTTTTCTCTTCTCTTAATTTTTCATTATATACTTTATATAATTCTTCTATATATATAATAATATCTTTATTCTCTTATTAATTAAAGTTATTTAATTAATTAATTTATTTTACTAGGTATTAGGTTACGCTCTTTATTTTTCTTTTCTTTAAAATCTCTTTTATTTCTTATTCTTAAATATTATTTATTAATTCCAGTAAAGATATATCTAGTATTAATATATCGCCTTATTTAGAATAATATAATTCTAATAATAATATATAAAAAATATTATAAATATAATAATTCGTTAATAACGCTAGGCGATGTGTTTACGATTTAACTATCTCGAGGACCTTAAATAATTTAATTAATTTAAAAAAAAGCTTTTTATTTAGTCGCCTTTATATAAGATTCTTTATTACTCGATCGTAGTTTAGGGCGCTCGACGGGCGCCCCGGGAGCCTTAAACGCGATATTTATCTACTAACTCGACGTACGCTCGAGGTATATAACTAAGGGGCCTAAGGTTACTCGAGCGTATACCGAGGAAACCTAAAGCTACTATTAACGGGCACTAAATTAGGGGTACGTTATTAATTTTAACCCCCGTTTATAACCCCTATTTATAGCTATAACCTTATTCCATTTATAATTATAACTACATTCGGTTTATAGTTATAGTCATAGTTATAATTATAGTCCTATCGCTGTCGTAACCCTATATTTACCGCTATCGTATACTTTAACGTATGGCCTAGGCGTATCCCCGCGAGGATTTGGCGCGAATCGATCGATTCCGGGAATCAAAACTTGCTGGCGTTAAGGGTCGTTCCGGGGGGGAAATATTGAATATAGAATAGATAGAAACACTTCTTTATTAACTATCTATAGAGGATAAGAGCGAATATATATATAAGACCCTAATACTAAGTATTACTAAGTATTTATTTATTGAATAGTTACTAAATAATCCTATATACCTATATTCTAATACTCCTACTCGAACGAATCCTCTATTAAGAAGTCTCTAAAATAGCCCCGTATTCCCCTTATTTTAGGGTCGTTATAATAGGTTATAGAGGCTAAAATTATAATTTATAAGGGTTAAGCTATAGGCCTAAATTATAATTAATAGGGGCTAAGCTATAAGGCTAAGTTACGTTAATAGAGGCTAAGGGAGAAAAATTCCGTTTTTTAATAAAATACGGTATTTTAAATTTTTTATTTAATAGTCAATATATATACGCCAAATTTAGGTAGTAACTAGGTCGGGATATTAATAAACGATATAAATACCACGAGAAGATTATTAGAAATAATTAGATATTATAGGGTTCTACGGGGAAGTAATTATTAAGGGTATAAAAACCGCCTAGGATATTACGGGGACCGTATTAAATACTACGGGTATAAGAATACATAACTATAACGGACACTTAAAGGATATTCTAGCGAATAGCGATATATATATTTATTAATAAAGGTTATAAAAGGGCTAAATAAGAACGATAAATTATAAGGCGATTTTATCGTCGCCGCGTATAACCTAAAAGTACCTGAAGCGAGTTATAGTATACCGTTATACGTACAAACGCGATTTAATTAAAACTTAGAGAGTATACTCTATAAGGGCCTCAAATAAAGCCCTGAAAATTTAATAATATTCGGTGCGGTAGTTATTAATTTGTATTAATATAAATATAAATATTTATTACTGGCTAGGGTATTAAGACCTAGGTCGTAAAACCTCCGGATAAACTCGTAGAGTTATATTTTAATATTTATAGGTATAGAATAACTTTTATAGGAGTATAAATAAGTTTTTATAAAAATATTAGTCGGCTTTTATAAGGTAATAATCATTATAGGCCTAAAATTATACGAAAGATATTAAACTTAACTTTAAGATAAGCCTTATTTAGGCCGTTAATAATCTACTCTATAATTAAAATATAACGGAATTCGATTTCGTTTACTATAATTTTTTCGCGCTAGAAATAATACTGGATCGTAATATATTTAATACGGTTATAGTCCTAGGGGTTTTTAGCTAGGGCTATAATACCCTAATTATTATAAAAGAATATTATAATAAATATAAAGTAGGCTAGTAAAGCGGAGTAAACGGTTAGTATAAATAATGTAGTAGCGAGTACTATTAATATATATTAATTTAAATCTCTGCTAGAATAGGGTATACGCGTAATAAGTATTAATTATTTAAATAATCTTTTAAATTAGATAGTTTCCCTAATAATCTAGGTCTAGTTAGTGTATTCGGCTTTATAGGATAATAATATAATAGTCGGTCAATATTTAAAGTATTAATTAATAATCGTATTACCGAGATTAAATATATAGTTAGAGGTAGAATATCTTATATTATAATTACCCACCTAATTAATATTAGTATAACCCTTTAATAGGGCGAGTTAACCCTAGAAAATTAACTTTAAATATAATATACCGCGTAAATAGCGGAAGATACGTTTTATAAAAATTTAATAAGATTTATCGGGGTTAGTAATATAGCGATTTATCATTAATACCGCGTAGACGATATTAGGCCGCGTACTTATTATAGTATATATTAATAAGTTAACGGTTAACTAGTAAATAGTAAAAGAGGTAGGTTTAATTTAATATCTTTTATCGGCCGGTACAAGTTTAATTATAAGATTTATAAGGACTCCTATAGCTTTAGCTCTAGTATTATATATATTAGAATCTTTAAATACTCGCTTTAGGTATATTTCCTAATTAAGGGATAATATACGATTTAGGCGATCGCGCGATATTTTAAAACTATTTTCAAACCGGTTTTAAACGGTTTCTTAACTAGATAAATACTAATTATACGACGGTTTTAAGATTAATTAACGTCGATACTTCTCTTCTTAAAACTATTAACGGTTTAAGGTTTTAGTTATAAAACGGTTTAAAAACGGTTTAATTCTCGTTTATTAATAGTATATAAACGGTAATTAAGCGGTAGCGAAATTAAATAAAAATCTATAAAATATTCTCTAAGTCCTTTAATACTAGGCCTATATAAGACTAGCTTTATATATGTACTTTTTATAAAAAGTTCAAAAAAACACTTTTCAAAGTCTTAGCGTTAATATTTAACGTAATACAAATTAAGCGAGTTTTCAGCCCTACAAGGAACTTTAAAAGCTTTAAATATTTTATTAATAAAGTTATTATAAGTTTTGTAACGGTTGATAAACTATTAATAAACCGTACCGTTAATAAACCGTTAATAATAATTTTCAACGTTGAGTAGCTAGCTATTTTCTCCGAACGATTAAATAACCGTTTTTTAACTAGTATTAATAAGATTAACGGTTTTAATAGGTTTTAAGCGGTATATTAACCGTTTTTCACCCGTGAATATACCGTTCAAAACTCAATACCGTTAAAATACCGTAAGAAAACTAGATAAATACCGTTAAATAACGACATTAAAACTTATTAGAGGGCCTATACTATATACTATTTACACTAGCCGCCTACTCCGCTCTACTAGCCTACTTTATACTTACGATGATTATTTTCTATAATAATTAAAGTATTATAGCCTTAGCTAAGAACCCCTAGAACTATAACGGTATTAAATATATTACGATCCAGTATTATTTCCAGCGCGTAGTAGGCGAAATCGAGTTCCGTTATATTCCGATTACGGAGCAGATTACTAACGGCCTAATTAAGGCCCTCCCTAAAGTTAAATTTAATATCTTTCGTATAACTTTAGGCCTATAATAATTACCCCCTATAAATACCTATTAATACTTTTATAAAAGTTTATTTATACTTTTATAGGAGCTATTATATACTTATAAATACTAAAAGGCGGCTCTATAGGTTTATTTAGAGACTTTACGACCTAGGTTTTAATAACCTAGCCAGTAATAAATATTAATATTTATCTCGATACTAATCGATAACTATTATACCGAATATTATTAAACTTCTAGGGCCTTATCTAAGGCCTTTATAAAATAAACTCTCTAGGTTTCAGCTAAATCGCGTCCGTATATATAACGATATATCCTAATTCGCTTTAGGTACGTTTAGGTTATATACGGCGAAGATAATATTATTTTATAATTTATTATTCTTATTTAGCCCTCTTATAACCCTTTATTAATAAATATATACGTCGCTAGAATATCCCCGAAATATCCGTTATAATTATATATTATTATACCTATAGTATTTAACGCGGTCCCCGTAGTATCCTAGGCGGACTTTATACCCTTAATAATTATTTCCCCGTAGAACCCTATAATATCCGACTATTTCTAATAATCTTCTCGTAGTATTTATATCGCTTATTAATATCCCGACCTAGTTACTACCTAAATTTGGCGTATATAAGTTAATTATCAAATAAATTTTTCAAAATACCGTATTTTATTAAAAAACGGAAATTTTCTTCCTTAACCCCTACCGATATAGCTTGGTTTTATAGCTTGGCCTCTACCGACGTAATTTAGCCCTATAACTTAGCCCCTACTAATTATAACTTAGGCCTATAACTTAGTCCTTATAAATTATAATTTTGGCCTCTATAACCTATTATAACGACCCTAAAATAGGGGGAATACGGGGCTATTTTGGAGACTTCTTAATAAAGTATTTCGTTCGAGTAGGAGTATTGGAATATAGGAGTATAGGACTACTTAATAACTATTAATTAAATAGATACTTAGTAATACTTAGTATTAGGGTCTTATACGTATATTCGCTCTTATCCTTTATAAATAATGAATTAAGAAGTATTTCTACCTATTATAGTTCAATAAAGTTTATTACGTTAAAGTTATTATATATATCCTATTTTTATTTAATAAAGTCTTTTATTAAATTTAAGGTTTCGATTTTAATAAATACCCAAATAACTTTGACGAATATTAATATACTAGCGGTAACCTAGGTATAAGGCCGAATAGTTTAATATTATTAAATAGTTTTAGTATTAATTTAGAGTAACTAGAATTAATTCAAGAGTCGGATCGATAGCGGTATATATATATTATATTAACGTCTTTTTTATCGTCGTATATATATACTTTATTATAGAGGTAGTCGATTATTTATTTAATCTATTTAAAAATACGGAGCTAGAGTCTTTAGAGGGTACGTTATTATTTAATAATTAAATAAAGAGGTTTAGTCTTAAATTATTTTAAATTTTATTTTCGTTTTAATAATCGTTATTAATATAATTATTCTAAACGACGAGGCTGGAAGTTTAGAGGATAATATATTTAGGGTTTAGCTCGCTATTACTTTATACGAGGGAATAAAGGTAAATAACTTTAATAATTATTTTAATAATAAGAGTTATAGTTATAACTACGACTTATCATTATAATTTATAGTATTTTTTCCCCCGACTACGGAGTTATAAATTTATTTATACTATTAATGTTATTAATACTTATTTTTTAAGGCGGTAAGCGAGCTATAACGGTAATTAATTACGATTATTCTAGGTTTTAAAAAAACCTTATAAACTTTAAGTTAGAATACGCTAGTAATGATTATAATAAATTATATAGAGGTATTAACGATACTGAATAATTATCGTATATAACTACCTTTAAGGTATTTATTTAGGTACGTATAAAATATATTAATATTAACCGATTACAATAATTAGTTACTCCCTAGTATAATAATTAACTATTTTCTAGTAGAGTACTTCGTTTATTAGTTATTTTCTAGCGGTATATAAGCCCTTTATAAGTGATTAGGCTACTCTCTAGTATATACTATATAATACGATTAGCTATTTTCTAGTAATTAAATTTATAGTCTATCGGGTTATTCTTTAATAAAGACGAGGCCGGCGGAATTATATTCTAGGTACTAAGCCCCTTATTTAAAAATTTCTTATAGGCGTAATCTAGTACGTCCTAAACATAGTTACGATATCGTAATAACGCCGTATTACTACTATTAATACCCTGATAATATAGCGAGTATATAGCGGATATATATATAGAGCCCGGGCTCATAACCTATTAAATTATAATAAGTAGAAATACTTCTTGATTAATTATCTATAAAGGATAAGAGCGAATATACGTATAAGACCCTAATACTAAGTATTACTAAGTATTTACTTAGTTAGTAGTTACTAAATAGTCCTATACTTTTATATTCTAATAGAGGTATTCCTATGAATTTATAGCGTTAAAATTATTATGTATCTTTTATTTCTAGCGGACGAAGTCTTTTATAAAGTCGAGTTTTTCGATTTTATCGAATACCTAAATAATTTTTAGGTACTATAATATAATGACGGTAATAATATCCGAGGAATAAAACTAAATAGTTCGGTATCGCTAGATAATTTTAGCGTTAACTCGTCTATAAAATAACTAAAAGTAACTAGCGAATTAAATTAATAAGAGTATTTATATACTTTATCGTCGTACCTTTTATCATTATTTACCTTAATATAGATCTTACTAAAAGTCTTAATAGATTCGGTTTTTTTTTAAAAAAGAGAAGACGAAAGCTAGGCCAATAGGATTTCATTACCCTAAAGTTTTAGGGTTACGAAATTAGTTAAGATAAAAAGAAATAAGAGTAGTAGAGATAAAATTTAAGGTACTAGAGTAAGGAGTAAATATAAATTATTAACGCGTTTTAATACGACGAAGATATCGTAATAAGAAAATAAAACTAGTAATTAAATAAAAGGGTATAAAGGGGGTATAAAGGCTTTAGAAAGATTAATAATAATTATAATAAAGATTATAAAAGATATAGAATATAAAGAGGTATAATAGATAATATACTATAAATTATAATTAATATAGATCGCGCTAGGAATAATCTTTAATTATATATAAAAATCGGTAGAAAAGCGTAGGCTTTAAGAGGCCTAAATAGACTCGCTAAAATAAAAGATTTAGAAATTTAGGGTAAGGAGTATACCTATATTATTAATATAAAACTAGGTTAATATTACCCGTAAATATATATTTATTTTATCGAGATATATAGCCGAAACGAACCTCTCTCCCCCGGCTATAACGACTAGTATTAAAGCGAAGTAATTAATAATAAAGATAAATAATATTAAGGCTAAAGAATAATTTAGGAAAATAATTAATTTTTGATTAATTAAAATATTTTAAAACGGAGCCTATTTAATAATAAAATCGATTATCGGAGTAAAATAAATAATAAAAAGAAACTTCGTTTTATATTATATAATAATAAAGGTAAAATAAAAGTTAAAGAAAATAATTAAATAAATAAAAAATATTAACCCCTCGGCGAGAGTATTAAAATAAATTTATATAATAATAATATATAGTATAAAGAAAGAGGCCGTCGATATAAATAATTAAAAATGATAATAAAAATATTAAAAAATATTAAATTATAGATTATACCTAGTATTAAATATTATAAATATAAAATAATTAGGATTCGCCTTTAAACTAGACGAATATAACCGCGAGAAAAAATATTTAATACTCTTTTTTAAAATCCCGGACCTAGATATAATAAATAAATTAATAACGGACGGGTTCTTAAAAAATAAATAATTATTATTATATAAGAGATAGGAGAGAATAAATAACCCGAGGTAATATTTTCATTATCGGTTATATAACTTTAATTTATAAAAATTAATTTAAATATAAAATCTATATAGATATAATATTAAAAGTTTAAAGAAAAAGCGCTATATAGTTTATTTTAAATATTATAAATTCTAGAGTAAAACGTACCTAATTAGGTAAAAAGAGATATACCGAATCTAATAAAAATTAAAGAATAAATTTAAGTAATTTATAATATTATTAAAAATAATAACCCTAAGCTCCTAGGTATAATTAATTAATAATGAATTTATATTAATACCGGCTAGGGGTACGAGAAAGAGGTAAATAATAACGAATATAATTAATAAAATCTAAAATATTATTATTATACCTAGGAAGGTAGAGAGGCCGAGATAAAATAATAAATTAATAATAATATTTAGGTAAATAATCCTTTAAATTTTAAATAACCTTTTAATAATAATATTCGATTAACTAGATAAAAAGCGGCTAGAACTAATATTATTAAGTAGCTAGGAAATAAACGAGGAAATTATAAATATAATATTAATATATAATAAATTATAGTATTTAATTTAAAATTATATAATATAATATTAAAAAGGAATCGAAGTTAATAATAAAATTACTCTAAAATAAATAAATTAAAAATATTAATATTATAATTATTTAGGAGCCTAGTTAGAACCCTATTACCTAAATACTATATAACGATAATACTAGTTATTTTTATTTAGTATATAAAGGAGGCTTAAAGACCCGTATATATTTTTATATAAATAAAAGAATTAATATAAATAACTAAGAGTTAGTTTATTATAAAGACGATTTATACTTTATAAAGATTATATTAAAAGAGCGAAGAAATAAAAAGGAATCTCGATTAAATAAAATTAAAGAGGAGGGGGTTATTAATCGGGGAATCCTTTATTATAAAAAAATATAAATTTATAATATATATAATTTATTATTAATATAATATACCTCGACCGATAATCCGTTAATATTATTATTATTAGAAAAAGCGTTAGCGGAGGAAAATAAATATATTTTTTTAAATTTTTTTTAATCTTTATTATCTTAATTAAAATAATACTAGGCGATATATATATTATATTATAATTAATTATCTTTTAAGAATAATAAAATCGAGGGAAATAAAATTAAAAATATTAAAAATATCTATTATATAAAAAGCCTAAGGATATAAAAATATAATTTATTTATTATTATTTATAAAAGAAGTATATTAAATTATAAATAACTTTATAATTTATAAAGATTTATATTATAAGTCCGATTATAAATTAATAGTAACGGAATTCGAGTAAATATAAAAAAGTATAATATTA
>JAABUS010002851.1_pt1 | contig 30471 bp, 30 predicted proteins | sample 5560161 | NCBI WGS metagenome assembly JAABUS01 (sample SAMN10711885, study PRJNA513376) | rock metagenome | isolation source: Antarctica rocks | place: Antarctica: Victoria Land, Trio Nunatak nord | collected 2016-01-04
GAAAGTGGTAACAAATGCAGAATTGGAGAAAATTAGTATCAAAGGGCATAAATTTCATCCTGAGTGGAATTACACAATTAAACCAAATTGAGTAACCGTTATTAATTTACAGTTCCTAAGGTAGGGCATATACAAAAACATTTTCTGTTTGTCCCGCTATAATTGAAGTATCACCTTTTATATATAGAGGCGTTATTTCGAGTTCCTGGGTTGCCGTGCGCTTTGATTTTTTCTCGTCCCTAATATAAAAGCGAAATTGTTCAATACCATAGTTGATATTTGAACGATTTTTAACTTTAATGCGGCAAAACAACACATCACCTTTAATATACAGTGAGGTCATTTCCATCTTCATACCGTAGCTTTTATCTTTAATGTTATGTATAGTAGCTTCTTTCCTGGCTACAATTTCTGCGTCAGCTTGTAACTGTGCTTCATTAATACTCACGTTCGGAAAAAAAGCCACCGGATAATCTGATCTCGTATCGGCAAACTGGATGTTGAGTACCCTCGGTGTATCTGTATAAGTAAGAATATAGGAATACAGCTTACCATCAGCGGTAATAACTGTAAGATTAGTTTGGTCAAATCCAAGCTTTCCCGCTTTTACCTGTAGGATATTTTCAACCCCTTTTGCTTTTTGTGCAAGAATATCCTTGCTCCCTTTGTCTACGCTTTATTGCATAGGGAAATACGAGATTAGTAGTTTTGTAAAAGGTGATGGGAAGAATATATGGTTTAATCACTATTACTTTTTGGTCAGCGTTGTTTTGAGCAAATAACTGAACACTTAACAAAACAAAAAGAAACCCTGTTACAATTACTGTACTTATCTTATTCATACTCTTAAGAATTTTAAAATGGATTGAATTGTTTATTGATATCATTTATTTAAAATATCAGTTATCCTGTTTCTGTTTTTCATCACGCAGTAATACCTGATAACCTGCTTTCACTGTTACTTTAATGAGTTTTACCTTTCGACTGAATAATGTTTTAGCTGCTTCAATACCAGCATTGGCGGCTTGAGCGCCTATAGAAGGGTTTAAAGTAGAAAAGTCTATTTGTTGTGTTGCACGGTCTGCTGACTGTTTAACCACATCTCGGGCAATTGCTCCAGGAATATAAATACCGTTCATGCCATCCACATCACATACTGAAAGCTCAACGGGAAAAAGTGAATTGCGGTAACGAACGCTATTGATTTTAATGCCCAGCCTTTCACCGTTCAAATCTGCCATGCCGAATACAAAATTGTCTTTAGGTATTAGTACGCCATTAATGAAAATATTATTCATTAACCTCAATTTCACGGTAGAACCATTTACCAATGTTCGGGTTTCATGTATAACTGCCTGAATGGAGTTTTGGATCTCGTTTAAAGATTTTTCATCATCCAATGAGTAAAAGCTATTTGACTGAACAGGAGAATTGAAGCGGGTATTTGCTCCGTTATTTTTAGTTCCTTTATTATCTAAAAGCGAAATGGGGGTACCATCGTTGTTTACGGCAACCGCAAATACTTGCCCTTTTTTTACTTCCGAGGTTTGCTTTATCTTTTCACGTACGCGGTCAGGGTGTTGTATGTCTAATATACTCTCCAACATTCCATTCAACTGCCCAATTTCAGGGTCGTCGCTCTCTTTTTGATTCATGCCCTGTATCATTTGTTCCAGCCTGTCAATGTCGCTGCTATTAACTGAAGTATTGCGTATTGGCTTTACTGGGCTTACGTTGTCTTCAGCGTTTACTCCTGGTGATGAAGCCTTATTTAATGCATCATCCAATTGTGCCAGTTTTTGATACACTTTTGTTTCATTGGGGTCATTGTAAGTATTACCATGGCTAATTGTCGAACTTCTATTGGCTACCATATTGTTTCGGTACTTAATACCTATAAAAGAAGTATCCATGCCTCGATGAGAAGATGTATCTGGATTTAGATGTCGCTGGTAATACGGATCTCTTTCCATGAGCTGTTGCAACTTCAAAGAATCTGAAGCTGCCTTTTCATAATAGCTTAATTTATCCAGGGGCTTATCGTCTTTAAGATTTGCACCGGGTAACTGCATGTTCAAGCCTTCATGTGGTTGCTGAGCCTCAACATGGTTTACTCTACCACCACCTAATCCCCAGAACATTAAGGTTAAGAAAGGCAGAACTAGTAAGGGCAGCACTAATAAAAATTTGCGCCGACGCAGAAACTTTTCAGATTGTGTCTTCTGTTTCATAAACTGTTACTTTTTATTATGTGATTGATAAATTTTTTCAATGAGAAACAAGCTATCCATTAAACCGGGCCGTTGACCTAGGATGCTGTCATAAAGTTTTTTGCCGGAGGGACTTCCGGCAAGACTATCCATATAAAGCCTGAAACGCTGTATTCTCTCGAATCCATCCTTAGTGGCTATCAATGAAGCTTTAGTATTTTCATCTCCAGACTTGATAGCATTGGGGAGTTTTTTAAGATGAATAACAGTAAATACAGATCCTTTGCCCATTGTCACACTGCTTGCAATCAAATAAATACTTAAACTCCCTGTAGTTAGGCAGAACAAGGACAGTGTAATGAGTTTACCATTACGGGAGAGGCGTTCAGTATGACGTTGCATAAAGTCCGCCCATCTCTGTTGGAAACGGATGCAAGCAGAAACGATATTGTTGGCAAATCTTTCCTGGGCAGCATTTTCTTTAAGCAAGCCATACGGTTTCTTTTTTCTAAATAATGATAACATGACTTAACGATTTTCAATTTTTAAATCCCTGTTTTCAATAGTAGTCCAGCGTTCGATGAGGAAGCCATGTGGATTATTGTCTGAGCGGCTTACATTGCGCAGGTAGCCTTCGGTAATTAGACTTCGTGACACCGTGCTTGTAGTCCGTATGATGTTTTGAGTGGCGTAACACCGGAAATAATAAGGGTACTGACTTATGCTTACAATTACGCTGTCGACCTTAATTCCCTGGCTGATGTTGCCTGCAACGATATTTGTGTAATAACTATTCTCTTTTAAATTATCATACTCTCTTTTAGCAGAAGCATCAGCGAGATAAAGTGCTTTCGTGATGTTTGTCTGTATTACTTTCTCATCAGGGTCGAGTGTAAAGAAATATTGATGAAACATTTCTACATGATCTCTTGCTTCAACAGGAATATTTTCTTTTCTATCCGATGCATAAGCTTCTAAGGCTTTCCCACCAGCTAGAATGTACACCTTACTTTGCATTTCAGCAACGAGCTCAAAACTTTTATATAGTATAAAGCCACAAAGCATAACACAACCGATAACAACAATTATTGTAAAGGTTCGTATGCTGCGAAAGGCTGTATCTATATTTTTCATTTGTTTAAACATGACATATAAGATTAGCGTTTGATGATGTGATTATTTATAGAGGCTTTCTGGCTTAAGATTTACCTGAGATTTTATCCTGCATATAACCGGACTTACCAGACGAACCTCCTTCATTGAAATAACCTGAATTGGTGCCGTAGCTGCTCATGCTGCTACTCATTCTGCCGGCAGCATTTCCCATAGCATCAGCAGTCATTCCGGCACCGCTCGACATTGTATTAACCACACTTCTGGAAGAATTACTGAACAGACTATTTACTTTTTGTACCATTGCACCGCCGCCACCTGCATTAACAATATAGCTGGCGACAGAAGGAACAGTGAAATAACCTACGATACCGATGATGAGGAAAACGAGATAAGCTACGTCTGTAGAACTGAAAAATGTATCGCCCGTACTCTGTACCTGACCAATATCAACTTTCAACATTTTCTCTTGTATCTTACCGATGATAGCACCAAAAATATTCGCCACCGGCAACCACAAAAAAACATTGATATACCGGGCTAACCAAACTGTAAGTGTGTGTTGAAACCCATCAAAGACGGCAATGCCAAAAACTAACGGACCGAGAATGGCAAGTACAATAAGCTGAAACGTTCTTAAGGTATTTATACAAAGTGCAGCCGCTTCAAATAGTACCATCAGCACTTCGCTCATCCATTCTTTAATTGAATTGCGAAAGTTGTAAGAGGCTTTAGACATGGCAAACTTAACGTCGTTACCTATGCTCTCAAACATACCTTCATCAGCCCCGGTAGGGTCGTTTGGATTTGTGTATTTATACCACTTGTCCCTATCACCACTACCAGACTCTCCAACGTACATCTGCCAGGCTTTCGATGTTTTAATAGCCCCCTCCTTTTGCTTCAACAATTCAGCAATTGCTTTATCGGAATCCTTAACCATACCTGCTGTAGCTGTAACAGTTGGTTTCATTATGCCGTTAATCATTCCTAAAACAGAAGGAAAGATCATAACTGCAAATCCGATAACGAAAGGACGGAAAAGGGGATAAAAATCAATCGGCTCTGCATTAGCAATATGCCGCCATACTCTTGAAGCTATATACCATGTCGCTGCAAATCCTGCAATACCCTGCCCTACGCCAATGAGCTTACTACATAAGGGCAGCATCTCGTCGTATAACTGTTCTAATACACCTTGAAGACCCTGTATATTATCCGCAACACCTTGTGCATGAGAAAGTTGCGGCAACACCATTCCCACTGCTGCTATAAAAGCAGCTTTCATCAACTTTACCATATTTGATTGTTTAATTGGTTACACCATAGATTTCCTTCAGTGTTACTGCATCGTTTTTCTCCCTGGCTCTTTGTACTGCCAGTATGGTTGTATTATTATTAAAATGCCGCAGGAATAGCAGCTTATCCTGCATGTTACCAAAAATTCTATCTATTGCTTCTAATCGCTCATCATCAGACATTCTTAGTTTATTATCCGTAATAATTATTGTCAATTCATCAACGTCATTCAGGCTCTGTTTAAAAAGATTGCTATAAACATTTCCTAGATACATCATTTCATCAAGACTAAAATTGTCATCCTTTTTAAAACGGTCAAAAGCGTTCTTGTACTCCTTTACAATCATTATCTGATTGCCCGTAATATCAGCTATCCTTTTGTATTTTTTTACAGATGGACTTACCATCATAAGACCGTCAAGAAAGGTTTTATGCAGATTGAAATTTCCTTGCGACAAGTCTTTGATAGTAGAGTAACCCGTACTAATTATCTGGTAACCTTTTTTTAGATCACTAAGAATTTGCTTGAATTGGGCCAGTTTCTCGACATTTAATAGCAATTGTTGCACTTCCTCACTCTGTGCTGATAGCTTTGAAGTGTTACATGTACTTAATACGATTAAAAGAAGGATTATCTTTTTCATATCATCAATTTTTAATGCCGTTAAGGGCACGGCTTGTTTGAATATTGTTCTGTTCACTTATGCGCGAAATAGCAAGCAGCCTCGCTTCATTTGAAAAATCTTGTACGAAAGTGTATTTATCCTGCATATCACGATACAAAGCATCTATTTGTTTTAGTCGTTCATCATCTTTCATTTCTAATTGACCACTTTTAGTAACTGTTATAAGTGCATCTATAGTTTTGGCACAATCATCAATTAATCTGTCAAAAACGCCATTTATATAGTTGATCTCACCAGAATTTAATGACCCGCTTTGTTTCAGGTCCTCTGCCGCTTCCTTGTATATTTTTATAATGTTCACCTGCAATAAAACTATTCCGGCAACTTTGCTGTATTTCTTAATCTTAGGGTTAACTGTTTTTAGGGAAATGAAGTAATCCTTGTGCAGATCAAACTCTCCATGCTTAATATCACCGATAGTATTTAATCCTTGTCTTGCTATAGAATAGCCTTTTTTTGCGTAACCGATATACAACTGTAATGCAGCTATCTGTTGCAGCAGATATTTTTTTTGTGTGGCACTTTGCCGGAACCATTCAGCAAACGTTTGTGCCTTCGTACCTGTAGAAAGAATGGCAAACAGTATTAAAATGATTAATCGTTTCATAATATTATTAATAAAGATTATTGAAGTCCATAAAGTTTCTTAACCACATCCACGTCGTTTTGAGCTTTAGCTCTTTGAAGGCTAAGGACAATACCTTGCTGATTAAATTTTTTCAAGTCATTGTAATTGACATCGATGCGATCAACAGCAACATTAATGATCTCAAGACGCTTTGCATCGCTCATTTGTGTTTGAAAAGAGTTGATTACTATAAATATCTGGTCAAGGTTCTTCACACTCTCATCAAGGATACCGGAGTAAACACTAGCCATGTAGGAAAGCTCATCAGTGGTAAAATGTTTATCTTGTTTAAACAAGCCCCAAGCTCTTTTATATTCTTCTACCAGATGCACCTGCTTTTCGGTGATTTTTTTAATTCGTTTGTAATAAGATATAATCACTTTTACCTTTTGTAATTCCTCATAGTAATCCTTATACAATGTTTTCTGTTTATCAACCCAATCAGTAATCTCATCCAACTTTAGTTTTGACATGGTATTTTCCAATGTCTTCTGAGTATTCTGCAGCCAGATGGTCTTATTCTGCAAACGTTGTATTTGTAAGTCAACAGCTTTAATTACTTTTTTTACTGCTGCTTTTATAATTTCAGCGATGGGAATTTGCGCCTTTGCCGGCCTGACAGGTGCAATACTTGCTAACCCAACAAGAACCAATACAATAAATAATTTTTTCATTTCGATCGTAGATTTATAATTATTCTATCTTTAGATATTTAGCAGTTCCGGCAAGCAATTCTCTTCCGGTAGCAGGAAAAGTATATAGCTTACCCTTTTTTAGTTCCTGCAGTTGATGGGTTTCTTCGTCCCACACAGTTATCATACGCTCCTGCATGTTTTCTTTAGGTTGAAGTTTGCCGTCTTTAATCCGGTGGAACCCAGTCCTTTGGATGATGATAAAAGTTCCTGCCTTAAGATCATAAGGAGTAATAATGAGCGTATCCATAGCCTTACTGAATTCGCCTTCTGCCTGTCGCACGTAGGTACCGGAAATGGTGCCTTTTGTACCAGCCAACTCTTCGTTTCCTCCACATGCAGTCAATACGACTGATAATAACAATAAACCGTAGGTCTTTTTCATTTTGATGATGTTTTTAAGTTTTATTAAATTTTTTTATTCATTATGTCTCTCGTTAATGCGGCAATTCCCTTTTGGATGCTTCCGTACTTTTTGGCGTACTGCATCACTTTTACTTTCTCTGTTTCTTCTGTTGTGTATGCCAGGTATTCTTCAGGTGATACTTCAGTCCGATAGACTTTTGATAGCATTCCGCCAAGTGATATAAAAACCTCTTTATATTTTTTGGTAGGGTCGTTGGCTTTATTAACAGAAAGGATTAAGGCTTTTTCTTTTTCCGTGAGTCCCAGAAGCTCTTGTATTTGTTCAAACTTGTTCTGGTACTTCGATTGGTCTAAGAGTATTTTGCAGTCGCTATTGTTGATGATCGCTTGTTTTACTACAGGTGAACTGATAATGTCCTCTACTTCCTGGGTAACGACCACCGCTTCACCAAAAAATTTGCGTACGGTCTTAAACAGATACTTTATGTATTCAGCCATACCTTCTTTAGCAATGGCTTTCCAGGCTTCCTCTATAAGTATCATCTTGCGGACACCTTTTAGTTTCCGCATTTTGGAAATAAACACTTCCATAATGATGATTGTAACTACCGGGAACAGGATAGGATGATCCTTAATATTGTCCAATTCAAAGACGATGAAGCGTTCTGTAAGAAGTTCTAAATTATCAGTTGCATTAAGCAGATAATCAAACTCGCCGCCTGCATAGTATGGTCGCAATACATAGAGGAAATTATTGACATCAAAGTCTTTCTCTTTCACATTGTCCGTGGCCAGTTTTTCTACAAACTCATCCCTTAAAAAATCAAAAAAGCTGTTGAAGCAAGGAAAGATGTCATTATCATTTTCTAACTTTTCATAGTAAAGCTGCAAGGCGTTGGATAGTGCTACATATTCAGAACGGTTAAAAGTTTCATTATCTTTTTTCCAAAGTGCCAGCAATAATGTTTTAATGCTTTCTTTTTTCTCAGTATCCAGGCTATCGCCTTCACTGATATAAAAAGGGTTAAATCGAATGGGGTTCTTTTCATTATAAGTGAAATAATACCCCCCTACCATATCACATAAGCCTTTGTAGCTATGACCCACATCCACGAGTACGATATGCGTTCCCTGTTCATAGTACGAACGTACCATGTGATTAGTGAAAAAAGATTTGCCACTACCGGAAGGACCAAGTATGAATTTATTACGGTTGGTGCATATCCCTTTTTTCACCGGCTCATCACTAATGTCAACATGCACCGGCTTACCTGTTAGCCTATCTCCTAAACGAATACCTACCGGGCTCACAGAAGAACGGTAGTTGGTTTCAAGATTGAGGAAGCAAGTTGCCTGTTCTGCGAAAGTATCAAACGTGTCGTTCATGGGAAAGTCGGCTTCATTACCGGGGATGCCCGCCCACCATATTTGCGGTGCACCTGCAGTTTCTTGTTTTGCCGCAGCATCCATTTGTGCTAAGGCAGAAGAAACCAGATTCTTTAATTCCTTTAATTCATCTTTTTTATCTGTCCATACCTGCACGTTGAAATGTGCCTTTACAGGTAATCTTTGCTGGCTAATTGCTTCGTTTAAGAAGTCATTTGTAGCATCTCTGGCTATTGTGTTTTCCCTGGAATAAGCAGAAAGTGATTGCAGCCTTAGACGTTTACCTTCCAGCTTCTGCAACGTTTTCTGCGCATCTTCTATAAAAATGTACTGATTATAAATATGGTTACATGATAAAAGTTGCCCGAGTGTGGAAGCGAAGCCAATGCTGAATTTAGTTTTGTCGGTAGAATACCTGTCGAAGTTTATTCTTGAACCACACAAAGCCGGCAGATCCTCAGCATCACCTAAAGTATAGAGTTGACAATGTTGATCTCCGACCTGCAAATTGTCTTCGAACTTTATGTCCTTGAATACGATGTTATTCTCCTTATCAGAAAGATAGTAATAACTTTCTATCAGTCCTATCTTTCGGCTATGGCTTTGCAGTTCTTCACTTTTAAGGCGTGTAAGTCGTACAAAACCACTGTCTTCTAAAATGCGTTTAAACTGTCCGGCACTGTCAAGGAAATCCTGTAATAATTGAGGTTTTAGTGTTTGTTCCGGTACAATTGATTTGCGCAGCAGGTTAGAGAAAAGAGAACTGGATAACTTTCTTCCTGTAGGTTTTTTTGTAAGTAGTACATAACAGCTATGATCTAAAAATGGACGCTCATTAAAAAAGCGTTCGCTGCTTTGTGTTAAAAAACTAACATCATCTTTTGTAAAATCGGGTTTATACTTGCTATCAATAAACCAGTCCTGTTTATGAAATACAGATAACTTAGGCAGAACCTTAATAGCTTTAACCCATGCCTGATGGAAGGCTTCATACTCCTTGTCGGACAGCGTAAATTATCTCCGGTAGCTCTAATCTAAATGCAAGCGTTATATCGCCCTGTTTGGAAAGGATACAATCATGTTCCACTCCGAGAATTGGTAAAATTTCATTCAACTGCTTTTCCATACTCACTGATTTACCTTTTTTTAAGTTATTAGTCTTCCAATTGCTTTACTTTTTACGCAGGAAAGCGGCTCTGCTTTGTGATTTGATTACTTTTGGAATACTTCGGCTTGCAAGTTTTTTCATCATCCCATATTCACCATAAGTATTGCTTAAGGCATATATCTTTATGGTTAGCACCGTTCCAGCGATTAGTATGATACCGATACACACAAAGGAATTGATACCAATAATATACATGATGGCAAACAGGATTAACAAGGCGATCACTCCGGCTCCGAAATACCAGATATACTGTGCTTTCAATCCCTTGAACTCTATGCTTTTATTAATTCCCTTATTAATTGAATAAACACTGTTACTCATAGCTTTTTTGTTTTAAAATTTTAACCTATTATTCCTTTTTATTCGGTGTTCATGCAATCCGTTTTGCTCGTAATGCTCCTTGCCGTTTACTGTAGCTCCATTCACTTTTGCCATAGCTACCTGTAAGGGTGTAGCTCCTTTAGGCATCATTTGTATGACCAGCGTTTCTTTTGGTGCAGTATGTTCCTGTTGTACCTTATCTGTATCAGCCGAGCCATTTTGCTTCATTTGGTTTTCCTGTATTTTAATGGCTATTTCTCTTTCCAATTTTGATAGTTCACTTTTCATTTGTATTAATTCACTTTCCTTTTCAAATGGTTTGCTTGCAATGTTTGCCACCATTGGAATATTCTTTTCCAGTTCGCTCAAGCTGTTCTGATATTTTTCTTTGAGCGTTTCTACCCGGTCTATTGCGTTAAGGAAATAACGGGCAGCCAGCTTTGGATTATCTGTATTGGGATGACCGTTGTTATAGGTGTACTTAATACCGCTTACTTCACGTTCTGCATATAGCGTATTATAGTATCTATACCCAAAGCCGTCCTTTCCTTCAACAGCTTCCCGTTGCTGGCGGATGTACAAATCAAATCCATACAGATTGCCAATCTTCGGTTCGACTGTAGGTTTCCAGTTTTGATAAAGCTTGATTATGTATTTACCGATTGCATCAGGATCACCCGTGTTTATACCATTAAGTCGAATGGGGTTTTCTTTTGTACCTTCTTTATCATAGCGAAGATTATCTTTATAGAGCTTTCCATCTGGTGTGAGTTTCTTTAAAGTATCTATCGTATTTGCTCTTTCATGCTGAAGGTTTTCCAATTGAGATTTAGAGCGGGACACTTCACGATAATGCGCTGTTTTCAGGCTTTCCATTACAGCTACTTTTTTTTCCAGTTTTGATTTTTCCAGCAGTAATGTATCACCTGATAGGATAGCAATGTATTCAGAGAAGTTCATCCCGCTTTTCTCGTCCATTGCTCCTTCGTCAATGGTGCGAATGTTTAGTTCGCAATTCTTCATCTGGCTGATGAAGGTTTGCTTGTTTACACCAATACATTTCTTTCAGAGGTGCACCAGCATCAAACACAGAAAGAATTGTTGAATTCATTAATAAGCAAACAGAAGGTCAAGACCCAAACACAATACTTGATGTTTGGAATGTTGCTTTAGCTTCACTAAGAAGAACAATACCCGAGGAACAAGTTCAAGTTGGAGGTTTGCAAGTGAAACCACTTACAAGGTCAATCAAAGATGAATTCATTAACAATCGACTTTTTGTAAGAAGAATTGTAAGCAATGTAGATGAAAAAATAGATTTTGAAATTGAAACAACCGCAACCAGTGAAGAACTTAGACGATTAGAGCCAAGATTAAACAGACCATTGCTTACAATTTATCCCTTATTAATTGAAAACTACAGAGCATCAGAAGATTTACCTGCTGAATTATTGCCATTGGAAAGAATGCCTTTCAGCTTTGCAATCAGTTGGCCTAACAATGACAATCTGAAACAATCCACCTATGATATAAACAGTGTCTATGAAGAATTAGAATTATCAAACTATGATTGATTATCACAACATTTGGGAGTCAATAAATAACGAATCAAGACGCAATCCTTTGCAACCGCAAATTGCAAGACGGATTCCTTCCAATGGCTTGTTCTATGTTTTTCTTGCAACTGATTTCCGAAAAGGAATTCGTTTGCTATACATCAAACTTGACAACGACAACGGGATCAACACTGATAATTTACCTCGATTTAGAGGACTTGAAATTTCAATTACTGTTACATCAATCGGCGAATTCAATAACTCAGGATTTCTAAAATTCACTCAATCCATTCCAAACACAGACAACATTTTTGAGTTAGTCATTTCTGATTTATGTGATAAAATTATTCGGTTACTGAATAAAATAAATCTCAATGCTACTTTGACAAGAGTTTTAAATGAGTGGAAAATATTTTTTGAAAAACAGGAAAATGAAATCCTTTCTATTGGAAGTCAGAAAGGACTTGTAGGAGAATTGTATTTTCTTAGGAACTATTTATTTCAGAAATATCCGTTTGCAGAATCATTTTTTTATTGGACAGGTTCTGATAGAACAAATCACGATTTTCAAATAATCAATAATGCTGTTGAAGTAAAAACGACTTCAAGTAAGCAGCACAAAAAATTTGTCATTTCATCTGAAAGGCAATTGGACGGCACTGGACTTGAACATCTTTACCTTGCATTATTTGCTTTAAACTTACACAGCAATATGCCTGACAGAACATTGCCAGCACTGATAAGAGAAATTCATTCACTGATTCATGATGACCCAATTGCTTCTTTTCAGTTTCAAGTTAAATTGGCAAAGTATGGATACAATGAAATTTTAACGGACAAATATACCCTTGGCTTTTCAGTTTTTGAAATGAAATTTTTTGATGTAGTGGAAGGCTTCCCGCGATTGCTACAAGGAAATTTACCTAATGGAGTTGGTGATTTAAAATATTCAGTTGTTGTTTCGGCTTGCACTCCTTTTGAAATTAAAACAGACATATCAAATTATTTTTAACAATGGATTTATCAGAATTTTCAATTGATTTCTTGGAAGGGGCATTAATCACTGTTGAGGATGAAAAAATTTCTCAGGAAGATGCAATCACTAATGACATTCTTGAATATACTTTTGATTCAGGTGAAGTCATTGCAGGAGAGCTTTGTCATTACAAAGTGAGAGGAATTAAAATCAATGCCTGGAATTATGATGAGGAAAATGAAGCGATCGATTTATTCGTAACTATTTTCAAAAGTGAACAACGACTTACGAGAGTCTCTGATAAAGATATTGCAGATGCTTTCAGCAAAGCGGAAAATTTCTTTTGGTCAGCAAGAGGGGGGAAACTTTCTGCTAAAGTGGATGAATCAGACACAGTAATTTTTGATGTGGTACAGATAGTTGAACAAACAAAAGACACTGTTAAGAATGTGAGAATATTTGTTCTCACAAATGGACAATCTTCGGCAGACATAGTTCCGGTAGCAAGAGAAGAAAATGGAATTTATATTGACTTTCAGTTGTGGGATATTGAAAGAGTTCATCAACAGTATTTAATCCGTTCGGGTAAACAAAAAATTGAAATTGATTTTCTTAATGATTACAACCACAAACTGAAATGCCTTCATATGGATAAGATTAGCGAAAAAGTTGATGCTTACCTTGCTATCATTCCTGGAAAAATTCTCGCAAAGATTTATGAAAAATACAGACAAGGTTTGCTTGAAAAAAATGTAAGAACATTTTTACAGTTCAAAGTAAAAGTGAATCAGGGAATCCGAGACACTATCAGAAAAGAACCAGATATGTTCTTTGCTTATAACAATGGGATTTCAACAACAGCTGAGAAAGTTGATGTTGAGTTTGAGGGTGGCATTCCATACATTACTCGAATAGAAAACTGGCAGGTTGTAAACGGCGGGCAAACCACCGCATCCATTTTTGCAACATCTACTGAAAAGGAAAGCGATTTATCAAAAGTGTTTGTGCAAATGAAGATTTCTGTGGTGCAACAGAAAGAAGAAATGGAAAATATTGTTCCTAAAATTTCACGATTTGCGAATACACAAACAATAATAAAAGATTCTGACTTTAGCTCTAACAGTGATTATCATGTTGCTGTAGAAAATTTTTCAAGAACTGAATGGATGCCAACAAAAACAGGAGGGAAAGCAACTAATAAATGGTTTTATGAAAGAGCAAGAGGGCAATACCTGGATGAAAAATCAAAAAGAGCAGGTAAAGAATTAAAATTATTTGACAAAGAATATCCTAAAAAACAAAAGTTCACAAAAACAGATTTATCAAAATATGAAATGAGCTGGTGGCAGAGACCTTTTGATGTTAGTAAAGGTGCTGAAAATAATTTCAAAATTTTCACAAAGGAATTATCTACTGAAAAAAATCAGGTCAGTAAAAAATATTATCAGCGATTGATCGCAAAAGTAATTCTCTTTAAAGAGATTGACAAAATAGTTGCAAAAAAGAACTTAGGAGGATACAAAGCAAATATGGTTTCATACATCCTTGCTTGGCTCTCTTTCAAATCAAACAAAAAATTAAATCTTGATACAATTTGGGAAAATCAGGAAATTTCGGAATCTGTAAATAATCTTACTGAACAGATGATTGATGTAATTTGGACACATATTAATTCCCCATCAAAAGCTGGGATGAACATCGGTGAGTGGTGTAAAAAGCAAGAGTGTTGGTTGACGTTGAAGGACAAATTTATTGATACGAATACAATAAATGACGAAATCAGAAAAGATGCTGCTACTTATGTTGAAAGTGATATGGTAGGTCAGGAACTTTCACCGCAAGAATCAAAGATGATTGAAGAAGCAGGAAAAGTAAAAGGAGAAGTTTGGTTTGGACTTTCTAAGTGGGCAAAAGAAAATAATCGCTTCACTCCTTTTGACAGAAAACTATCTTACAATCTTGGTGTATTAACAAATAGAAAAGCTATCCTTTCACCAAAGCAGGCAAAGAATGCTTTAAGAATTTTGAAGCAAGCAAAAGACGAAGGTTTTGTCGAGTAAGTGATTATTTAATTTATTAGCCACCCATTAGATGTTAGCCAAAGAAACGCTTCTTTAAGTTAAGTTTTGTTATTTGGGTAGATACAAGAAAAGAGTTTAATAATAACCCTAAATAATTGTGCAAATTCAATTAGAACATTTTAAAGACACCGGTACAATACACCCGTCTTATTTCTTTAACGCCTTCGGCAAATAAGCCGTGAGAATTGTGCCGGACAATGATATTAGGAATTGAGATTGGCTTGTGCCTCACCAAACACAATCCAGACTGAGTGAAGAAATGTTATAGGTTTTGAAAAAGTAATTATGAGCTTTTCTTTTTTGAGGCCGCCTTTTTCATTGGCTGATGTCCATTGTCGCCATAATCGGGTTTCACCGTAAGCCACCGAGGAACTACCTTCTCGATTGAAGTAAATAATTCTTATTGATTAACTGGTTTCCAGTTTTGTGGAAGTAATTCGTGCAGGTTATTCATGGTGTAACTATGCATTCTCTCAAGTACATCCTTGAGCCAGTTGTATGGATTGATATCGTGCAACGTGCATGTAGCAAAGAGCGAATAAATCATGGCCGCCCGTTGCGCGGCATCATGGCTTCCTGCAAACAAATAGTTCTTTCTTCCGATTTTATGTAAAGCTTTACATAATTTAGGCAGAAAGAACTTTCTATTTGCGGGCAGTGAAAAAGGGGCTGAACGCATAGCAATAATATATAGTCTCATCGGCACTTGCAAGATGAATAATGTAAATCCTCAGGAATGGCTTGCAGATGTGCTCGCAAAAATTAATGAGCACCCCATCAATAAAATAAGCGCACTACTTCCGCACAACTGGAAAAACAACCAGCTCAAAAACATAGCTCAGCAAAAAGAACAGCAATAAGGCAAGTGTCGCAGGAAGGCAACACGTCGATCTTCGGGTGTTTACATTTATTGTGCTTAGTGTTAACTGATGGTTCGGTTATTGAGCTATATGTTTTGTTCTTCACTCTAAATACAATCAAAATAAATAACTAATGAAAGCTTTACATTTCTGCTTTTTAGCAGCAATCATTATAGTGTTGGGATGTAAAAAGACTACAACTGATATGTATCCATCAGTTACTCCCGATAGCGGTCCTGTAGCAGTAAGCAGCCAGGACAGGGTTTATACTGCCGACCAAAGTTCTAATACAGTTTCAGTTATAGACCCTTCAACAGATAAATTATTAGGCGTTATTCGTTTTGGCAGTGGTCGTCCAAATGACTTTAGTCCACTCTACGGCAAGGAAGCAAATGTACACGGAATGGGCATTTCACCGGACAATGCAACACTTGCTGTAGTTTCTACCCTTACTAATTCGGTAAGCTTTGTAGATGTTGCTACTAATAAAATAAAAGGCAAAGTGTATGTAGGGCGAAATCCCCATGAAGGTTTTTTTACTCCTGATGGCAAACAATTTTGGCTAACCATTAGAGGTGATAATTATGTTTCCGTTATTGATATAGCTAAACTTAAGGAGGTAAGAAGAGTGATAACTGCCCCGGGTCCTGGTATGGTTGTTTTTAGACCTGATGGTAAAGTAGCTTTTGTAAATCATTCTTTTACTGCCGAATTAGATGTGGTTGATACAAAATCTTCTGAAGTAATAAAACGCATTCCCACAGTAAGTCCTTTTTCTCCAAATATTGCAGCCACATTTGATGGCACACAGGTTTGGTTTACACATAAAGATGTAGGAAAGGTAACTGTGATGAATGCGCAAACATTTGAAATCGAAGGCGTAATTGAAACAGGACCGGGCACTAACCATGTAAACTTTGCCGGTGCAGGTGGAGGCTCAAGGTACAGTGGCAGTTCCGCAGGAGCATTTGCTTATGTAACGGTTGGTGGTGAGAATGCTGTAAAAGTTTATAACAGAAGCCGCCAATTAGTAGCAACTATACCAACAGGTCCAAACCCACATGGTATATGGTCTTCAGGTGATGGAAGTAAATTGTATGTAGGCTTAGAAAATGGAGATGCTGTAGATGTTATCAGTACGGTAACCAATACAGTTATAAAGAACATTCCCGGCGGACAAGCACCACAGGCACTTATTTATGCGGTAAAAGCTATCTCGGCAGGTTCATCAGGTATGGACAATTTAGAAGCCTATGTTCCGCAAGCCACTTTAAACTTTAGACTAACTCCAGGAGGAAGTACACCAGTACCTGGCGTTGGAGGTGGAGTAACATTAAGAACAATAGAAGGAATAGATGAACTGGTTTTGGCATTAAAAAAACTGGAAGCACTTACTACCTACACGCTTTACATTTCGGACCAAAAGAGTACAACTGTAAACGCTGAAGCGGTTTTGGTTTTTAAAACGGATGATAAGAGTGCAGTTGATGTAAATGCCTACTATCAAATAAAATTGCGGGTTGCAGGTAGATTTTTTCAGGTAATAAAAGGAGATAAAAATCCGGCAGGTGTTATTGCTTTAACTATTCCGTAATCTTAGACCCACAATTTAATTTTTAAATGATTTAAAAATCTTCTTATGTGATAACTGTCACCAAACACTTATATAAATTGAAGGAAGTTTGCAGAACAATTAAAGACCATGCAGATAAAACAGTTTGAAGATAAAAACCTTGCTCATTACAGCTACGCCATAATGAGTGATTGCGAAAAGAAAATAGTGTTGATAGACCCGGCAAGAAATCCGCAGCAATATCTGGAGTTTGCCAAAGAAAATGATGCAAAAATAGTCAGCATCATTGAAACGCATCCTCATGCAGATTTTGTAAGCAGCCATTTAGAATTTCACCAAACTGCAGGCGCAACGATTTATGCAAGCAATATGGTAGATGCAACTTATCCTCACGAAGCATTCAATGAAGGTCAGCATATACAAATAGGAAAAATAAAATTATCTGCCCTCAATACACCTGGTCATTCTCCCGATAGCATTTGTATTCTTTTAGAACATGATGGTAAGCAAAAAGTTGTTTTTACAGGTGATACTCTTTTTATTGGTGATTGTGGCAGACCGGATTTAAGACCAGGGAACGGTGATGCAAAAAAGGAAGCCGAAAAGTTAGCAAAACAAATGTATCACAGCTTACGGGATAAGCTAATGCCGTTAAACGACGATACAATAGTTTACCCTGCACATGGTGCAGGCACACTTTGTGGCAAGGCATTAAGCAAAGCGAACAGCAGTACAATTGGTGAGGAAAAGAAAACCAACTGGTCTTTAAAAGCACAGTCCGAACAGCAATTTGTAGAAGAGTTATTAAGTGACCAGTCTTTTGTTCCTGCCTATTTTCCTTTCGACGTAGAATTAAATAAGAAAGGAGCTCCTGCTTTTAGTCAAAGCACTAATGCTGTAAAAATTAGAGAGGCGATAAGCAACCAGGGCGCTGCAAACAGTTTAAATAAGAGCGTTTGGATTGTAGATGTAAGAGAGGAGGAAACATATAAAAAAGGTCACCTGCCACACTCTATAAACTTGATGAAGGAAACTAAGTTTGAAACATGGTTAGGCAGTTTCATAAAACCTGGAGAACGTTTTTACATTGCGGCGGCTGATGATAAAAGTTTAAAGGAAACAATAGAAAGAACCGCAGCAATAGGTTATGAAGGTCAAATAGAAGAAGGCTTTGTTCTTCAATATGACGAAGTGGTGCAGGATAAGATTAACGTAGACAAGTTCAAAGAACATACAAACGATTATACAATCATTGATGTAAGAAATGCATCTGAAGTAAAGGAAAAAAGGATTTTTGAAAATAGTATTTCAATACCCTTAGGTGAGCTAAGAGAAAGTGTTTCTAAAATTCCTATGGATAAACCAATAGTTGTTCATTGTGCAAGTGGTTTCAGAAGTGCCGCAGGCAGTTCTTTACTTCAATCTAAATTAAACGGCACAGTAAAAGTTTTTGATTTAGGGGAGGCAGTAAAGAAATTTATGTAAGGTATAATTTGTAAAACAAAAACGAAACAATGAAGATTATAAAAGTTGCGCTTATAATTATGGCATTGTCAACAGCAAATATCAGCTTTAGTCAGAAAGTAAGTAAGGTTGAACCATTTCACGGTGCTACAGCTACACTCAAAGAGTATAAGGCACTGTACATCTTAAACCAGTCCGACGATAAAAAAATAAGGGCTGTAGTTCGTAATATTAATAACGCCTTAGAAGACCCACGTTTAAAAGGGAAGTTAACAGTTGAATTGGTAGTATTTGGAGAAGGAGTTGAGATTTTTAAAGTGTCAAATCATTATGACACCCTGCTCACTGCTCTCAAAAACAAGGGCGTGCTACTTGCCCAATGTGAAAACACAATAAGAGAAAAGAAGATTAGCAAAGATGAACTGTGGGATTTCATTTCCTATGTGCCAAGTGGTAATGGCGAAATAATAATCCGGCAGTATCAGGGCTGGGCTGTTGTACATCCATAGAAATTAACACCTTTTAATATTGTTATCAAATGGCTTTATAATGTTAGTTTGTAAGATAATATTTGGTGTTACATTTATAAATTAGAGGTATGAAAATTCTATTTCTTATTTCATCCTTAATCATTTCAGTTGCAGCACAGGCATGTCCGTTTTGTAATTCTAAAACTGCTAAGGAAATAAGAGCATCACTTTTTGGTCCTGATCTCCCCGTTAACCTGTTTATTACCATACTACCTTTTATCATCTTTTCATTAATAGTATATTTTATTTATTACGGCGGCTTTCCTGCTAAAAAATCAAGGAATACAACTAAAAGCATATAGTTATGAAGAGCAAACCTTTAATCGCAGCAGGCACACTATTAGGTATTGGTATGGGTGGCTTTGTTGATGGTATTTTATTTCACCAGATATTCCAAATCCATAGTATGCTTTCGGTTAAAATGCCACAGGATATATTGGTAAATGTAAAAACAAGCATGGTGTGGGATGGCTTGTTTCATGCTTTAACATGGGTAACTACTGCCGTTGGACTTGTAGTGCTTTGGAATGCAGGTAAGGCAATAGACTGTTCTTGGTCAGGTCAAACTTTATGGGGTTCTTTATTTTTAGGTTGGGGCATTTTTAATGTAGTAGAAGGTATAATTGACCATCATATTTTAGGCATTCACCATGTTGTGGAACGCTTGGGAGTTTCAATATATGATTATGTGTTTCTTGCATCAGGTGTAGTTTTTTTAATCATTGGTTGGTCTTTAATTCGTGCTGGTAAGAAGGATATATTTTCAACTAATGCAGCGCCGGGTTATAAAACTTATTAGGCATCAGTAAGAACGGTTAAAATATTCATAGTTGTTGTGTTTAAAAAGTTGGATAAGCGAAATAAAAATGGAGGAAAAGAAAGCCAATAATGCCAATGACCATTTAGCCAATGAACGAACTTTTCTTGCATGGATACGAACCAGTATAGGAATTATGGCATTCGGTTTTGTAGTGGTAAAATTCTCATTATTCGTCAAACAGATTTCACTGATACTTGGTAAAGAGAACGTCATTCATTCAAAAGGCTATTCAGGCATTGTAGGCATTGTGCTGGTTGCAGTAGGAACAGTTACAGCATTGCTCTCTTACATGCGGTATAAACATTCCGAAAAGCAATTGAATGAAGGTGATTACAAACATTCATCAGTTTTAATTACCACACTCACGGCATTCATTTTTTTAATAAGTGTTTTTCTTATTGTTTACCTATTAAACAGCATATAAAAGTAAATGTTTGCAGACAGGAGGTTAAATAATGATCAACCTACAATTGTTATACTCTTTAAACATTTTTTATGAATACAGAAACCCACCAGCCATCCGATAGAATAAAAGAAGCAACCCCTTCATCTATTAATGCAGAAATAGAAATCAAGATGTGGAACAGGGTTGCTCTATACGCTAATAAAAGTTCAGAAGAAATATCTCAACGAATAAGTGAACTTGAAAAGGAGTGGGATATTGAAAGATATTTAGGGGTTAACATGAGTACATTAGCAATGTCCGGTTTAGCTGCCGGTGCATTATCTAAAAATAAAAACTGGTTGATTGTACCCGCTATAGTATTGGGCTTCTTCTTTCAGCATTCAGTGCAAGGATGGTGTCCGCCCTTACCCTTATTAAGAAAATTAAACATCAGGACAAGCAAAGAAATTGAACAGGAAAAATATGCGCTGAAACTTATCAGAGGCGACTTCAATAATTTACAAAACGTATCAGTAGAGGAAATAGAAAATTTAAAGCAGGCAATAAAGAAGAGTTGACTAAAACATCATGCAATTACAGGAAAAGAACCATTGGTAAAATATCTATAGTCCAAGGGCAGAAGATGAGGTAAGCTGGTTTCAGCCTTATCCTACAACCTCAATGGAGTTTGTTGAGTTATTTAATCTTCCTTTATCTGCAAATATTATAAGTATTGGAGGCGGTGATAGCCATTTTGTAGATGCATTGCTTGATAAGGTTATAAGAATATTTATATATTAGACATTTCAGCAAATTGCAATCGAAAGAGCAAAGCGAATATTAGGTGAAAGGAGCATCAAAAGTTACATGGATTATTTCAGATATTGCAGAATTTGAACAACCAGCAGAGTTTAATTATTGTCATGACAGGGCAGCATTTCATTTCCTCACAACAGAAGATAATCTACAAATACGTTTCCATTGCTGAATATGTTATAAAGAAAGATGGCTATTTAATATTTCGGACATTTTAAGAGAACGGTCCAACAAAATGCAGTGGCTTAGAAATCAGGCAGTATTCAGAAGCATCCATGTCAGCAAGATTGAAATAGCTTTTGATAGAAAATGAATTATTAGTTTGGGACGAAGTAACAAGATGTTCAAAGTTGCATTTTAAAGGAAATTATTAGAAAAATACAATGAACTGTGTTGAGGTCAATGGTTCGATGTATCTTATGGATAACACACAAAAGACGTTGTTAATCAACGTCTTTTTGCCTTGCGGACCGGACGGGACTCGAACCCGCGACCTCCGCCGTGACAGGGCGGCATTCTAACCAACTGAACTACCGATCCGTTCCTTATTGAGGATGACAAAGATAGGGGATTTGAGTTTTTATCAAAAAGTTTTTCATTTTTTAAATTTTGCCGGCTCATTCAATTAATCTTGCCTACAATCTACCTGATTGATTAACTCCTTTCTAATAGCTGATGGCTGGATAACCAAGGCAACTAACACCCTTAGGCAGCTCTGAACTTCTTATCTTTGGCAAAATTAATTTGCTTCTATGCTTAAAGTGGGCGTTTTTGGTGTGGGTCATCTTGGAAAATTTCATTTGAATAACTGGAAGGAAATCACAAATGTTGAAATAACAGGTTTTTATGATCCTAATGATGAGGCGGCAGAAGAAGTCGCTAAAAAATATAATTTAAAGCGGTTTCCCGACACTGCATCATTAATTGAAACATGCGATGCCGTAGATATAGTGGCGCCTACCAACTACCATTATCAGTTATGTGCAGCGGCTATACGTAAGGGTAAACATGTTTTTGTTGAAAAGCCCATGGCGGCTTCTATGGAAGAAGCGCGTCAATTGGTGCAGCTTGCTAAGGAAATGAATATAAAATTTCAGGTAGGACATGTGGAACGCTTTAACCCGGCTTACCTGGCAACAAAAGACCTGCAAATGAAGCCTATGTTTATTGAAGTACACCGCCTTGCCCAGTTTAATCCACGAGGTACGGAAGTAAGCGTGATACTTGACCTGATGATACATGATATAGACATTATTCTTAGCCTGGTTAAAAGTGAAGTAAAATCTATCTCTGCCAGTGGTGTAGCGGTAATGACAGATACGCCTGATATAGCTAATGTTCGTATTGAATTCAATAACGGTTGTGTGGCTAATCTTACATCCAGCCGCATTTCCATGAAAAAAATGCGGAAAATAAGAGTGTTTCAAAAAGATGCTTATATCGGTATTGATTTTCTAAATAAAAAAACTGAAGTTATAAAATTAAAAACTCCTGCTGATGAAAATGTTTTTGCTTTCGATATTGACACTCCTAATGGAAAAAAGACCATCGCTGTTGCTAATCCGTTAGTTCCGGAAGTCAATGCAATTAAAATGGAATTAGAAACTTTTCGCGATGCTATCCTCAACAATACTCCAACCATAGTATCAGTTATTGACGGATACAGGGCTATGGATGTAGCACATCAAATATTAAATAAAATTAAAGGAACTTCACTTAATGCTTAAACTACTACTGTCATGTTAACAATAAAATGGTGTATTATGGCTATCAGCTGTCAGCTATCAGGAGGAAACCAAGTACGCCTTGATCCTCTGATAACTGAAAGCTGACGGCTGATAGCAATTAATACGACAAAGTATGCTTGACATTACATTACCCGCTGTTGTACCTAAAGCATAATGCAAGAAGTATAACACATGCTTAGATGTAATAATTAATTCCATAGAATGTTTTAAGCTCATACTTCACACATACCTCATACCTCATAGCTCATACCTCATTCCTCATCACATTTCATTATTTTTGATGAAACTACATCCTTTTGATCACATCACATTTTAAGAGTATACTCCTAAAAGTCAGGATAATAATGCTCCTGCTTTGTAGCCTCCCTTTAGTAGTGGATGCACAGGATAAGTACTGGCAACAGCAGGTGAACTTTGTTATTGATGTTACCCTGAACGATATCGAACATACCCTGGATGGCTTTGAAAAAATGGAATACATCAATCACTCTCCCGATACTTTGCATTTTATCTGGTTTCATGTGTGGCTTAATGCTTACAAAAACGACAAGACAGCTTTTAGTGAACAAATGCTATTAAACGACCGGACCGATTTTTATTTTTCAGACAAAGAACAAGGCGGTTATATAAACCGGCTTGATTTTAAAGTGAACGGTAATACTGCTACATTAGAAGACCATCCTCAGCATATTGATATCGTTAAACTATTGCTTCCAGAGCCTTTGCTGCCTGAGCAAAAGATTACTATCACTACGCCGTTTCACATAAAGCTCCCGGATAATTTTTCCCGCGGGGGTCATGTAAAGCAGTCTTACCAGGTAACAGAATGGTATCCAAAACCTGCAGTGTACGATCGTAAGGGCTGGCACCCTATGCCTTATTTAGACCAGGGTGAATTTTTTAGCGAATTCGGAAACTATGACGTTCGCATAACCGTTCCCGGTAATTATGTGGTGGCCGCTACCGGTGAACTGCAGAACATGGATGAAATAAAATGGTTGAAAGAAAAAAGCGTAACACCGAATCTATCTATAATACATAAGCCGGATAATATAGTTACCCGGCATACATCCATTAAGCAGCTTCCAGGTCAATCCCTAAATGATTTTCCTGAGTCTGCTACCACAACGAAGTCGCTTCGTTATCTCCAGGAGAATATACATGCTTTTGCCTGGTTTGCTGATAAACGTTTTATTGTAAATAGTGATACTATAAAACTTTCTTCAGGCAAAATAATCAATGCTTATAGTTATTACCTTCCTGCTGACACCTGGATGTGGAAGCACAGTATTCAATTTATTAAAGATGCTATACATACAAGAAGTGAATGGTTAGGCGAATATCCGTTTAATACAGTAAGTGCAGTTGAGGCGCAGATGAGGTTTTATGGTGGTATGGAATACCCGTCAATTTCCAGCATATCACCCATGGATACTGAAAGGGAACTAGACGAAACATTGGCACATGAGCTAACTCACAACTGGTTATATGCGGCTCTTGCAACTGATGAACGCCGGTACCCTTGGATGGATGAAGGAATGAATACTTATTACGATGAAAGATATTCCGGTTTGAAGTATAGCAATGTACTGATACCTGCAAAAATCATTCATTCGAAGTTGCTACCGGAAAAAGCAGAAGAACTGATATATGAAATTATAGCAGGTATAAAAAAAGACCAGCCCATAAATACCTCCTCAGAAGAATTTAATGAACTGAATTATGAATTGGTTGCTTATTATAAAACGGCTGAATGGATGAAGAAACTGGAGCACCTGTTGGGAAGGGAAATGTTCGATTCATGTATGCATGAATATTACAGGCAATGGCAATTTAAACATCCATACCCCAATGATTTTAAGCGGGTGATTGAAACCGTTAGTTCAAAAAATATGGATGAAATATTTGCTTTGCTGGATAGAAAAGGCAGCTTGATGCCACAAGCCAATAAAAAGCTTCAACTAACAGCTTTGTTTAATTTAAATGAAACCCATTTTAAAAATTATATTTCTATAGCACCAGTTCCGGGAGTCAATCTGTATGATGGTTTTATGATGGGTGCTATGATCCATAATTACCAGTTGCCTTTAAATCCGTTTTCTTTTTTCGTATTGCCTATGTATGCTACAAACAGTAAAAAAGTTCAAGGCATTGCAAGAGTGTCATACACTTGGTATCCGGGTGGTTCCATCTACAAGGTTGATGCAGGTGTAAGCGCTTCAAAGTTTTCTATGAATGATTTTCAACAGGAGGGTAAAGAAAAATTATTCCTGGCAGTTAAAAAATTTGCTCCATTTATCCGGCTTACATTCCAGGAACCTGATGCATTAAAGAAAACAGTGCGCTATATTCAGTTGAAGTCATTCTTCATTTCTGAAGATCAGCTTGATATAAAACAAGTTATTAACGGAAGTGATACCAGCAATCTGGTTAACCTGAAATCACTTAACCAAAATATTAACCAGCTAAAATTTGAGGTTAAGAACCCCAGGGTTTTGTACCCATATTCATGTGAGTTAATAGTAGAACAGAACAAAAATTTCTACCGGGCTGCAATTACCGGCAATTATTATTTTAATTATGCCAGCAACCAGGGAGGACTAAGCGCCCGCATCTTCGCAGGAAAGTTTTTTTATAATGGTGCTGAAACCAGTAGCAAGCAGTTTGAGACCGGCCGTTATCATTTAAATCTTACAGCACCAAATGGTTCAGATGATTACACTTACAGAGATTATTTTATCGGACGAAACAAATTCGACAATTGGAGTAGCCAGCAGATAATGATCAGAGATGGGGGCTTCAAAGTAAGAACCGACTTATTGAATAAAAAAATTGGCAAATCAGATGACTGGCTTGTTGCAGGAAATTTTAAAACAGATATTCCTAAAAAAATCAATCCCCTGGAAGTCCTGCCATTTAAAGTTCTTTTGAAAATATTTGCAGACATAGGAACCTATGCCGATGCCTGGGAAAGAAATGCTGAAACTGGTAAATTCCTGTTTGATGCCGGCTTGCAGCTTTCACTATTCAAAGAAACCATTAACATTTATATACCGGTAATTTATAGTAAGATCTTCAAAGACTATTTTCGTTCTACACTAGGCGATAAAAGATTTTGGAAAACAATCTCCTTCAGTATTGATATACGTCATTTTAGCCTGAGAAAGATCAATCGCTATGTTCCTTTATAATTTTCACCGAGTAATACTACTCTTTTAAAATGATATTAGCCTGCAACATAAGATACTGCATACACGATGAAATTGATAAATCAGAATGGAACCGCTGTATAGAAGAAGCGGATAACGGCCTTATATATGCGCGATCTTTTTATCTGGATATCATGGCTGGCAAATGGGATGCATTGATATTAAACGATTATGACGCTGTAATGCCTTTAACCTGGAACAGGAAATACGGTTTCTATTACCTGTATCAACCCTATTTTGTTCCTTTCCTTGGAGTATTTGGAAAAAAACTAACAGCCTTGTCAGTGCTTGATTTTCTTGATGCGGTACCGCGAAAGTTCAAGTATTGGAATATTGATCTTAATGAAGCAAATTGTTTAATGAATAAGGAGAACAATCTGCAATTTAAGATCACCGGCCGGGTTAATTATCATTTGAACTTGCATGAGTCTTATAACGAGCTATATGCAGGTTACAAAAAAGCATGCCGGAGGAGGATAAAAAAATTTAGCCAACAGCAGGTTCAAATTGTTAGAGAAGGAAATCCCGCAGATGTTATTCAGTTTTACCGGAAGCATTACGAAAGTAAATATCCAAAAATCTTTCCTGATGTGTATGATAAGCTTAAAGAATCTACCACCATATGCTTCGAAAAAGATCTGGCGAAAATTTATCTGGCTAAATTGCCAGATGGAGAAATAACTGCAGCTTACCTGGTTTTATTTGATAAAAACTTCGTGTATCTCTTAATCGGCGGAAGTTCTGAAAAAGGAAAGCAAACAGGATCATTTTATCTGATTACTGATGCGGTTATTAAAGATCATGCCGGCTCCGGTAAGATTCTTCGTTTTGAAGGTTCCGATATACCGGGCATTGCTATTTTTAATAGCCAGTTCGGCGCTTATTTATCGGGTTATCTCCACTTGAACAGAAACAATTTACCATTTCCTGTCAACATGCTGAAACGGATGTGAGTTATGAACTTTCAGTTTAGTTAGAAAGTGGAATGATTATAAAAGATAGATCGTTAACCACGAATCTAAAACTGTATTACTCTTGGAAATACACAATCATTTTTTAAAATCTTGATACCTTTAATTTACGCTTCATACCTTTTGATTGTTAAGCATTTGTTCCGCAATCAGCAAATCTAATTTGTGGGTTATCTTAATATTTGCAGCATCTCCTTCCACCAGGTAAATTTTTTCACCTATACTTTCCACCACACTAGCATCATCAGTAAACAAATCCTTGTAATCCTGTTGATAAGCCTTTTTTAATATAGCGCTATTAAAAGTCTGTGGCGTTTGAATGATCTTTACTTTTGTTCTATCTATCAGCTTATTGCCATCCGTAGTTTCAATACGTATTGTATCAACAGCAGAAATTGCTGGTATAGCATTTCCTTTTGCGAGGGTGGTTTTATAACACCGGAGAATCAATTGAGATGTTACCAGGCATCGTACACCATCATGTACAAACACAACACAATTCATCGGAACTTTGGTCAAACCGTTTTGTACCGATTGAAAGCGGGTGGTGCCACCTGCAACAATTTCAATTTGATCCGGAGAAGAAGTGGATCGCATGATATCATTACCATTTTCCAAGTATGCTTCCGGCAAAACAAGGATTATCCGGATATCATTAAAAGCATTAAGAAAAGCAGTAATTGAATACCATAGAACAGGCTTGTTATGTATCAATAGAAACTGCTTGGGAACATTCGCGCCCATCCTGCTACCTGATCCTCCGGCAACTATTATAGCGTACTTATCCATTTAATAAGAATAGCTCTAAAATCATGAAATACATTTTTTACGTAATTGACGGCTTGTTAACTAATAGCACCATCTGCTAAACATAAAATCTAAAAATATGAATCGCCTTATTGTTTTATTCACTAAATTGCTGCAACGGTTAACCATACACGATTACAAGCCATCTTCCAATAGTTCTCTTTCTATTTCTTCCATATGAATAATATCTGCTGCTTCTAATAGGGTTGGTACTTCATTCATAATCTCTAATAAACGGGTTGAGTCCAGTTTTTGTTGAAGTGATGATTGAAGACTGCATATAACAAAGGATGCATTCTGTTCATAGAAGGTTTGTTGAATATTAATTAAGGTCTCAGCAGCAGCATCGTCCATGGTATTAATGTCTTTTAAATCAAGTATTAAATTTTTAATTGGATTTTTTAAATATATTAACAAACCAGCTTGTATTTGTTCTGTCATATTAGCAGTAAGTTGAAGTTCTTGAATAGTAATGACATGGTATTTCTCCCTGGTATTAATTTTGACTTGCATAGTTCTTACAATTTATTGCTGGATGCAGCGTTCATCTGATAAATACTTCTACACCCTGATCACGTATATGAGTATAAGGAGGTTAACGGCTAACCGGCCTTAAACATTAATCAAAAATATTCGTTATTATTGTATAACTCAATCAAATAAAATGGATAACAATTTTTCAGCCCAGGTAAAAGAGATTATTTCGTTTAGTAGGGAGGAAGCTTTACGACTAGGGAATGATTTCATTGGTACCGAGCATTTGTTACTGGGTTTGATTAGAGAAGGTGATAATACAGCCGTTCGCATTCTTAAAAGCTTTAACGTGGATTTATATGAATTGCGGAAAGAAGTAGAATTAGCCATCAAAGACAAAACTGGTAAAAATATTGCTAATATTAACAGCTTGCCCCTGACCAAACAGGCGGAAAAAGTGATTCGTGTTACTGTTCTGGAAGCAAAAGCCCTTAAAAGTCCTACCGTTGAAACAGAACATTTAATGCTGTCAATTTTAAAAAACAAAGAAAATATTGCAACACAAATCTTAAATCAATTCGACGTGGATTACGATCTTTTCAGAAATGAATTAGGCGTTGTAAAAAGCAACGATGTGCGTAGCGAATACGCAGATGAGAATGAAGATGATTTTGATGAAGAGAAAAAATATTCTCAACAAAAAGCAAAAACTGCGGGTAATGCAAAAAGTAAAACCCCGGTGCTGGATAATTTTGGCAGGGATATTACCCGCCTTGCTGAAACAGGAGCACTGGATCCGATTGTTGGAAGGGAAGAGGAAATTGAAAGAGTTTCCCAGATCCTTTCGCGCCGGAAAAAAAATAACCCTATCCTGATTGGTGAACCCGGTGTTGGTAAAACTGCTATAGTGGAAGGTCTAGCACTTCGTATAGTTCAGCGTAAAGTTTCAAGGGTGCTGTTCGATAAACGTGTAATCTCTTTAGATCTGGCGGCATTGGTAGCTGGTACTAAATACCGTGGTCAGTTTGAAGAAAGAATGAAAGCCATCATGAATGAGCTGGAGAAAAATCGTGATGTGATTTTGTTTATAGATGAAATTCATACTATCGTTGGCGCTGGCGGAGCAAGCGGTTCGCTTGATGCATCGAATATCTTTAAGCCGGCTTTGGCACGCGGAGAATTGCAGTGTATAGGTGCTTCCACTTTAGATGAATATAGAATGTATATTGAAAAAGATGGTGCACTGGATCGTCGTTTCCAGAAAGTAATGATTGATCCGCCAACAGTGGAAGAAACCATTCAGATACTTACTAATATTCAAAGTAAGTATGAAGATTATCACAATGTATCTTACTCCGTTGAAGCCATTGACGCCTGCGTTAAGCTGAGCGATAGGTATATGACCGATCGTTTATTGCCCGACAAAGCAATTGATGTTTTGGATGAAGTAGGCGCGAGAGTTCACCTGAAGAATATTAATGTGCCGCAGGAAATCCTTGATCTTGAAAAAAAGATAGAGGATATTAAGAATGAAAAGAATAAAGTAGTTAAGAGCCAGAAATTTGAAGAAGCTGCTTCTTTACGCGATACGGAGAAAAGATTGGCGGAAGACCTTGAGAAAGCAAAAAATCTCTGGGAAGAAGAAAGTAAGCACAAACGGTATCCTATAGATGAAGAAGCGATCGCCGAAGTAGTGAGTATGATGACAGGCATACCTGTTAAAAGAATGGTTCAGGCTGAAACAGAGAAGCTCCGTAAAATGAGTGATGATATGCAGGAAATGGTGGTAGGTCAGGATAATGCAATATCAAAAGTTGTTAAAGCCATACAGCGTAATCGTGTAGGATTGAAAGACCCAAAAAAACCGATCGGAACATTTATTTTTCTTGGTCCTACCGGTGTTGGTAAAACAGAACTGGCCAGGGCTTTAGCAAGGTATATGTTTGACTCAGAAGATTCCCTGATCAGGATTGATATGAGTGAATACATGGAAAAATTTACGGTAAGCCGTTTAATAGGCGCGCCTCCGGGATATGTTGGTTATGAAGAAGGTGGTCAGCTTACTGAAAAAGTTCGTCGTAAGCCTTATTCAGTTATTTTATTGGATGAAATAGAAAAAGCGCACCCTGATATTTATAACCTGTTGTTACAGGTTTTAGATGATGGTCAGTTAACCGATGGATTAGGCAGGAAAATTGATTTTAAGAATACACTGATCATTATGACATCTAATATCGGCGCCCGTCAGTTAAAGGATTTTGGTGAAGGTGTAGGTTTTGCCACCGCTTCAAGAACGATGAATTCTGATGAAAATACAAAAGCGGTTATTGAG
>JAABUS010002852.1_pt1 | contig 30467 bp, 21 predicted proteins | sample 5560161 | NCBI WGS metagenome assembly JAABUS01 (sample SAMN10711885, study PRJNA513376) | rock metagenome | isolation source: Antarctica rocks | place: Antarctica: Victoria Land, Trio Nunatak nord | collected 2016-01-04
CCTCGCCGGGCAACACCCGATCCCGGCTGGACACCAGCGTCACCTTGACGCCCATCTCGGTGTAGGCGGACGCGAACTCGGCGCCGGTTACCCCGGAGCCGACCACGATCAGGTGCTCGGGGAACTCTGTCAGCGCATAGACCTGACGCCAGTTCAGGATCCGCTCACCGTCCGGCTCGCAGCCCGGCACCACGCGGGGGGTGGCTCCGGTGGCGATGAGCACCACGTCGGTCGTCACCAAAGACTCGATCGGCCCGGACCCGTTGTCGCTGACGATCTTGACCCGATGCTGGGCCAGGCCCGGAGCCGGGTCGTCCAGAGCGGCGCGGCCGTCCACGATGGTGATGCCCTCGGCCATCAACCTCGCCCTGATGTCAGCGGATTGGGCGGTGGCCAGACCGGTGACCCGGCCGTGCACCGCTGCAACATCGATCAAGGTGTCCGCGGAGGCAATGTTGATGCCCAGCTTCCCGGCCTCCCGCACTGCCGTCCGCCCGCCGGCCGAAGCGATGAACGTCTTGGAGGGGACACAGTCGTACAGGACGCAGCTGCCGCCGGCTCCGGCGTCCTCGATGACCATTACCTCGCCCCCGTACTGGGCGGCCACCAGTGCCGCTTCGTAGCCGGCAGGGCCGCCGCCGATGATCACGATGCGGGTCATGACGGTAACGGTATCGGCACCCCCCGGGCCGGTTTCCTCGCGACCCGGGCCGGCCTCCCGCCGGGCGAACCGGTGTTCAACCCGCCGGGCGAACCGGTGTTCAACCCGCCGGACGAACCAGTGTTCAACCCCGGACCAACCGATGTTCAACCCGCCGGACGAACCGGTGTTCCGCCGCCGGGCGGGAGGCCGGGCCGCCGCTGGGCGCCGGACTGGCGTGGGCATGCGCAGCCGCTAGGGTTGCTGCCCATGGCGTTGTATGCCGCGTACGGGTCCAATATGGATCCCAGCCAGATGCTTCAGCGTTGTCCGTCGTCGCCGCTTGCCGGTACCGGATGGCTACCCGGATGGAGACTCACCTTCGGCGGCGAGGACCTCGGTTGGGAGGGTGCGCTGGCCACCATCGTTCAGGACGATCGGGCCGAACCGGGAGCCACGAATTCCGGACCGGGTGCCGGCCCCGAGTCCTCGGTGTTCGTGGTGCTGTACGACATGTCGGACGCCGACGAGCGGACGCTGGACTCCTGGGAGGGCGCGGATCTGGGCGTCTACCAGAAGATCCGGCTGCGCGTACACACTATGGAGGGTGACACGCTCGCCTGGATGTACGTGCTGGACGCCTTCGAGGGCGGCCTGCCATCGGCCCGCTACCTCGGCGTGATCGCCGACTCGGCCGAGGCAGCCGACGCCCCAGCCGAGTACGTCCGCGATCTGCGGTCCAGACCCTGCCGGTCGATCGGCAGCTGACGGCGCCGGGCGGCTGACGGACACCGCCCCATCCGCCGATCGCCCAAGTCTGTCGGGCCTGCAGCCGGGCCGCACCGACGCTCGCTGCCTCGCTCAGGCGTCCGCGACGCGCCTCCCGTCCGCCTGCGCGGCCAGCACCGTGTGCACCAGCAGCCTGATGCCGGCCGGTATCGATCGTTCGTCGGCGACGAAGCGGGCCGAGTGCAGGTCGCACTGCTCGCTCTGGCCATCCCAGACGCCGAGTCTGGCCAGCGCGCCCGGCGCCAGCTCCAGCATCTCGGCGAAATCCTCCGCCCCGGTGGACTGTTCGGCGTCCACCGCGGCGTCGGGTCCTAGCGCCGCGACTGCCCCGGCGCGTAGCAGAGCCGTTGCGGAGGAATCGTTCTCGACCGGCGGAACACCTCGCTGCACCGTCAGCTCGTACGTCACCCCGGTCGGCGCGAGCAGCCCCGCGACCAGTTCGCGGATGAGCGCCTCCGCAACATCCCAGGCATCCCTGCGCTTGAGCCGCAGCGTGCCGCGCAGCACCCCCTCCTGCGGGATGGCATTGGGCGCATCACCGGCCTGCACGGCTCCCCACACCATGACGGCGGCCGCTTGCGGGTCGAGCCGGCGGGTGATCAACAGAGGCAGTCCGGTGATCACCATGCCCAGCGCGTTCACCAGATCCGCGGTCAGATGCGGTCGGGAGGTGTGGCCACCCTGCCCGCTCAGGCGCAACTCGATCAGGTCCGATGTCGAGGTGATCGGGCCGACCTTGAGGCCGATCCTGCCGGCCTCGGTTCGCGGATCACAATGCAGGGCGAACAACAGGTCGACTCCGTCGATGCCGCCGGCGGCGATCACGTCCTTGGCGCCCCCCGACATCACCTCCTCGGCCGGCTGGAACAGCAGCCGGACCGGACCGGTCAGCGCAGCCGACTCCTGCAGGGCCAGCGCCGCCCCGAGCAGCACCGCCAGGTGCACGTCGTGTCCGCACGCATGGGCGACGCCCGGAACCGTCGAGGCGAAGGGCAGCCCGCTGCCCTCCCGCAACGGCAGCGCGTCGATGTCCGCGCGCAGCCCGACCACCGGCGCTCGCCGGCTGCCGCCATGACCATCGATCTCCGCGATGACCCCAGTACTCCCGGGCAGGCCGTGGTGCGAGATGCCGGCGGCGGTCAGCCACTGCTCGATCATCGCGGTGGTGCGGGTTTCCCGGTGCGACAACTCCGGGTGGGCGTGCAGGTCGCGACGGAGCCCGATGATGTCCGCCAGCCGCCGGCGAAGGAAGTCCTCCAGCCACTGCGGTCCACGTCCGACCCCGGGATCGGCCACGGTTCGGTCGGCGCCTGCGGCAACTGTGGTCACGGCGAGCGATGGTACCCAGCCGGCCGGCTGGGTACTTGCATCGGTGCCTGGTGAACCCGTGAGGAACATGATCCGGATGCCGGCACTACTGTCCAAGACTTCCGAACGAAACTTGTTCGCCCCACGACTGCCCCAACCCCTCACAACGCACCGGGAAGGCGTCTCCGCAGTAAAGGGTGGCTGGACCCGTTGGCCGCCGAGATGTTGCCGGCCCAACGGGCCTATTGGCCGGATGGCGGCTGCCGGGCCAGACTCACGGTGCAAGAACAACACCGACCAAGAACAGCACCGACCAAGACCAGTGCCGACCAAGAACTGTGCCGACCAAGAACTGTGCCGACCAAGAACTGTGCCGACCAAGAACTGTGCCGACCAAGAACAGTGCCGACCCAAAGCAGTGCCGAACCTCTTGATGGGAGTCCGATGGGCGACGACATCGCCGGCGGGAGTTTCACCCGCGAGCAGCGCCAGCGGTACCGGGCGAAGGTTCGGCAGTGCCTCGACGTCTTCGAGCGGATGCTGGTGGAACACCACTTCGACTTCGAACGGCCGCTCACCGGCCTGGAGATCGAGCTGAACCTGGTCGACGCCCAGATGCAGCCAGCGATGGCCAACGCCGAAGTGCTGACGGCGATCGAGGATCCGCAATACCAGACCGAACTGGGCCGCTACAACATCGAACTCAACGTGCCGCCTAGGCCGCTCCCCGGCCAATCCGCCATCGAACTCGAGGCGCTGCTGCGGACATCGCTGGACCGGGCCGAGTCCAAGGCCAACCTGTCCGGGTCGCGGATCGTCATGATCGGCATCCTGCCGACCCTGCAACCGCGGCACCTGGACGGCGAATGGATGAGCGCGAACCCCCGCTACCGGGCGCTCGACGAGGCGATCTTCGCCGCCCGGCGGGAGGACCTCGAACTCGACATCACCGGGGCCGAGTCACTCAGGACGTTTGCCAACACCATCGCGCCGGAATCCGCCTGCACCTCGGTGCAGCTGCACCTGCAGGTGTCACCGGCGGATTTCGCGGCGAACTGGAACGCCGCGCAGACGCTGGCCGGACCGCAGCTGGCGCTCGGCGCGAACTCGCCGTTCCTGTTCGGCAAACGGCTGTGGGCCGAAACCCGCACCGAATTGTTCCTGCAGGCCACCGATACCCGCTCACCCGAGCTACGGAACCAGGGCGTTCGGCCGCCCGTGTTCTTCGGCGAACGCTGGATCACCTCGATCTTCGACCTGTTCGAAGAGAACGTGCGCTACTTCCCGGCGCTGCTGCCGGAGACCACCGATGAGGACCCAGAAGCGGTACTGGCCTCCGGTCTAGCGCCGAAGTTGCAGGAGCTGCGGCTGCACAACGGGACCGTCTACCGGTGGAACCGGCCGGTCTACGACGTGGTGGACGGCCGCCCGCACCTGCGGGTGGAGAACCGGGTACTTCCCGCCGGCCCGACCGTCGTCGACGTGCTGGCCAACGCCGCCTTCTACTACGGCGCGTTGAAGATGCTGGCCTCCGACGACCGTCCGGTCTGGACCAAGATGTCGTTCGACGCTGCGAAGGCCAACTTCGACGCCGGCGCGCGCCGCGGCGTGGACGCCGCGTTCTACTGGCCGGGTTTCGGCGAGGTGCGTTGGGACGAGCTGATCCTGCGTCACCTGCTCCCCCTTGCCGACGAGGGCCTGAGCCGCTGGGGAGTGTCAACGGCGGTGCGCGACCGTTACCTGGGCATCGTGGCCGACCGTTGCCGCACCCAGCGCAACGGCGCATCCTGGCAATCGGAGGCGGTGGCCGGTCTTGAAGCGGGTGGGATGGATCGCGAGTCGGCACTGACCAAGATGCTGGAGCTCTACTGCGAAGGCATGCATGCGAACGAGCCGGTGCACACCTGGCCGGTTCCCTGATCGGCCGCATCTGCCCAGCTGGATCTGCCCAGGCCCACGCCACTTTCCGTGGTGGTGGCGGTGATGCCTACGATCAGGTGATGACCGACAGGACAGCGGTGTCCGGCCGCGTCGCGCTGGAGACCGACGGCGTGCCGACCGGCACCCGGGAACAGTGGCTGGATGCAGCCGCTGCCGTTCTGCGCCAGGCCGGGCGCTTTTCCCCTCCCCCGGCCGGCGCGGACTCGACCGGCTCCGATGCCGGCGCAGCCGAGGCTCGAATAGCGGATGTGTTGTCCCACCGGACCATCGAGGGCGTTCAGGTGCCCGCTCTCGGCAGTCTCGAGTCGGCCGGCCCTGCGGTCGGACGCTGGCCGGTGTCCCGCCGCGGCTCCGGCACCACCGAAGGTTGGGACATCCGGGTTCCGATGGCAGACCCGGATCGGGACGCGGCCCGGACTGCCCTGCTGGCCGACCTGCAGGGCGGCGCCACCTCGGTCTGGCTGACGGTCGGCGAATCCGGAACCGCCGTCCAGGATCTGCCGTTCGTCCTCGAGCCGGTGTTACTCGGCATCGCCCCGGTGGTGCTGCACCTCTCGCCCGCGGGCGGTGTCGACGCATCAGCCGCCTACGACGCGTTCGCCGCTGACCTCGGCGCCCGCGGGGTGACGCCGGCCCCCGGGACGTCGTTCGGAGCCGATCCGCTGGGTGCCGCGCTGAGGTCGGGGACGGCCGCCGACGCCTCGTCGGTTCTGCAGATCGCCCGTCGGGCAACCGATGTGGGCATCGGAGCCGTGGTGGTCGACGGCACGGTCGCGCACGAGCTGGGAGCGGGTGACGCCCAGGAACTGGGATGGACGCTGGCCGCCGGGGTGGGATACCTGCGGGAACTGGATGCGGCCGGGATCGGTCCGGTGGACGCGGTGGAACTGATGGAGTTCCGCTACGCCGTTACCGACGAACAGTTCATTTCGATCGCGAAACTCCGCGCTGCGCGCCAACTCTGGGCGCGAGTGCTAGAGCTCTCCGGTCTCCCCGCCGCCGGGAAAGGCAGCCACCCAGCCACCCGCCAACGGCAGCATGCCGTCACCAGCCGACCGATGACCACCCGCTACGACCCGTGGGCGAACATGCTGCGGGTGACGGTGGCCGCGTTCGCCGCTGGGGTGGGCGGCGCCCAATCAGTTTCGGTGCTTCCCTTCGACAGTGCGCTCGGGATCCCGGAGGCTTTGGGCCGGCGGATCGCCCGCAACGTCTCGCATCTGCTGATCGGCGAGTCGCACGTCGCCGCGGTGTCGGATCCGGCCGGTGGGGCCGCCGCTGTCGAGGAGCTCACCCAGGCGCTGGCCGAGGCCGGCTGGGCGGAGTTCGGCCGGATCGAGCAGGCGGGCGGCGCGGCCGCGGCAGTGGCTGACGGTTCTTTCGCGGCGCGAGTCGAGCAGGTTCGCCTCGAGCGGGATCGCCAGATCGCAACCCGCCGGCAACCACTGACCGGCGTCAGCGAGTTCCCGCATCTGCTGGAGGCACTACCGATGCGCCGCGGCCGGAGTGCTTCGGGCTACTCGTGGGCCGCGGCCTACGAGAGGCTGCGCGACGAGCCCGCTGGGAAGCCGGTGTTCCTGGCCACTATCGGGCCGGTCGCCGCGCATGCCGTCCGCGCCGGGTTCACCGCCAACGCGCTGGCTGCCGGTGGTATCGGGGTGGTCCGCGCCGGTCCGACGAGTGGCGCGGATGAGGTCATCGCGGCCTATGACCCAGCCGTCACCCCGGTGGTGTGCCTGGCCGGCACCGACGCCGGCTACGCCGAACTCGGACCTGACATCATCGCCGGGCTGCGGCGCGCCGGGGCCGGCACCGTGTTGCTGGCCGGGAAGCCCGGGTCAGCGCTGGAGGAATCGGTCGACGATCATCTAACGGTGGGTACCGACATTCCCGCTCTGTGCCAACGGATCCGCGAACGCCTCGCCGGGTCGGTCGCGGGACCCGTCGTAAGCTCCGACGCTGTGACGCCATGACCATACCCACGTCCTTCGCCGATCTTCCGCTCGCAGATCCCGGACGTACTCAGCAGCCGGCGCCCGAGCCAGCCGCGACGCCCGGTGAGGTGTGGACATTGCCAGAAGGCATTGCGGTACAAGGCATCTACCAGCCGGAGGACATTCTGGGGCTGGACGCTCTCGATACCTACCCGGGCCTGCCGCCGTATCTTCGCGGCCCCTATCCGACGATGTACACCACCCAGCCGTGGACCATCCGGCAGTACGCCGGCTTCTCCACTGCAGAGGAGTCCAACGCCTTCTACCGGCGCAACCTGGCCGCCGGCCAGAAGGGCCTGTCGGTGGCCTTCGACCTGCCCACCCACCGTGGGTATGACTCCGACCACCCGCGGGTGGCCGGCGATGTCGGAATGGCCGGCGTCGCCATCGACTCCATCCTTGACATGCGGCAGCTGTTCGACCACATCCCCTTGGACACCATGAGCGTGTCGATGACGATGAACGGCGCGGTGCTGCCGGTGCTGGCGCTGTACATCGTCGCCGCGGAGGAACAGGGGGTGAAACCGGAGCAGCTGGCCGGCACCATCCAGAACGACATCCTCAAGGAGTTCATGGTCCGCAACACCTACATCTACCCGCCGGCGCCGAGCATGCGGATCATCTCCGACATCTTCTCGTTCACCGCGGCCAGGATGCCGAAGTTCAACTCGATCTCCATTTCCGGGTACCACATCCAGGAGGCCGGGGCGACGGCCGACCTTGAATTGGCCTACACCCTGGCGGACGGGCTGGAATATCTCCGGGCCGGCATCGCCGCCGGGCTTCAGGTGGATTCCTTCGCCCCCCGACTGAGCTTCTTCTGGGCCATCGGCATGAACTTCTTCACCGAGGTGGCGAAGATGCGCGCGGCGCGCACGCTGTGGTGCCGGATGGTGTCGCAGTTCTCGCCCGAGAACCCGAAATCCCTGTCCTTACGCACACATTGTCAAACGTCCGGCTGGTCATTGACGGCGCAGGACGTGTTCAACAACGTCGCCCGTACCTGCATCGAGGCGATGGCGGCGACGCAGGGCCACACCCAGTCGCTGCACACCAACGCACTGGACGAAGCGGTGGCACTGCCCACCGACTTCTCCGCCCGGATCGCCCGCAACACGCAGCTGCTGCTGCAACAGGAATCGGGCACCACCGCGATCATCGACCCCTGGGGCGGCTCCTACTATCTCGAGCGGCTGACCCATGATCTGGCGGACCGGGCTTGGGCGCACATCGAAGAGGTCGAGAGGGCCGGCGGAATGGCAGCGGCCATCGAGGCTGGTATCCCCAAGATGCGGGTGGAAGAAGCGGCCGCCCGCACCCAGGCCAGGATCGATGCCGGAACACAGCCGGTGGTCGGGGTGAACTGCTACCAGGTGAGCGACGCGGATGTCGCAGCCGAGCAGATCGAATTCCTCAAGGTGGACAACGCGTCGGTGCGAGCCGCGCAGATCGCCAAATTGCAGAAGCTGCGTGCTGAAAGGGATTCCGACAAGGCTACCGCCGCACTTGCGGCGTTGACCGCGGCCGCAGCCCGGGACGGTGGCCATGGGTTCGAGTCGAATCTGCTGGCACTGGCCATCGATGCCGCAAGGGCCCACGCCACAGTCGGGGAGATCTCGGATGCGCTGGAACGGGTCTACGGCCGGCACACTGCCGTCATCCGTACCATTTCGGGGGTGTACCGCGCCGAGGCCGGAGCGTCGTCGAAGGTGCGTGCCGTGTTGGCCGCTACCGAGGCTTTCGCCCGCGACGAAGGGCGCAGGCCGCGGATCCTGGTGGCCAAGATCGGTCAGGACGGGCACGACCGTGGCCAGAAGGTGATCGTCACGGCGTTCGCCGACATGGGCTTCGATGTCGATGTCGGACCCCTGTTCTCCACTCCGGAAGAGGTGGCTAGGCAGGCCGTCGACGCGGACGTGCACATCGTCGGGGTGAACTCGCTGGCCGCGGGGCATCTGACGCTGGTGCCGGCGCTCCGCGATGCGCTGGCGGCCGAGGGACGTGCCGACATCATGATCGTGGTCGGTGGGGTTATTCCGCCGGACGACGTCCCACAGCTGATGTCCATGGGTGCGGCGGCGATTTTCGGACCGGGAACTGTGATCGCCGAAGCCGCAATGGATCTGCTGAACCGGCTGTCCGCGGAACTGCAGCATCCCGCCGCCGGATGACGGAACCGTCGGAGCCCGGCGCCGGCCGGCCGGTCGATGTGGACGACCTGGCCGACGGTGTGCTGGCGAACAGGCGGTCGGCGGTGGCGCGAGCGATCACCGTTGTGGAATCCTCACGCGCCGATCACCGGGCGGCGGCCCGGGAGTTGCTGTCCCTGCTCACCCCGCATTCCGGCGGAGCGCGGCGGTTGGGGATCTCCGGCGCGCCCGGCGTGGGCAAATCGACGTTCATCGAGACGCTGGGGCGTCTGCTCACCGACATGGGTCACCGGGTCGGCGTGCTCGCCGTCGACCCGTCGAGCGCCCGCACCGGAGGGTCGGTGCTCGGCGACCGAACTCGGATGCCCGCGCTCACAGCAGATCCGCGGGCCTATGTCCGCCCGTCACCGACATCCGGGACCCTCGGCGGCGTCACCAGAGCCACGGCACAGGCGGTGACCATCCTGGAGGCGGCCGGGCACGATGTGATACTGGTGGAGACGGTCGGGGTGGGTCAATCGGAGATAGCCGTCGCCTGCATGGTCGACACCTTCCTGCTGCTCGGGCTGGCCCGCACCGGAGATCAGTTGCAGGGCATCAAGAAAGGGGTCCTGGAGATCGCCGACGTGGTGGCGATCAACAAGGCCGACGGCGATCGGGCGACCGAGGCGCGGGCGGCAGCCAGGGAACTCACCGGCGCACTGCACCTGGTCTACGGCCGAGGCGCGGATTGGCTGCCGCCGGTGCTCACCTGCTCGGCAATGACCGGGGACGGTGTCGAGGAGGTGTGGCGATCCTGCGGGGGTCATGCGGACCACCTTGGCCAGGACGGGTTGGCGCGCAAGCGATCTCAGCAGCAGTGGGAGCTTGCCTGGTCGTTGGTGCGGGAGGAGGTGACGCAGCGGCTCGCTCAGTCACCCTCGGTACAAGCGGTGCGGGAGCGGATTCGGGACTCGGTGGTGGCCGGGGAGCTGGGTGCGGCCCAGGCCGCCGACGAAATCCTGCTGGCATTCGACGCGGAACGAGAATCATGAGCGACCATCGACCGGGCGCCGCGCGGAACGGCCTGTTGCCCATCGTGCTGCGGCCCTGGCGCCTCGCCGATGCTGCCGCCGTGGTCGACATCTTCGGCGCCAGTAACGATCTCGCGTCACAATATGCCGTCCCCGTCACCGATCTCTGGAGCGCTCGGGAGTGCCTGGGCAGGATGCTCGGCTGGGACGACATGCGCCGGAACTTCGCCATCACGGTGTCCGGCCGCCCCGTCGGCAACGTCGGCGTGTCAGCGATCGAGCGGCGTCACCACACCGGTTGGATCTCGTACTTCTCGTCCGGTGCGGTCCGCGGCCGTCGCTTGGTTTCTCGCTCGACCACCGCCGTCGCGAACTGGGCGCTCACCGATCTCGGGCTGTTCCGGTTGGACCTGGGCCACCGGGTGAACAACCCGGCGTCCGGCGCGATCGCCGCGGCCGCCGGATTCGTGCTGGAGGGTAGGGAGCGACAGAAGCTGTTGTACGGAGAGGAACGGTTCGACACGCTGAGCTACGGCCGGCTGGCCACCGACCCAGCGCCGACCGTGCCGGCGGTGAGGTTGCACACCACGCGGTGAGATCCGGCGCGCCGGCGTCGCACTGCAACCACGCATGACACGCGCTCCACGCCACGCCCTACGTGCGGTGCACCAACACCCGGCACGCCCCGCCCACCAAGCACTCGCACCGTCGGCGGCACGTCTGATCACCCGCTCAACAGAGCCGCGCGCAGGGATCGACACAGCCGCGATCACCCGCTACTGGCCCTCAAAGTCACTCCCGGCCCGCTATTCAGTGAGGGGATCCGCCGTCCGCCGGCGGCCCGGTCCCGTCCGGTGGATGCCACAACCTGGGAGGCGGGGTACGAACGGTGGTGCCCAACGGTGTGGTCCAGATGCCGGATCCGTCCGGCTCGCGACGAAGGGTGAAGCCGCCACCGTCCTTGGCCCGATGGTGGTGTTTGCACAACGCCGACAGATTCGCCATCGACGTCGGGCCGCCTGCCGAGAATGGGACGGCGTGGTCGATTTCGCAGCGCCGCGATGGTTGCCGGCAGCCCGGCGCGGTGCAGGTGACGTCCCTGGTGAGGACGAACTCTGTCAACTCCTGGGTTGGTTCGTACTGGGAACGCCCGAGATCCAGCAACGCTCCGGTCCGTGGATCACACACCAGCCGGCGCAGCGTTCCGCCAGCGGCGATCCGGCGGGCCTGGTCGGCGGTGATCGGCCCGTATCCCCTCAACTCGCACGGTGATTCGGAACCCAACAGTGCGTCCAGTGGCATGGTGACCTGGACCTGCGGCCGACGCCGGTGCGCCTTCGGCAGTTCCGACCCGGCGAACCGGCCCGCCTCCAGGATGTCGGTACAGATGTCCACCAGCGCGTCGACCCTGCGCTGATCGCCGATGCGTCGATCGTCGGGCGTCTTGGCCATCTCGGCGACGCCGGCGATGGTGTCCCAGATCGCCGCGATGTCCGGGGCAGACGCGGTGACCTGCAACCCGGCCATCCCGTCCGGAAGACCGAACCGGGTGATCTTTCGCCGGGCCACCGCGCCGCGGTGGCGTACCTCTGCGCCCTCAGGATCGTGACGGAGAATCGATCGGCGGATCGCCGCCCGCAGTTCGGGCACTGTCTGCCGAGGCGCCTCATCCAACACGTCCGCCTCCACCGCGGTCGCCGTGGCCGCACCGACATCGGCGGTCTCGGTGCGCATCGCGGTGACCTTCCAGGCGGTGAGCAGACCCTGCCAATGTGCCGACAAAGTCCCAGGCAGCCGGTCGGCGACCTCCTTGGCCTCGTCCAGCTGCCGATTCGCAGACCCCTCGGACATGCCGAGACTCAGTGCGATCTCGGTCGCCAGATGCTCCCGCAATCCTGGGTAGGAACCGGACAGCTCCGCCAGGTCGGCGGCGAACCGGGCCTGGAAATGGGCGATCAACCGCTGAGTGGCCACCAGGCTGTCCAGCAGCGCCCTCGCCCACACCGGTGTCGGTCCGGTGCCGTCTGCGCCTACCGAGGCGGTGTCGGCCGAGGCCGCACTCGCCACTGATGGGCGCGGACGGTCCCGCAGATGCTCGGCCAGTTCAACGAAGTACAACGGCGGCATGTCCCGCAGCGCCGCCCGCCAGCCCTCGAGATCAGCTGGTTGGCCGGCTGCTCTCGCCGGTTCGACCGGCGACGTGCTCAGCTGACGGACAGCTTCAATGCGCTGCCGCGAGCGAGCACCGTAGGGCTGTCGCTGGTCGACCTTCATGCTCTCAGTGTACCACAACTCGAACCTGTGTACGAGCTCGCTGACTGGAATCAACTAGCCCACCGAACGACACCAGCTCACGGGTACGCAGCTCACCCGCCGCATCGTTGAGTCATGTACGACGATCTCGCGGTGCGCCTGGATTGACGTGGCCGAGGAGGTTCGCCCGCGGGTTCGTGTCGGTGGGCGGGGGGCGCCACGCTGGGGTAGCCGGATCCCAGCCGCCGAGCCCGGATCCGCATCGGCCGACATTGTCACCGGCGCCGGAGCGATCTCATCACTGCGGCCCCCGGACGGTGAGATCCGCCGCATCGCACCTACCCACCGGCACCTCGGACCGAGACTTCGGTTCGCGACTCCGACCGCTTGTCGGGTTCCTGTTCGATGACGGGTCTGCGGACGACCTGGTCGCCGCGGGCCGACAGTTGCCAGGGCACGCTGGTCACCATCACCCGAGGTTCGAACAGCAGCCGCCCCTTGAGCCGCAACGAGGTCTGGTTGTGCAGGATGTTGGCCCACCAGTGCCCGACCACGTATTCGGGGATGTAGATGCAGAACAGGTCTCGGGGACTTTCACTCCGATTCCTCGCCAGGTAATTCAGGATGGGCCGGGTTATTTCTCGGAACGGCGAATCGATGACCTTCAGCGGAATGGGGACCTTTCGCTGCTCCCACTGCGCGGTCAGCTTCCGGGTCTCGTCGGGCGAAATATCGACGATGAGGGCGGCCAGGGTGTCGGGTCGACTGGCCCGGGCAAATGCGATCGCTCGCAAGGCGGGGCGGTTCAGTTCCGACACCAGGACGATGGCGTGGACCCGGCTGGGGAGCACATCGTCCAGTTCATCGGGGACCAACTCCGCCTTTACCCGACGGTAGTGCCGGTTGATCGCCAGCATCAGTACAAATAGCACCGGAATGAATATGACGACCAGGTACGCACCGTGAGTGAACTTGGTGACCAGTACGACCACCAGCACCACACCGGTCAGCACAGCACCGAACCCGTTGATCGCCAGTGACCTGAGCATTCTGGCTCGGCCGGCGCGGTCGCGGACTTGAGGCAATTCTCTGCGCCAGTGCCTGACCATGCCGGCTTGGCACAACGTGAACGAGGTGAAAACCCCCACTATGTACAGCTGGATCAGCCTCGTCGTTGAACCGCCGAACAACACGACCAGGCCGACAGCGACCGCGGACAATAGGATGATTCCGTTGGAGAAGCTCAACCTGTCGCCGCGGTTATTGAGTTGCCGTGGAAGGAAACGGTGCTCGGCCAAGATTGAGCACAGCAGCGGAAAGCCGTTGAAAGCGGTGTTGGCAGCCAGGATCAGGATCAGCGCGGTGGTGGCCTGCAAGAAGTAGAACAGCACGCTGTTGTCGCCGCCGAGGGTGGAGGCAGCGATCTGACTGATGACCGTCCGCTGCGGATCGGTCGCGCAGTTGCCGGCGAAGCCGATCAGGTCGCAGGTGTTCTCGGTGATCCGCACCTTGGTGATCAGCGCCAGTGCCGTGATGCCGGAGAACATGACGATGGAGATGGTGCCCATCGCCGACATGGTGCGGGCAGCGTTGAGGCTCTTCGGTGTGCGGAAGGCCGGCACCCCGTTGGAGATCGCCTCCACTCCGGTCAACGCCGTGCATCCAGATGCGAAAGACCGCAGGAGCAGGAACACCAGCGCAAGCCCGGTGAGTCCGGTGCTCTCGGGACGGATGCCGTAGCCGGCACTCTCGGCCACCGGCGGATGGCCGGCGAAGGTCCGGGTAAGACCCACCGTGATCATCAATGCGACACCTGCGACGAACAAGTAGGTGGGGATGGCAAAGATCTTTCCGGATTCCCTGATGCCACGCAGGTTCATCGCCGTCAATGCGACGATGAAGATCACGTTGATCCAGACACGCGAACCGTTCAGGGTGGGCACCGCCGAGATGATGTTGTCCACCCCCGCCGCCACCGACACCGCGACCGTCATCACGTAGTCGACCAGCAGTGCCCCGGCGACCACCAGGCCGGCTGTGCGGCCGAGGTTCCTGGAGGCGACCTCGTAGGAGCCGCCGCCGCTGGGGTAGGCCTGAACCACCTGGCGGTAGGACATCACCACCACCGCCAGCAGCACCACCACCGCCAACCCGACCCAGGGAGCGAGGTTCAGGAATGCCAGCCCTCCCAGACTCAGGATCAGCAGGATTTCCTGGGTTGCGTAGGCCACCGAGGACAGGGGGTCGCTGGCGAAGATGGGCAAGGCGATGCGCTTGGGCAGCAACGTTTCACCCAGACGGTCGCTACGGACTGCCCGACCGACGAGGAGCCGCTTCAACGCGGCAGCAGATGACGACACACCCCGAGCGTATTTCCCGCTACACCGTCCGCCGGAGCTTGCTGCGTCAAGGATTCGTCAAGAAACGGCCTCGCACCGTCGAATCGCCGTCAGTACTGGTGAAATGGGTCCGGTCCAGACAGCAGAGCAGTGCAAGCAGGGCACCCCAAGGAGAGTCGCAGTGCGCCCGTTCACCAGACGACGGTTCCCTCCGCCGCACAAACAGGGGCCCCGCGAGGACGCTTCCGCGTCGCCGATCAACGCTCCTTTCGACGGCGATCATCAACCGGGTCAACAGACCTTGCGCGTGCGCCGCCTTCTGGAGCGGGGATTCACCCTCACCGAAGTCAGCACCATCACTGCCGTCCCGGACGCGCTTGTCCAGTTGATCGCCGAGGAACTCGCAGAGGTGCCTTGGAGCCTGGGCCCCTGATCGACTCACGCCGCTGGGAACCCGCGCACTCCGCAAACCTGTGCACCGGTCCCTGATCCGACACGGACTGCCGCTCGCCCGAACGATCTGCGGACGGCCGGCGTCGACGATCCAGCAACGGGACGCGCTCGCGTCGGTGCGGGTTGTCGGGCAGTGCGGGTCGTCGGGCAGTGCGGGTCGTGGGGCAGTGCGGGTCGTCGGGCAGTGCGGGTCGTCGGGGCGTGCGGGTTGTCGAATCAGTGCGGGTTATCGAGTCAGTGCGGGTTATCGGGTCAGTGCGGGTTGTCGAATCGGTAACCCATGCCCGCCTCGGTGATCAGGTACCGCGGATGTGCCGGATCCGGCTCCAGTTTGCGGCGCAGCTGCGCGAGATATACTCGCAGGTAATGCGTTTCCTGCTCGTAGGCCGGCCCCCATACCTCCACCAGCAGGTGCCGCTGCGGTACCAGCTTTCCCGTGTGCCGGATCAGCACTTCCAGCAGCGCCCACTCGGTCGGAGTCAGGCGCACCGATTGCCCATCCCGCAGTACCCGACGAGCTGCTAGATCCACCGTGAAATCATCGGTGGTCACGGACTCCGGTTCGATACCGGTCGGCGCAGCGCGCCGAACCGCGACCCGGATCCGAGCCAGGAGCTCTTCCATTCCAAAGGGTTTGGTCACATAGTCGTCGGCCCCGGCGTCCAGCGCCTCGACCTTCTCGGCAGATGTCGCCCTGGCACTCAACACGATCACCGGCACCGTCGACCATCCGCGGATGCCCTCCAGCACCTCGACGCCGTCCATGTCCGGCAGGCCCAGATCGAGCACCACCACCGCCGGATGCGATCGGGCCGCCTCGGCCAGCGCCTGTCGGCCGCCGTGCGCCACCACCACCTGATATCCGTGAGCGCGCAGGTTGATGTCCAACGCCCTGGCCAGCCCGACATCATCGTCCACCACCAGCACCCGGCTGTGATCGGTCATGGTGCCGCCCTCACTGTCCCCCACTGGTCTCCCCCGCCGCGGGCGCGCCGGTGGCCGGCTCCGGCGCAACCATCGGCACCGACAGCACCATCGTCAGCCCGCCGCCGGGCGTGTCGTCCACCTCGATGGTGGCGCCGACCGCCTCGGCCAGCCCACGCGCCACCGCCAGACCCAACCCCACCCCGGCGCCGCGGGGCGCGTCACCGAGTCGCTGGAAGGCGCGGAACATCTCCTCCCGCTGCCCTTCCGGCACCCCCGGGCCATGATCGACCACCCGGATCTCCATCCGATCGGCGACCACCCCGGCCAGCACCCGGACGTCGGAGCCGGTGTGCCGCAGCGCATTGCTCAACAGATTGGCCATCACTCGCTCCAACAGGCCGGCGTCGGTCACCAAGAGCGGGAGATCGTCCCCGATGTCGTCCCGGATGCGACCGGCGGGCAACCCGATCCGCGCCTGGTTCACCACCTCGTCCACCGAGACCCTCCGCGGCACCGGCACCAGCACTCCGGTCTGCAGCCGGGACAGGTCAAGCAAGTTGCTCAGCAGACTGTCGAGCTGGTCGGCGGCCTCATCGGTAGCGGCCAGCAGCTCGGCCCGGTCCGCCGCCGAATAGTCGACCGTGACGTCACGAAGCGAGGACACCGACGCCTTGATCGTCGACAGCGGGGTGCGCAGATCGTGCGACACCGCCGCCAGCAAAGCCGTTCGCACCGCATCGGTCTGCCGCAATCGCTCGGTCTGGCGGGCCTGCCCGGCCAGTCTGGTCCGCTCCACGGCCGCGGCCGCCTGCCCGGCGATCACCTCTACCAGTTCGGTGTCCTCGGCTGGCAGTCGGCGCCCCCGCAACACCATCGACATCGACATCCCGGCGTCCACCAGCGTCTCGGCTTCAGCGGCCGCCCTTGTCGCTCCCGCGGTGCGCGGCATCCCGGATTCTCCCGCGGCGGCCAGCACCTCGGGGTGTGCGCCGGTGCGCACCAGTTGGACCGAGTTCATCCCGAACGCCACCCGGGTCTGCTCCAGGATCTCGGCCAGCGGATCCGCGGCGTGCGCCGATCGCACCGCCACCGCCGCCAGCAGCTGGGCGGCCGTGGTGCGCCTGGCGGCCTCCACCGCCCGACGGCGAACCGCATCCACCAGAGCCGCGACCGTAACCGCTACCACCACGAAAGCGACCAGGGCGAAGATGTTCTGCGGTTCGGCGATGGTCCACGACCCGGTCGGTGGAGTGAACACGAAGTTGGCCAGCAGGCCGGCGATCACTGCCGACACGGCAGCTGCCAGCACCCCGCCGATCAACGACGTGGTCAACACACCCAGCAGCAGGATGAGCAGCACGGTGCTCAGGTTCATCGATCCACGCACGCCGACCAGCGCCGCGGTCAGCAGCAGCGGCACCACCAGTGAGGCGGTCCACGCCCACGGCCACCGGGGTCGAAAAGCCGGCCAGCGCGGCCCCCGCCGGTGCCCCGACTTCGGGTGCGTCACCACATGCACGTCGATGTCGCCGCTGCCGTCGACAATCGCGCCAGAGGTGCTCGGCCGGAACAGCCGGGTGAAACGGCCGTGCCGGGAGACCCCCACCACGATCTGGCTGGCGTTCACCCCCCGGGCGAAATCCAGCACGGCGGCGGCCATGTCGTCGCCGACCACCACGTGCAGCGTTCCGCCGAGCGATTCGGCCAACCGGCGCTGGTGGTCGATCTCGGTCGTCGGCGTTCCCACCGATCCGTCCGATCTGACCACGTGTACCGCCATCAGATCGCGACCGCTCCCCCGGCCAACGATCCTGGCACCTCGGCGCAGCAACATGGCCCCCTCCGGGCCACCCGGAAGCGCCACCACGACCCGTTCCCGAGCCGCCCAGGTTTGCCGGATCCCGTGCTGCGCCCGGTATTTGGCCAGCCCCTCGTCGACCCGGTCGGCCACCCACAGCAGGGCCAGTTCGCGCAACGCTGTCAGGTTGCCTTCCCGGAAGAAGTTGGCCAGGGCGGTGTCCACCCGTTCCGGCGGATAGACGTGACCGTGCGCCATCCGCCGGCGCAGCGCCTGCGGCGTCATGTCCACCAACTCGACCTGCTCGGCCGACCGGACGACCGCGTCCGGGACCGTTTCTGGCTGCACCACACCGGTGATCGAGGTGACGACGTCGTTCAACGACTCGAGGTGCTGCACGTTCACCGTGCTGATGACGTCAATACCGGCATCGAGAAGTTCCTCGACGTCTTGCCAGCGCCGCTCGTGTGCGGTTCCCGGTGCGTTCCGGTGCGCCAATTCGTCGACCAGCGCCACCTCAGGCAGCCTGGCCACCACCGAGGCGGTGTCCATATCGGTCAATTGGACCCCGCGGTGGCTGACGGTCCGGCGCGGGATGACCTCCAAACCGGGCACCTGGGCAGCGGTGAAGGCCCGACCGTGGTCCTCGACGACGGCGACCACCACGTCGGTGCCGCGCTCCGCCCGACGCCTGCCCTCGCCGAGCATCGCCACGGTCTTGCCGACGCCCGGCGCCGCGCCCAGGTAGACCCGTAGCGTGCCCCGACGCGCAGCCGGCCGCGGCTGGCCCGACTGCCGGTCATGCGTCTCGACCGTGCCCGCCACCGCTAGGTTTTCAGCTTCTGCAGGGCGAGGTTCAGCTCCAGCACGTTCACCCGCTGCTCACCCAGGAATCCGAGAATTCGGCCGTCGACGTGCTGCTCGACCAACGTTCGCACCTCCGTCGCGGGTGATCCTCGGGCGGCGGCCACCCGGTTCACCTGCAGCAGAGCGTAGGCAGGGCTGATGTGCGGATCCAGTCCACTCGCCGACGCCGTCACCGCATCGGCCGGCACCTGCTCCGGCGACACCCCGTTGGCGGCGGCGATATCGGCCCGTCTCTTCGCGATGTCGGCGGCCAGGCCGGCGTTGTCGGCGGCCAGGTTCGACCCGCCGGAGGCCAGACCGTCGTAGTCGGCCGCCGACGGCCGGCCCTGGAACCACTGACTGCCCTCGAACTTTTGCCCGATCAGCGCGGAGCCGACCACCTGCCCCGAGCCGCCGACGACCATCGAGCCGTCGGCCAGGTCCGGCATTAACCGGCCGACACCGAATACCACCGCCGGGTACAGCACCCCGACCAGCACCGTCATCGCCAGCAGCATTCGCAGGCCGAGCAGTGACTGCCGACCGGCCGTCGCCAGCAGGGAAGCGCCCGATGGCGCCGACGGCACTGACTCGTCGACCAGTGGAGAACTCATGGTTATCAGCCGATTCCGGGAATGAGGGAGATTAACAGGTCGATGAGTTTGATGCCGACAAACGGAGCCAGCAGGCCGCCGATACCGTAGATCGCCAGGTTCCGGGCCAGTAGCGAAGCCGCTGAAGTCGCCCGATAGCTCACCCCGCGCATGGCCAACGGGATCAACGCGACTATCACCAGCGCGTTGAAGACGACGGCGGACAGGATGGCCGACTGCGGACTGGACAGCTTCATGATGTTCAGCGCGGACAAGCCGGGGAAAACGCCCACGAACATCGCCGGCAGAATCGCGAAGTACTTCGCCACGTCGTTGGCCAGCGAGAAGGTGGTGAGCGCTCCGCGGGTGATCAGTAGTTGTTTGCCGATCTCCACGATGTCGATCAGCTTGGTGGGGCTGGAATCCAGATCAACCATGTTGCCGGCTTCCTTGGCTGCCGCGGTGCCGGTGTTCATCGCCACCCCGACGTCGGCCTGAGCCAGCGCCGGCGCGTCGTTGGTACCGTCACCGGTCATCGCGACGATTCGGCCGCCCAGCTGCTCGCGCTTGATGTAGGCCATCTTGTCCTCTGGCGTTGCCTCGGCGAGATAGTCATCGACGCCGGCCTCGTTGGCGATGCTGCGGGCCGTCAACTCCGAGTCGCCGGTGATCATCACCGTTCGGATGCCCATCGCCCGCAGGTCGGCGAACCGTTCAGCGATATCGGGTTTCACCACGTCCTTGAGGTGCACGACACCCAGCGCGCGACTGGTCGTCGCCACCAGCAGCGGTGTGCCGCCGTCGGAGGAGACCTCGTCAGCGGCGGCCTGCGCCTCTGCCGGGACTGTCACCGCCCGCTCGTCGAGCCAGGCAGCCACCGCGGACACCGCGCCCTTGCGGATCTGCCAGGGGCCATCGCCCGGCCGCGGCACGTCGACGCCGCTCATCCGGGTGCGCGCCGAGAACTCCACGACCTCGCCGGCCGCCGACTGCGCGGTCGCCGCATCCAGCTTCGCGCCGTGCCGCGCGCACAGCTCGACGATCGACTTGCCCTCGGGCGTCTCGTCGGCGAGAGAGGCCAGCAGGGCCGCCTCTGACAGCTCCCCGGCATCGACGCCCGGCGCCGGGTACAGGGCGGCTGCCTGCCGGTTGCCGTAGGTGATGGTGCCCGTCTTGTCCAGCAGCAACGTTGAGACGTCCCCGGCCGCTTCCACTGCCTTTCCGCTCATCGCCAACACGTTCCGCTGTACCAGGCGGTCCATCCCGGCGACTCCGATGCAGGAGACCAGAGCACCGATGGTGGTCGGGATCAGGCAGACCAACAGGCAGACCAGCACGATCACCGATTGCGGCGATCCAGAGTATCCGGCCATCGGCTGCAAAGCCATCACCACCAGCAGGAAGACGATGGTCAGCGAGGCCAGCAGGATGTTCAGGGCGATCTCGTTCGGCGTCTTCTGCCGCTGCGAACCCTCCACCAGGGCGATCATCCGATCGACGAATGACTGCCCCGGCTGCGTGGTGATCCTGACGACGATCCGGTCGCTGAGCACCCTGGTACCGCCGGTCACCGATGACCGGTCGCCGCCTGACTCGCGGACCACCGGAGCGGATTCGCCGGTGATCGCCGACTCGTCGACGCTGGCCACCCCCCGAACGATGTCGCCGTCACCGGGGATGACGTCGCCGGACTCGCACACCACCAGGTCACCGATGGTGAGATCCGCCGCCGGAACGCCACTCTCGACACCCGCGATGTCGATCCGGCGCGCCGTCAGAGTGTCCCGGCCGGCGCGCAGCGACGCGGCCTGGGCCCGGCCGCGGCCCTCGGCCACCGCGTCGGCGAGGTTTGCGAACAGCACCGTCAACCACAGCCAGATCGTCGCCAGCACCGCGAACAGGCTTCGTTCGGTGAAGCACAGCACGGTGCTCAGCACCGCCCCGACCAGCACCACGAACATCACCGGGTTCTTGACCATCTTCCGCGGGTCCAGCGACCGTAGGGCGGCCGGTAGCGCCTGGATCAACGCGGCCGGCCGGAACACCGCGGACGAGGTGATCCGGTGGCGCCGAGAGGTATTCGCCGGCTGCCCAGACTCGGGTGACGGTTGATCGGCAGTGACCCGATCGACGCTTGGTGCGGTCATGACAGTCCTTCGGCAATCGGCCCGAGCGCCAGCGCGGGCAGGTAGGTCAGTGCGGTCACCAACACGACGACGCCGAGCAACATCCCGGCAAACAACGGTCGGTGGGTCGGTAGGGTGCCGGCATCGGTGGGCTTGATCCCTTGCCGGGCAACGGATCCAGCCAGCGCCAATACCAGTGCCATCCCGGCGAACCGGCCGAAGAACATCAGCACTGCAAGCAGGAAGTTCCAGAACGGGGTGTTGGCGCCGAGCCCGGCGAAGGCCGAGCCGTTGTTGTTGGAGGCAGATCCGGTGGCGTACAGGATCTCCGACAGCCCATGCGGGCCCGGATTGGCCAGGGTGCCCTGCACGCTCGGCGTCAGCAACGCGATCCCGGTCCCGAGCAGCACCAGCGCCGGCGTCACCAGGATGTACGCCGCGGCGTATTTCATCTGCGGCGAGCCGATTTGCTTGCCGAGGAACGTCGGCGTGCGCCCGACCATCAGGCCGGCCACGAACACCGTGATCACCGCCAGGATCAACATCCCGTACATGCCGGAACCCGTTCCACCGGGGGCGATCTCGCCGAGCAACATGTTCAACAGCAGGACGCCGCCACCGAGGCCGGTGTACGAAGAATGCATGGAATCGACGGCGCCGGTGCTGGTCAGCGTGGTGGAGATCGCGAACAGCGACGACCCGGGGATGCCGAACCTGACCTCCCGGCCTTCCAAGGCAGCGCCGGCGGCCCGCATCGCGATGCCGGCGCGGGCGTTCTCGCTGATCAGCGTCGCGGTCAGGGACAGCCCCCACAACACTGCCATCACCGCCAACACCGCGTAACCCTGCTTCAGGCTGCCCACCATCCGACCGAAGGTGCGCGGCAGCGCCGAGGGGATCAACAGCAGCAGGAAGACCTCGAACAGGTTGGTGAAGGCGTTGGGGTTCTCGAAGGGGTGCGCGGAGTTCGCGTTGAAGAAACCGCCACCGTTGGTGCCCAGCTCCTTGATCGCTTCCTGGGAAGCGACCAGGCCACCCGGCAGGGTCTGCCTCCCACCGGACAGCGTCGTCACCGTCATCGGGTCCGAGAGGTTCTGGATCACCCCGGCGGCGATCAGCACGATCGCACCGAGAAGGCTGATCGGTAGCAGCACCCGGACGACGATCCGGGTGATGTCGACCCAGAAGTTGCCGAGCCGGTCGGTGTGCCGCCGGACGAAGCCGCGGATCAGCGCTGCCATCACCGCGATCCCGACGGCCGCGGACAGGAAGTTCTGCACCGTCAGTCCCGCCGTCTGGGAGAACAGGCCGAGCGTCTGTTCACCGGAGTAGGACTGCCAGTTCGTGTTGGTGACGAACGAGACGGCCGTGTTCAAGCCTTGGTCGACCGACATCGGCCCGTGTCCCTGGGCGAACGGAAGGATCCGCTGGATCGACAGGATCAGCCACAGCGCGCCGATGGAGACCACCGAGAATCCCATCACCGCCAGCAGATAGGTGCTCCATCGCTGGTCGGCGCGGGCATCGATCCGCAGCAGCCGATACACACCGCGTTCCACTGCCAGGTCGCGGTCGCTGGTGAGCACCCGCGCCAGGTAGTCGCCCAGGGGTCGATGCAGCAGGGTCAGCAGAATCAGCAGCACCGCGATCTGCGCGGCAGCTGCCAACCACGGGCTCATCCGAGCCGCTCCGGAAAGACGAGCGCGGCCACCAGGTAACCGAGCAACAGGATCCCGAGGATCCCGGCAACGACAATCATTGTCCCTCACCCTTCGCCGACCCGACCCCTCGCGGAGATGCGTGGGTGATCGGCAGGAGAAACGCTAGGACACGGTGATGGCGAAATCCGTTGTGCTGACGCGTTCTTGACGTCCGGGACGTCGATCTTGACGCGATCTTGACGCTCACGCCGGCGGTGCGGTTGACCGATGGTGGGTGGGTCGGTTCATCGACCGCCGGCCGACGACTCCGCCGACGCCGAGTGCGAATCGGTCCGGACACCAAGGGTGGCGCTCAACGCGGGCATGTCGGTACGGATCGCGGGCCGGCGCTGCCACCGCGTTCCACGATCTCCACTCGGCACCCCTGTCAGCGCGGAGCGTGATCAGGTGTCGAGCCTGTCCGCGCACCCGGTGGAACAATGACGCCGTGTCCGCTCCCCAGCCGCCCCGATCGCCGGTCGGCGGCCGCCGGCTGATTTCCCGCTACCGGCTGGAGTCTGTGATCGGGCGGGGCGCCATGGGCACCGTCTGGATCGCCTACGACGAGGTCGTGCACCGCAGGGTGGCGATCAAGGAGATCAACCTGCCGACCGGGATGCCGGCCGGCAAGGCGGCGATGATCGCCGATCGGACCATGCGGGAGGCCCGCGCGATCGGCGCCCTCTCGCACCCGCACGTCATCACCCTCTACGACATCCTCACCGTCGACGGGCGGCCGTTCATCGTGATGGAGTTGCTGCACGCCCGGTCGCTGGCCCAAGTGCTGGAGCAGGACGGGCCGCTGCGCGACGGAACGGCGGCTGCGATCGGTCTGGCGGTCGCCGGTGGACTGCTGGCTGCCCACCACGCCGGCATCACCCATCGTGATGTCAAGCCGGGAAACGTGCTCGTCGGCACCGACGGCCGGGTCAAACTGACCGACTTCGGCATCGCCCGCAGCTCCGACGAACCCAGGATGACCGTTACCGGGCTGCTGCTCGGCTCACCCGCCTACATCTCCCCCGAGGTCGCCTCGGGGAGGCCGGCGTCGCCGGCCGCGGATGCCTGGGGGCTGGGAGCCCTGCTGTTCGCCGCCGTCGAGGGCAGGCCGCCGTTCGATCGGCGTGACGCCATCGCCACGCTGACCGCCGTGGTGTCCGAACCCGTTCCGCCACATCCGCATTCCGGGCTGCTCGGCCCGGTGATCGACGGTCTGCTGACCAAGAACCCCGCGGCCAGGATGACGGTGGGCCGGGCCCATGAGCTGCTCAAAGGGTGCGCAGAGGATGCTCGTGACATCGGAGCGGGTCCGGACCGCAGGGCACCCATCGGCGGTCCGGCGTCAGCGGCAGGAGCGATGGCCGGGCGGTCCTCATCGGCGGCTCTCGGCCCCGCCCGGTCAGCTTCTGGGTTCCCTCAGCCGGATTCCCGGTCGCCCCACGGTGTCGGTGTTCCCGGCGATGAGGTACCGCCGCCGCCGTGGGCGGGTAGCGGCGCGGACTCACTACGGCCGTTGCCGCCGGTCGCCGACTCGGCCGGTCGGCCCGCCTGGGTGCTGCCGGTGGCGGTGCTGCTGGCGGTTGCCGTCGCGGTCGGCGCCTATTTCGCCGTGCAGTTGATCGCCGACTGGGGCGGCAGAACCGCAGGCTGATCCGCACGAGCTGGAGCGCAGGACGGCGCCATCGCAGAACTGCAGGTCCAGGCCCTAGGGTGGCACCATGTCCGATGACGGGGTCGACGCTGCGACAGCATCCAGGGCCACCGCCGACGAGGCGGCTGCCGCGCTGGCCAGGGCTACCCGTGTGCTGCACCACGATGTGGCGCTCGTCCTCGGATCCGGATGGCTGCCGGCCGCCGAGGCTCTCGGCCGGCCGACCGCCGACATCTCGGTGACCGATCTTCCCGGGTTCACCGCGCCCGTGGTCGCCGGCCACTCCGGCCGGGTCCGGTCGGTACCGGTGGGTGGGAAGCGAGTGCTGGTGCTCCTGGGCCGTACCCACTACTACGAAGGCAAGGGCGTTGCGCCGGTGGTGCACGGGGTGCGGACGGCGGTAGCTGCCGGTGCCAGGACGGTTATCCTGACCAACGCGGCTGGCGGGCTGCGCGAGGATTACTCGGTCGGTCAACCGGTGTTGATCTCCGACCATCTGAATCTGACGGCAGCCTCACCGATCGTCGGGCCCACCTTCGTGGACCTCACCGACCTCTATTCCCCCCGGTTGCGCGAGCTGGCCCGGCAGATCGATCCGTCGCTGGAGGAAGGCGTCTACGCTCAGCTCCCCGGCCCGCACTACGAAACACCCGCCGAGATCCGGATGCTGCGGGGCCTGGGCGCGGATCTCGTCGGCATGTCGACGGTGCTGGAGGCCATCGCCGTGCGGGCCGCCGGGGCCGAGGTGTTCGGACTGTCCTTGGTGACCAATCTGGCCGCCGGGATGACCGGCCAGCCGCTGGATCATGTCGAGGTGCTCGAGGCCGGCAGGGGTGCCGCCGGCCGGATGGGCGAGTTGCTGCACGAGCTGATCGACAGGGCCTGACGTCGTGACGAGCGTCGGCGATGCTGGCCCGGAACGGTTGACCTCCGCGCTGCGCGACGCGGCGCTGCGTTGGATCGCCGACGACCCGTCGCCGCGGGACCGGGCCGAACTGCAGCAGGTCCTGGCGGACGCCATGGGAGGCAACGCCTCCGCGCTGGCCGATCTGGCCGACCGGATGCGGGCTCCGCTGACGTTCGGCACGGCAGGCCTGCGTGGGCCGCTCCGGGCGGGCCAGGCCGGGATGAATCTGGCTGTGGTCCGCCGCGCCGCCGCCGGCATCGCCGCCCACCTGCTGGCCAACGGCGGGCCGCGGCGCGTTGTCGTGGTCGGCCACGATGCCCGGCGCCGGTCACCGGAGTTCGCCCAGGACGCGGCGAACGTGTTGTCGGCAGCGGGTTTCCGGGTGCTGTTGGCTGCGGAGCCGTTGCCCACCCCGATCACCGCTTTCGCCGTGCGCCGGCTGAACGCCGCCGCCGGTGTGCAAGTGACGGCGTCGCACAACCCGCCGCAGGACAACGGACTGAAGGTGTACCTGCAGGGTGGGTCACAGATCGTCGCGCCCACCGACGCGGCCATCGAGGCGGCCATCGCCGCCGTTCCGGCCGCCGTGAGTGTCGACACCTCGGGTACCCCGGAGCCGTGGCCCGCTGAGGGACCTGATGCCATCGTCGAGCCGTACCTGGCCAGGGTGGCATCGCTGGCCGTCGGTGCCGCGAAAGACCTGCGGATCGTAGCGACCGCCTTGCACGGGGTCGGCGCCCGGACGTTGGTGGAAGCGTTGCGGCGGGCCGGGTTCACCGATGTGCAGATGGTCGCCGCACAGGAGAGGCCGGACCCGGATTTCCCGACGGTGAACTTTCCGAACCCTGAGGAACCGGGGGCGACCGACCTGTTGCTGGAACTGGCCGAGCAGCTGGATGCCGATCTGGCGATCGCCAACGACCCGGATGCCGACCGCTGCTCGATCGGTGCGCGAGCCGCCGACGGCTCTTGGCGGATGCTGCGCGGCGACGAGACCGGAGCGTTGTTGGGCGATCATCTGCTGTCCGGGTTGAACCGGGCGATTCACCCAGACCCGTTGGTAGCCACCACCATCGTCTCCTCCGCGCTGCTCGAGTCCATCGCCGCCGCCCGCCGCGTCCGCTTCGACCTGACGCTTACCGGGTTCAAGTGGATAGTCAGGGCCGGCGACGGTCAGGGAGCCGGCCTGGTCTACGGGTACGAGGAAGCACTCGGGATCTGTGTCGACCCGGACCACGTGCGGGACAAGGACGGCATCTCGGCCGCCGTTGTCGCCGCAGACCTGGCCGCGGCCTTGAAAGCACGTGACCGCACACTGTTCGATGCACTCGACGACCTGGCCCGCGGGCACGGGCTGTACCTCACCGATCAGCTGTCGATCCGAGTCGACCATTTCACCGAGATCTCGACCATCATGCACCGCCTGCGGTCTTCGCTGCCAACGACGTTGCTGGACTCGCCCGTCACCAGCAGCGAAGATCTCCTGCCGCGTACCGACGCGGTGATTCTGCGCACCGCGTCGGCCAGGGTGGTGGTGCGATCGTCCGGGACCGAACCCAAAGTGAAGTGCTATCTGGAGGTCGCCGCGCCGGTCGACGCCCAGGCCACGGACCTGACGGACGCGCGGGCGGCAGCGACCGGGTCGCTGGCGCGCCTGCGCGCGGAAATCGCCGGGGTACTGGGCGTCACCGGCTGAGGTGCCCCTGTCCGAGGGCGGTCCATCGGAGCGGACTCCGGCGAAAACTCCGGCGGCGCATCGGATCAGCTCATCCGGTCGGCTGGATCGGAATCGAATCACCGGGTCGCTGCGTTTTCGGCGACATGGTCGTGTTCGAGGACGGCGGTCGGGGCCGGACCAGGGTGCCGGGGGTGGCGGCGGTCGGCTCATCGGGGCTGCTGCCTGGCGCGGTGGTGCTCGCCGCTGTGTTGGTCGCGGAGGTACTGCTCGACGCGGCAGCAGTGTCGAGCCGACCCGCCGAGCCCAGCCGGGCGAAGGTGACGGTGACGCCATGCCCGCTCAGCATCAGGTCGGTGCCGTCCAGCTTCCAGCCGACACCCTTGGTCAGCCAATCCAGATACCAGCTCTCCTGGTTCATGATGGCGTTGCCGCCACTGTCCTCGCGGCATGCCATCATCGTGGTGACTATCTCCCGGACGGCGAACGTCGCTCCAGCGAAGACCGGCGCACCACGCCCGCTGTTGCAGCCGGCGTTCAACGAGGCCGTGCCGTTCGCGAACCCGATGCTGAGCGACGTACCGGGAACCAGGGTCCGCCCGGTGACGCCGACGGCGCGGAACCGGTAGCCGTCCAGCCCGGTCTGGATCGGCGGGTGAGCGCCGGCGGATGGCGTCCGACCAGCACCGGATGCGGTGGAGGCGCCGGTGGGCGCTGTGTAGATCGGAGGGGCAGTCCTTGAGCCCTCCGCGGCAGTAGTGGCATCGACGGCAGTAGTGGCATCGACGGCAGTAGTGGAACTGACGGTAGTGGCATCGACGCTGCCCGATTCTGCGGTGCTCGAGGTGCCCCGGTTGTTCGCGGTGCCGGCGTCGCCGGCAGCACCGGACGGGCTCGAGCTGCTGGAACTCGCCGGACTGCGTCCGCTCCCGCCGGCACCGGGCTGGACGTCGGTCGCGCAGGCAGCCGCGCCCAGCACCACAACGGCGAGGGCAGCTCCCAGCCCCGCGCGGACGATGATTCGGTTGATCATGATGTCCTTCCTGCCGCCAACTGGCTCGTCAAGGGGACGGTTCCCGGACGGTCAGAGGTTGCACGCCAGGAGTGATCCGGTCAGCGGGCTTCCCGAACCGGCCGCTCAGACGGCGCCGAACTGACGATCCCCCGCGTCACCCAGCCCGGGCACGATGTATGCCGAATCGTTCAGCCGTTCGTCCACCGATCCGGTGACCACCCGCACCGGCAGCCCGGACCCCGCCAGCCGGAGCAGTCCCTCGGGCGCCGCCAGCGCGCACACCGCCGTCACCTCGGTGGCGCCCCGGTCCACCAGCAGTTTGATGGTGTGCAGCATCGAGCCGCCGGTGGCCAGCATCGGATCCAGGACGAACACCGGCCGGCCGGCCAACGACGCAGGCAGCGACTCCATGTACGGCGTCGGCTCGTGGGTCTGTTCGTCCCTGGCCATCCCGACGAAACCCATCTGGGACTCCGGAATCAGGGCATGCGCCGTGTCGGCCATTCCCAGGCCGGCGCGCAGCACCGGCACCAGCAGCGGCGGATTGACCAGCCTGGTGGCATCGGTGCGGGCCACCGGGGTGTGGATCTGCACCCGTTCGGTGGCCAGATCGCGGGTCGCCTCGATGATCAACATCAGGGTCAGCTCACGTAGCGCGCCGCGGAAGGTGGCGTTGTCGGTGCGGGCATCGCGCATGATCGACAATCGCGACGCCGCCAATGGGTGGTCGACAACGGTGACGTCCAACCCGGCGGGAATCTCGAAGGGTGCTGGCATGCGTCATCCTTACCCGACTTCTCACCCGACGCGCGAGCCCGGAGGTCATACCTCCGTCAGGACGTTCGCTGCGCCGTACTGACCACCACGATCAGCCCGCCGACGACCAGGCAGGTACCCAGCACGGTCCAGATGCTCGCCCGTTCGTGCAGCACCAGCACACTGGCACCGAGGATCACCAGATAGCCGAGGGCGTTGAACGGGTAGGCAACGCTGAGCGGCACCGTCGAGAGGGTGATCAACCAGAACACCGCCGACACTGCGAAAACCACCAGGCCGCCGATCACCCAGGGCGAGGTCACGGCGGCCCGCAGCAGCGACCGGCCGGTCTCCTTGGACGACTCGGTCGCGGCCGTCATGCCGTGTTTCAACAACAGTTGGCCGGTGGCCGCCAGTGCGACGGCGACCAGTAGCACCGCCAGCCGCGTCAGCGTCATCCGCCGGCCCCGCCGCCGAGCAGATCCGCCCTGATGGTCTCGGCTGCATGTGGGGTCAGGCACATCACCATCTGGTAGCCGAACAACGTTGGCCGAGCGCGCACCAGCGCCGCATCGATCCGGCGGATCACTGACAGCCGCGACCCACCGACCACCGCACCCAGCGGCAACCCGGTCCACCGCTCGTCCAGGACGTCGAACCCGGCGTCCCGCACCTGCCCGCGCAGCACCCTGCGGGTGAAGAACCGCAGGTGGGTGTTGTCAAGGATGCCGCGCCGGTCGTATCCGAACAGGCCGAAGAAGACACGAAACCGCGGATACCAGTGCGCGAAGTTGGGAACCGACAGCAGCAACCTCCCGTTGGGTCGGAGCACGTCGCGGATGCCGGCGAGTGTCTTGCCAGGACGGGCAAGATGCTCGATCACATCGCCGGCGATCGCGATGTCGAAGTCCTTCCCGGCTTCGCCCGGCAGCCCGGCCTCCAGGTCGCCCAGGTAGAACTCGTCGGTGCGATCGCGCACGCCGGGGATCTCCAGGTTGTCCACCCCGACGACGTAGTGCCCGGCGTTTCGGAGTTGCTCGGCGAGCAGCCCGCCCGAACAACCCAAATCCAGGATGCGGGACGGCGGGGAGCCGGCGAGCATCTCCAGCATGATGGTGTGCGAGGAACCGTCGCCCTCCTTGAAGGCGTACTCCTGTGGAGCCGGCACCCACTCGGACACTCCGAAACCGCTGCGCGCCAACCTGTAGTTCAACACATCGGTCACCACGTCCTTGGCGTACCTGACGCCGTTCACATAGCAGATCTCGTCGCCGTAATAAGTCGGGATGGAGATCTCGGTGATGTGCCCGCCGGCATGCAGGACCTGGGCGATGATCTGGGTGTCGAAGTCGAACCCGTCACTGTTGGCGTCGAACGGGATCTGCCCGAGCATCGAGGTGCGGTAGGCGCGGTATCCGGAGTGGAACTCGGTGAGATCTGAACCGAGGACGCGATTCTCGAACGTCGTCAGAATGCGGTTGCCGACGCGCTTGTAGGCCGGCATCCCACCCTGTTTGGCGGCGCCGGGGATCATCATCCTGGAGCCGAAAACCGCCGCACAGTCGGTGCTCTCGAACGGGGCGATCATCTGGG
>JAABUS010002853.1_pt1 | contig 30465 bp, 33 predicted proteins | sample 5560161 | NCBI WGS metagenome assembly JAABUS01 (sample SAMN10711885, study PRJNA513376) | rock metagenome | isolation source: Antarctica rocks | place: Antarctica: Victoria Land, Trio Nunatak nord | collected 2016-01-04
ATAGTCGATTCTTCTCTTCTAGATACTTTTCTTTCTTAGCATTTATATACTCGTTACATTACACTCATATGACTCGCTCTATGCTGATTTCTAACATTATATAAATGCTTCTTCGTTACAGACGAAGAGAAATAATCTGCATCGACTTGCTCTGTTCGATTCACACGACTATTGACTTTGATCTAGTCGACTTGCGATCGTGCAGACACTCATTCTTCTTTCTCGTGAGCTGACTCAGCGAGAATAAACAAAAGATTCGAACTCGTGCGCTGATCAGCGAGTATAAACAAACGATCGAAATCATTCAACTAGATCAGAAGATCAGCGAATTAATCATTCATTCAGATTCGCAAGAAATTCTTCGAATTTGATGAACAAACGAGATCAGTCATAAAACTGCGTGAAGTCTCTATCTCAAAGAGCAATCAAAGAGATCAGTCTAGAACTGCGTGAAGTCTTTATCTCAAAGAGCAATCAAAGAGATCAGTCTAGAACTGCGTGAAGTCTCTATCTCGATGAGCAAACTCTCAGTGAGTCTGCTTCAATGACATGTATTCTCAATGCAATGATCTACTCGCTCTCGTCGCTCTACTCATCAGTGAATCTGATCATACGTTCACATGCAACTAGTGAGTCTGCTACAATAACGAGCTCAAAGTCGATCTTTTCAATGAGCAAGTCGATTAGTGAGTCTGCTTCAATGACATTATCAATGCAATGATTCATCTATTCTCATCGCTCTACTCATCAGTGAATCGATTCGTCTATTCATTCATGTGCAACTAGTGAGTCTGCTACAATGACACGATAATGTCTTTGATAACAAGCAAATCTTTGAGCTTGTTTTTATATTGAAATTTCAGTGAGTCTGCTTCAACGACATTCTCAATGTGATGATCTACTCGCTCACATCACTCTATCTATCAGTGAATCTGATCAAATGTTCACATGCAACTAGTGAGTCTGCTACAAAGACATCTTTCGTCAACGCGATGATCTATCTACTCACATCGCTCTACTCATCAGTGAATCTGATCAAACGTTTATGTGCAACTAGTGAGTCTGCTACAATGACATCATTCGAATCGATCTCTTCGATGAGCTAGTCGATTTTCTTCTAGTGAGTCTGCTTCAATGACATCAGTCAATAGTCAATCTCTTCGCTGAGCAAGTCGATTTCTTTCTACATAGCTAGTCTGCTACAATAGGCATTTCGATTCTACACAAGGCTAAGAAAATACATTCATGCAAACATAAATCGTTGAAGAGAAAGAATACTGTTACAATTCTAGCTACGCATCTATGTTGATAGCTATGTTGATGACTATGTTGATGACTATGTTTCTGACTATCGTCGATCGCTCGTCACTAGACTATCGAGTTGTTTCAAAGTCAACTTTATTCAGAGTTAGCTTATGTTCTTCTGAGTCATCTAGATAGTCAATTCTTCTTTTCTAGATACTTTTCTTTCTTAGCATTTATATACTCGTTACATTACACTCATATGACTCGCTCTATGCTGATCTCTAACACTCATGAGACTTAAATTCTGCTTTCAACTTCACAGCATCTGCATGCTTAATCATCATGATATTTAATATGATGTTGACAACAAGAGAGCTGCAATGATAAGATAATAAGTCTTGTTTTAAATTGAAAACTCATTCAACATTTGTTAAAATAACTGAAATTGCTAAAATATCTTGAGTCATTTTGCTTAAATGAACAAAGTCTCTGAAATGATTTCTTCAAAACTTAATGAGATCAATGTCTTGAACAATGTCTAAAGCTTATTAGAATTTGATATTTCAAACTATGTGACTGCAAAATTGATTGCAAAGAAATTATGAAACAATATTAATTGTATAATGAATGAAACAAAGAGAAGAAAAACTAACTCTGATTCAAATATCATTTCGCTTTGTTTGTTGAAACAAGTGATGACAAATTGTGACATCTGAAATTTTGTCTAGCAACTATATTTGCAATGAAAGATGATTGTTGCAAGACTCTTTCTTGAAGTTGATCTTGCAATGTAATTGAGTCGAAAGCATAGTGTCTAACATAATAATTTATAAACTCTCGTTTATATCTTTGTTTATAGTCGCTGTCTTGTCATGTAAATTGCTCATATAGATTTAGTTTCTGATGAGAATCTATAATATTTTTGAGATTGTACATTAACTCTCGATCATGATTAACATCTGTGTAATATTTGAATAATTTGATTCAAGCTTGCGTTAAGACTTTCAAAAGCAAACACTTTCAAGAACGCTGCTTTCTTTTCAAAGCTGTCATGTGATCTTTGATATGAAAGAACAAAACATCATAAACAATGTAAATTGCATTGATGCTGAATTTGCAATTATGTTCAAGTAAATCAGTGAATATCGCGAATGATTTAAGTAGTTCTACAAGATATTGAACATGTGTTCATTCTTCATTATTGAGAGATAGCTTTTGAAGAGTAGTATTTTCATTTTCGTGAGTAGAAATATAACTCTTGATGAAGACTTGAAGATGAAGTACTCTCAAAAGCATAAGACAGATGAAATTTCAGCGAATTTTAACATCTTGTATCATCTTGAGATGAAGTTTGAAATTGCGTTGAGACTTGTGAAAATTCTCTATTCTTTAAGAACTTTCGTTCATATAAACAGAAAGCTTTTGAATCTAATTAAACATTACTATAATGTCATGAATAAGAGTATACTCTATATTTTTGATCGCGATTGCAAAATCGATTGCGAAAATAATAGCAGAGCAAACTAACATAATAAATAAAAATTATTAATTATCTTGAATAATGTTCAAGATAAACTCTCTTGTATAAACATGCTTTAAAGATTAATCTTGAGTATTTAATACTCTTTCTCATTCTCATTCTTAAGACTTAACGTCAACGATTTGAGTAACTGTTTAATAGCTAACTGAATTACATGTGCTAAACATGATAAATGTGAAGTAGCTGAAAACATTTGCAAAGTCTCATTTAATGCAATCATCATGACGTCATTATTGCTGACGTTGTCTGTGATTACAGTCATAACTCGATCTTGAATATCAAGTTCTTGCAATATTCATTTAGTAATACTGCTTAGATTGCTTTCAATATGCTTGTCTTTAATTTATTTAAAGTTCAACAAGACTTTTTGATACTTTCAGAACTCAGTATAATAAAATTTCATGATGATTAGAAAAGATAATTTATTAGAACTACTTCATTCATCTAAATTAATGAAGATTTTAAAATTCATTGATAAATTCTTGAGTATGTTGACTTGAACAACAGTCGCTCAATTCTTGAAAGAGATCATAAGTTTAATTCTGTGCAACAGAGTAATGCTCAATTGTATCATTTCAAATGCTCATTGAAATTGAACATTGTCAATAACAATATGAAAAATGTTCAAAGCAATGAAAGTCTTTTGAAGTTGTAATGCAAAGACTTCTGAAGTATATTCTTGATGAAAAATGCAATGCTGTAATTTATTAATCTTTTGTAATCTTTTTTGCAATCTGTTTTGCAATTTATTTTGCAATCTGCAGCTAAAAAGCAACTTATTGAAGCTTTAATTCTAACAAAGTTATAAATGTCTTGAACTTTCGTGATCTTAGTTGCTAAGTTTGTGCATCTATCACAATTTTTGCTATTCAGATGATGTTTCATGATGCTGTTATTGATGCTTCTATTGTTAGAATGCTCGTAGACATGCAAACATAAACGACAAATGAGTTTAAGTCTTTTACTTTCAACTAAAGCTGTTTGATAGAAGTTATTTCATATCTCATCTGTTCATGTTTGTAAGATTCACTTTAAATGATGATAGTCTGATACTTTTCGTTTTACTTGCATTGCATATTGAGTTTGTTTTCATCAATTCAGAAATATATGTTGATATTCTTGCTCATAATTGTATAGCACATATTGTTCATTGTGTAATGACTGCAGTTCAATGAGCACGACAGAAACAACGTTAGAAGAAGAAGATCAAGCACTATCATGCTCGCTGTTATCAAGATTCTCTGAAGATATATTTATAAAACTGAATAAACTGTTCATACTTACTTGCAATCTTGATGTTTTGTTTCAAGAAGATGACATGATAAGTAAGTTAAACGAAAAAGAGACTGTAAAAAAAGTTGCAAAAAAATTGCTAAAAGAGTTGCAAAAAGAATCAAAAACAAGTTTGATCTTTCAAGCATCATTAAGCTTAGAGTTTAAAGATCAATGCAAATCATGTGTCACTGTTAACTTGTGATTGATTGATTCTTATCTTTTAAATTAACTGTTAATTATTCTAAAAACTAGCACATTTTAATAGATTTCAAACATCATGATTGACTAAGAAGCTTATTACAAATACAAGAAAATAATTATACAGAGATGAATTGAAGTATGAAATAATCATTGCACAAAATTATGCGAAAAGAATGTTTAATTCTTCTGTTCACTTCTGCTATTTAATTATTACATGAGAGTATGATGTGATGCTGCATGCAATAAATGATTTTATTTATCAGCTTGTGACTGCAAAACTAGCTAGATCATTGATTTAGAAACACTCGATTTCTAAGATATGAGCATTAAGAGAATCAAAAAATTACTTGACTTCTTAATTTTGAATATTACTTTTCAGATTTCACATGTCAATTTGTGTGAAATATTTGATGTTCATTCATACTTGTTGTAGTCAAAATTTGTCAATCAATTCTCAGTCTGATCTGATAGCATAATTCACTTGCATGACTTGTTTTTAATTGTCTTTCTTCTTGATTATACTACACGTCATAGAGTTTTCTCAAACATGATGAATGATTCTCAAAAGCACTTTGATGTCAATTTGCAATCTCAAAAGATATGATAATTTCTGAAGAAGACTCAACGATACTGATTGCTCTTTGCTTTTTTATATATCACAATATTAATATAAATATTGAAATACAAGTTGCAAAATTGATTGCAAAATTGATTGCAACATCAAGAACAAAATCAAAAGCAAAATTCAAATAATAAAAGAAATAATAATCATATTGTAAACAAGATTACAAAAAGAACTGTCAAAAACTTACATAATAAGATGACATGTTACATCTTTTCAGAAATTCTGAAACTGTCAAAGAATCTTTACTGTCAATGCTTCTTTAATGACATTCAAGTCATTCATCATATCTTCATTCATCATCGTCTTGAACTTTTCTCTCAGAAGTAAGTCATTTATCTGATATCATTCTTTCGTCTGAAGATCATTAATGTCAGAGAGCTTCTTTCATTGAGAATTCTTCACATTCATATTGAAACAAGCACTTAGTACTGAAGAATCTTGATTGAGACTTGCGACATCGAGATGCGTTTTTACATGATTCATTGTATTTTCTTTCGCAATTTTATGAATTTATTAATATTTGATTGCAAAAAGAATTGCAAAAAATATCGTTGATTTTATTTGCTATTTACATGCGCAGTTAACAAGAACTCACAATCATCATTTGATGCTTATAGATAAACATTCGATTTTTTGAATTGCTTGATTCAGTAAAAATGAATGTTTTTATCTGTCAGAATCATGTCTAAATGATACAATTAATGAAGATCAGAGTTGATAGTGCTTGATCTTTAGAAATAGTTATAACTGAATATTAAGAATACAGAAGAAGATTGATACAAAAGCTTCTATTTATGTAATGTTCAGAGACTGCGCTAGACTTGAAAGAAATGTGTTTGTGACATGAAAAGAAAATGATGTAGATGAACAAGATGTTGATGAAAGAAAAGAGTATTGAAAAAGAAAAAAGATGTTGAGTCATATTTGAGTCAAATCTGAGTCAGATCTCGATCAAATCGTTGACTAGATCTAATCATTATGCAGAGTACTCGCTAGCGTGCACTGCAAATTGATTAGAGCTTCAGTCTTGTTCAGTCTTATCAGTCTTGTCAATCTTGATATGCTCGTAACATTATTTTCTTCTTTAAAAATTCATGTTTGCATGAATGTAGTTCATTTGCTCACTTTTTGTTGATAGTTATTTCGATATTTAGCGCGATTTGCTTAAATATAGCTTATGAAATTCGTTCAAAACTTTCTCTGAGTCATTGAATTTCTCTTTATCGACATAGTATCATTCATCATCTTTATTTAAATCTTTTCATTTGACTTTGTACTGTATTTGATCTTGATAGCGTCTGAAGTTCAATATATTATCTATTTCTTAATGTTCATCATCTTCAATAGTGATTGATTTGAGTGATTCTGAATGTTGTTCTGATAGAGAGTCTTCTGAATATGATCATAGTAGCTTCAAGCTGAACATTGAATGCAGATGCTTCATGCTGACTGATAAATGAAGATGATAGAAGATACTCACTTTAGCAGTGATTTGATAGAAATTTAGCTGTTTGTCTTTCAAATCTTTGCAGAGTTTCATTGTCTTGATGTTTCTGAAAGATAGTCAAACTCAGTCATCTACTTCATATGTAACGTTTCATTTATGTTTATTGATCTGAACTTCAATGATCAGCTTCGTCTTTTTCAATTCTTGATGATCGAAGCTCAATAGCTCTTTCATTCAAATGACAATATTGTCTGCTTTTCTAACTTCAAGTCGTTCACGAGTTGTTTCATAGTCAGTCATATCGAAATTGAAACTCATTCGAAGATGAAATTCTTTATTGAAGTAAAAGAAAATCATTGAAGTGATTGAGAAGATATTGAAATTGTTGCTGAATTTCATCATAGATATTCATTTGACTCAGTCGTTCTGCATGTAATTGCAGTAAATTCTAAGTTCGCGTTCAACGTCTTGATTGACTCGTTTTGATTGATTGTTGATCTCAGAATGATAAACTGTGAATAAACTAACTGTGATTCTTCGTTGCTTGCAAAGACTTTTTCACATAGTTGATATGAATTGAGAGTCTCTGTTCAAAACAATAGAACTGAGTAAATCATGCAGTTGATAGACGTTTCATAGCATGATTCAAATCATTTCTTCGACTGAGATGTCATCATCTTCTCAATGACAAAAAACATAGTGATGTTCTTTGATGAGACAACATATGATTATGCAAATGACATTATAGTTTTCTGACAGAAATAGTTCAGTGATGAAGTTCATAGCTATATCTTTTCAACGTTTCTGTGAAATCAAAAGAGAATGATGAAGTTCATTGATGCTATTTCTAGAGACTTTGCTTCGCTAACAAGCATGATAGTTTCAAATGTATCATCAAATAGTAGCTTGATAATCTGCTCAATAGTAGAAACGTTGAACTAAATTGATGATTCATTTATTGTCGAGATGAGAGATTAAAGATTGATCATGCACTTCTTGTAGTAATTTCGTGTGCATGTTCTCAAAGATTCACAGTAGATCTTTTCTAAATAGAATGTCGTCAATGATTTCGCAGTTCTTCAATTTAGTGATATAAAATTTCAACTTGTTATCATTTATAGCTTGTTTATATTTGCTGCAGAACTCATTTATTTGATTGACTAATCATATTCTCTGATAAAGATTGACTTCTGATTTCGAATTTGCGCTCAATTTCAAGTCAATAGATAGAATATCAACTCTATCAAAGATAAGAATAGTTTGAAAGCAATCTTTAAATCGTTTAGCTGATTTAGAGATGTTCGCTAAAGACATTTAAGTTAGCACATCGACTTTAGTATTCATTTTGTCTGATTCAAAGATGATCTGAAAATTAAACTTTGATAGAATGTTCAGATAGTTGACTTGACGTTGACTCAGCTGTTTGTTTTTCATGAAGATCTTCAGAGCTTGATGATCGATGAATATCTAAATGAGTAATTCAGTACATTTCAGCTTGAGTCATTAATGTTTGAAACAGCGAATAATGATCAGCAATTTCTTGTCATAGATATGATAGTTGATTTCAGTGAGAATCATGCTTTTGCTGTAGAAGATCATTGAGTGAAGTACACTTTCATCATTGTACTGAGACAGTATTTCATCTTTTACATAGTTCAATGCATCGATTTTCAAAATAGTTTGACGTTTGAGATTGAAATGACGAAGAACTGAAGTGAAACTGATCTGTTTCTTCAGATTTCTGAAAGCTTGAATACAAACTTCATTTCAAACAAAAGACGTGTCTTTTCTAGTCAATTGAGTGAATGATTTGACTAGTTTGAAGAAGTTTCTAATGAAATAATGATAGAAGTTCACAAATTTCATGAATCTCTGAATTTCTTTCAAATTGATCGAAGTAGTTCAGTTGACTATGATGATCATCTTACTTGAATTCATGCGAAGATCTTGTTCTGATACAATGACTTTTAGAAAGACTGTTTCTTCTACATTGAATTTGCACTTTCGAATATTCATCTGCAGTTCAGCTTCGCGTAGTTGACTCAACACTAGTTTAACGTGATCTTTATGTTTCTTTCTTGTTTTGCTATAAATGAGAATGTCATCTAGATAAACTTGACAAAAGTCGTTTAGAAAGTTTCATAAAACATTATTCATATATTGCTGAAAGAAGATCGATTCATTAGTCAGTTCAAATGATAGCATCTTGTATTTATATGCTTCTAAAGCAGTGATAAAAATGATGTAATTCTTGTTATTGAAGTGCATTCAAAGTTTGTTGAACGCTGATATGATGTTCAATTTAGTCAGATACTTGCAACTCACTATTTTATCAATGATCTCATTTATCAACGATAAAGAATATTTATTTCTTTTGAAAATGACATTTAACTTTCAATAGTTCACGCAGAATCAAAGATCTTCATTTGCTTTAAGAGCAAATAAAACGAAGAAGAAATAGAGAGTTTGACTGAAAGTGATGAATTTATTTGACAAGTTCTCGTTTAAGTACTTCTTTACTTTCAGAAGTTTGACAGAGAACATTTGATAGACTCGACAGTGAGAAAGCGTTGAATCACTGATGAGCTCAATTTTATGATCATAGAAGCAATGAAAGAGTAGTTTATTCAATTGAGCTCAATCAAAAACATCTAGAAACTCATGATATTTCAATGACAGCTTCGCTTTAATATCTTTCAAATTCTGAGCAGTTTCATTGATTAAAGAAATGTTTAAAGCGTTCAAATTGCACTGAGTATTGTACGCGATTTCTTTATTGATGTTCATCATGAATAAAGCAAAGACTTTGATCTTGTTTCTCTTTGAATGATTCAACAGCGTTTTGAATGAAGCGACGTTTATGCTTCAAATTGAGAATGACTCTTTCTGAATTATAGTTGAAACAGATCATTTAAGCATTCTAGAAATCTTTGACTGAGAGATAAAAGTAAACGAAGTTGATTGCAATCAACTTGAGTGCTTTGAATTAAAAGAAATTGAAAAAATCGAAATGAAAGTATTTAATTGATTCAAAAAAACGATGACATCGATTTGCATATTCAGTAATATTTCATTTTTGTTCATTCATGATTTTTCTAATATGACTTCGTGATGATTGATGTCAGTTATCAACATAGAAACAGTCAATTTCTTATGACTTTTAATGATGAGATTCAATAGAATTTTATGAGTGATAGTCTTCTTAAATATCTTTTCATCATATTCTTTTATTAACTTCTCTTTTGTCAGTGATATAGGTTGAATTTTCAGCTCTTTACATACTCTATCAACTAGATTGATATGTATGATCATATAGATGACTGAATCACTGTCTATCAAAGAGCGAAGACTGAATGATTCGTTCTGCAAGATGAGAAGAGCATTGATCAGAAACGACTTATCAAAGTAATTTTCTTTCATTAGAATTTCGTCTAGATTGCACAAAGATATAATCTTCACTTCAATGATTGTTGAAAAGATGATTAGTTTTTTAACTTGAACTTTGATTCAATATTGAATTCAAAACGATTGTAGTTCTCATCAACTGCATTGACTTTGATAAATTGATTTGAGCATTCTCTGAAACTATGATCTGATTTGTGACATACAAAATAGATTTTGACTAGAACGTCTGCATTCTTAACGCTAGTCAAAACTGCGCTGCGCGACTTTGATCAGTCAGACTTTGAAGTCAAAGACTGAACAGCAATAGTTGCTCTAGAAATGATGATCTTTGAATCATCACATTTGAGTAGTTTGTTCTTAATCTTTCGAACTGCTCTATGTTCATTGTTCAAGCAAATCAGATAGTTTCAAATATCTGATAGCTTAATGAGTGACTTCATCTGAGCTGTTCAAAAGATTCAAAGACGAGAGTTTATTTTATTCTTTAGATTGATGACTAGTACGTTCTTCTGATACTTCAGATAGATGTATAGTCATTGAAACTGATTAAAGAAATTGTTAGAAATCAGCATAGAGCGAGTCATATGAGTGTAATGTAACGAGTATATAAATGCTAAGAAAGGAAAGTATCTAGAAGGAAAGAGTCGACTATCTATATGACTCAGAAGAACATAAGCTAACCTTGAATAGAGTTGACTTCGAAACAACTTGATAGTCTAGTGACGAGCGATCGACGATAGTCAGAAACATAGTCATCAACATAGTCATCAACATAGCTATCAACATAGATGCGTAGCTAGAATTGTAACAGAAATCACTGAATTTCTTTGATTCTTGAATCAGATTAATATATTTTCTACAATAGTTATTTTTCTTATCAGAGTCATGAAATAATTGAGCTAGTTTCTCTAGAAGTTCATTGATAGTCAGATAAAGATTGTCACAGTTGAGATCGCGTCTGACTTAAGTGATTTCAACGACGTTATCTGCTAGTTGAAAGTTTATGTAGCTCAGCTTGTAAAGTTCATTTGAGAAGATGTTGATGTTAATTGCTAACTTCTCTCGTATGTCAAAAGATCAGTTTTCTCAAGTAGAGTTCTTTTCATCAGTGAACATTGAAGAATCGAGTATTTTGTGATATTTAGATCGTTTGAAGTAGATGACAATCAAGAGAGCAGTGATGATTACATTGACTGTGATAGCAGTGAGAACTTGTAGTTGTGCTTTCAACTGTTGAATTTCACTCTTGTCTCATTGTTTCATCTTGACAAGATGATCTGTTTCTTTATTAAGAGCATAGATACATTTCTTTCAAACTTTCATATCATCATGTATGATGATTTCAGCGTTTGATTCGTTGAAAGCAATGAATAAAGAAGCATGTTGTGAATCAATGATAAAAGAAAGAGCTTGTGAACGTGTTTATTGCAAGAGATCAACGAAAGCTTTATCTTTATCAGAAGTGTAAAAGTGTTCTTAGATGTTATAGTGAAGAAGATGAAAATTGTTTGAAAGAGAGTTGAATGAATGATGATGCTTGATGATTGAAAAAGAAAGACATATGTTTGTTCAACAAAGAAGATGTTTTTGAGAATGATTGATCTTGAAGCAATTCACGAAAATTCTTTATTGTAATTCTTTTGATCGATTTGATTCTTTAGCAATTCACGAAGATTCTTTATCATAGATTCTATTAATCGATTTTGAATGAATGCATACTGAATGAGTGATAAATCTTCTAGCAATTCAATGATCATATATTCTCGTTGATTTTATGAATCTTCTGATGTTGTTCTTGTCTTTCAAGATTAAATCATCAGGTAAACAAATTTCTTTAGACTCGATTCGTCTGTATGAGTTGATTGAATGAGTAATGAAATCAGTATCATGTGATTAATAAATTCTTAATATAATGTCAGAATCATGTCTAAATGATACAATCAATGAAGATCAGAATTAATAGTGCTTGATCTTTAGAAATAGCTATAACTGAATATTAAGAATACAGAAAAAGATTGATACAAAAGCTTCTATTTATGTAATGTTCAGAGACTGTGCTAGACTTGAAAGAAATGTGTTTATGACATGAAAAGAAAATGATGTAGATGAACAAGATGTTGATGAAAGAAAAGAGTGTTGAGAAAGAAAAAAGATGTTGAGTCATATCTGAGTCAAATCTGAGTCAGATCTCAATCAGATCATTGACTAGTTTTAATTATTACACAGAGTACTTGCTAGCGTGCATTGTAAATTGATTAAAGCTTCAGTCTTGTTCAGTCTTATCAGTCTTGTCAGTCTTGATATGCTCGTAACACTATCTTTGTTCTTGACATCTTCTATTTCTTTTTCATCATTCATCATTCTTTCAACTCAACTTCTAGTTTTTTTCAAAAAAGAAAAATTAAAATAATTATCATTTATCTTGCGTTTGTTAATTGACATCATTGCAATGATTGTTAGAGATCAGCATAGAGCGAGTCATATGAGTGTAATGTAACAAGTATATAAATGCTAAGAAAGAAAAGTATCTAGAAGAAAAGAATCGACTATTTATATGACTCAGAAAAACATAAGCTAACTCTGAATAGAGTTGACTTCGAAACAATTCAATAGTTTAGTGACGAGCGATTGATGATAGTCATGAACATAGTCATTGACATAGTCATCAACACAGTTATCAACATAGATGCGTAGCTAGAATCGTAACAGTACTCTCTCTCTTCAACGATTCATGTTTGCATGAATGTATTTTTTTAGTCTTGTGTAGAATTGAAATGTCTATTGTAGCAGACTCACTATGCAAGGTAGAAGTGTCATTGAAGCAGACTCACTGATCGACTTGCTCATTGAAGAGATCAACTTTGAGCTCGTCATTGTAGCAGACTCACTAGTTGCATGTGAATGTATTATCAGATTCACTGATAAGTAGAGTGATGAAAGCGAGTAGATCATTGCATTGAGAATAGATGTCATTGAAGCAAACTCACTAGTTGCACGTGAACTGATAAACGAATCGATTCACTGATAGATAGAGCGATGAGAAGATCATTGCATTGACGATGTCATTGAAGCAGACTCATTGATTGACTTGCTCATCAAAGAGATCAACTTTGAACTCGTCATTGTAGCAGACTCACTAGTTGCATGTGAACGTATGATCAGATTTACTGATGAGTAGAATGATGAGAGCGAGTAGATCATTGCATTGAGAATAGATGTCATTGAAGCAGACTCACTAGTTGCACGTGAACTGATAGGCGAATCGATTCACTGATAGATAGAGCGATGTGCTTGTAGATCATTGCATTGACAAAAGATGTCATTGAAGCAAACTTACTGAGAGTTTGCTCATTGAAATAGAGACTTCACGTAGTTCTAGATTGATCTCTTTGATTGCTCTTTGAAATAGAGACTTCACGCAGTCATAGACTGATTTCATTTGATTGTTCAACAAATTCGAAGAATCTCTTGCGAATCTGAATAAACGATTAATTCGCTGATCTTTGATCTAGTTGAATGATTTCAATCGTTTGTTTATACTCACTGATCAGCGCACAAGTTCAAATCTTTTGTTTATTCTCGCTGAGTCAGCTCACGAGAAAGAAGAATGAGTGTCTGCATGATCGCAAGTTAACTAGATCAAAGTTAATAGTCGTGTGAATCGAGCAGAGCAAGTCGATGCAGATTATTTCACTTCGTCTGTAACGAAGAAGCATTTATATAATGTTAGAGATCAGCATAAAGCGAGTCATATGAGTGTAATGTAACGAGTATATAAATGCTAAGAAAGAAAAGTATCTAGAAGAGAAGAATCAACTATTTATATGATTCAGAAAAACATAAGCTAACTCTGAATAAAGTTGACTTCAAAACAATTCGATAGTCTAGTGACGAGTGATCAACGATAGTCATGAACATAGTCATCGACATAGTCATTAACATAGCTATCAACATAGATGCGTAGCTAGAATCATAACAATGATGATATAAAGTAGTAGTGAAAGTGTAAACGTAATATTTTAGTAATCTAGATGATGATTGTGAATTAAAATAGTAAAGTTCAATTGCAATAATGAGATATGAACTTTAAACTTCAATATCTTGATTTAAGATTTTAAGATTTAGATCATCAACATTAATTCAGCTGTGTAATCATCAACTTTTTTTCTTCTTTGTAACAATCATCTTCAAACAACAACATACTGCAATCATGATTGCAACAGCTCAGTAAGTTATGTATCAGCTTCACGAGTTTATAGAAGATTGCAAAACTGATTGCAATACAGAAACAATAAACTTAATGTCAATAACAAAATGTTACTCAGCACTTTTAATCATGCAACTGATGAGATTTTGAACTTGATTTTGAATTCAAATGAACTTTTCAACTTGCACAAATTTATATATATATTTCATTTCTTATTACTCTTGAATTGATTGCAAAACTGATTGCAAAGTAGAAATAATATCACAGTGAATTCTAAATTCAAGCTTACAAGATCAAATCTCAATCATGAGTCAAACAATAGATCGCGATTGTCAAGCAGCTCAGAATCATCATTGTCAAACATATTATCATCATTCTCATCATCATTCAGTAAAAAATCTCATAACAAGCAATTTGTTAAAAAGATGCTTCAAAAACAGTCAATAGTGAAGTCAAGAACTGATGACAGAAAAATGAAGCTCATCAAAGTAAGTTTGAGACTTACTAGATTGCAAAAAGAATTGCAAAAGTAATTTCAAAGACGTTGATCATATGTTAGAATGTTCAACTCATTGAGTCAATCTGTGTTATCAATGTCATTATAAAAAGTGATCTTATCAAGCTCAAGAAAATGCGAAAATATTGCAGAGAGACTGTAATACTTCGTGAAATTTATTAATATCAAAGAACAATTGACTTACTTATTTCAAAGCTGTCGTTTCAGCGTGTGATTCGCGAAGTGTATCATGAATTGATTGAAGTCAATCTTCGCTTTCAATCAAAAGCTATAAAGACATTGCAGAAGATGACGAAAGCATGATTGATTGCAATGTATGAAAGTTAGTTTCATGATCAATTTTGCAATTGATTTTGCAATTGATTTTGCGATTCAAATACTGATTACTTAACAGACATCAATCTTTGTGCAATTCACGCAAAGCATGTAATCATTCAAACGAAGAATATGAGATTGATTTTTCGTCTTACAAGTGAAAAGTTTACATTTGAAGCCTGTTCAAATTACATGACGAAGTAAATAGTCATGTTACTATGCAATCAGAATGCAACGCTGTCACAAGATAAATAGATAGTAAATACAATTTTTGCACTGTCACACTGTTAGTGATACTATTGCTTTCGCGCATAATTCAAGTTAATTCTTATTGCTTTTGTCAATAACTTTAATTTTTTTTCTTGAATGTAAAGTTAATTGATTAACTACTTGTATGCATGAGATTTTAGAGCAAACGAAATTTTCGTGCACGCTAATTAAAACTATCTATATTGATGTCATTTTAGCACGTCAAACTCTAACTATTTGTTGCTAATCTTTCTAGATTAAAGTGCGCGAAAACTCAGTTTGCGCGAAAATCTCATGCATACAAGTAATTATTCTATTTTTAGAAATCAAATTCAAATTCAGTCTGCATGAAAATTCTGTACATATGAGTAAGTATACTATTTTTAGAAATCAAGTTCAAGCAACTCAACTTGATCTCGAGTTGAGTTCGAATTAAGAGAGATCAACTCAATCTCAACTTGAACTCAGAATTGAGTTAAGTTGACTTCTTTCAACTCAACTCAACTCTAACTCAACGACAGATCTAAGCATGATTCTTGCTAAAATCAACTATCATATCTATGACAAGAAATTGCTGATCATTATTCACTGTTTCAAACATTGATGACTTGAGCTGAAATATACTGAATTACTCATTCAGATATTCATCAATCATCAAGCTTTGAAAATCTTCATGAAAAACAAACAGTTGAGTCAACGTCAAGTCAACTATCTGAACATTCTATTGAAGTTCAATTTTCAGATCATCTTTAGATCAGGCAAAATGAACACTAAAGTCAATGTGCTAACTCAAATGTTTCTAGCGAACGTCTCTGAATCAGCTAAACGATTTAAAGATTGCTTTCAAACTATTCTTATCTTTGATAAAGTTGATATTTTATCTATTGACTTGAAATCAAACACGAATTCAAAATCAGAAGTCAATCTTTATCAGAGAGTACAATTAATCAATTAAATGAATGAGTTCTGCAGCAAATATAAACAAGCTAAAAATGATAACAAGCTCAAGCTTCATAGCACTAAGATGAAGAACTGCAAAATCATTGATAACATTTTATTTAGAAAAGATTTACTATGAGTCTCTGAGAACTGTTACGAACATGTCTGAATCAATCAGAGTTCAGATCTAACTCTGATCGAATCTAACTTTAATCAATTTGATTAAAGCAAGTCATGACGCTATATCTAGTTTGAACCTAGCGCATTTCTTCGAACTATTCTCAGCACTTCTTTTCGTTGTTCAGCACTTTCTTCATTCATCTCTTTCATCATTCTTTTAGACAAACACATCTGACATATTACATCACATCTGTATCGAGCCTAGCGCAGTCTCAAGTCATTATTTATAGAAGAGCTTGCACTCTTTCTCTTCTGTATTCTTAATGTCTTGTTATAACTATCTTTAAAGAACAATACATACATATCAGCTCTGAGTCTCTTTGATTGAATGATCTAGGCACGATTTCAACATTACATTAAGAATCTCGTTTATCATACGATACAGATACTCATTACTCGTTCAATATACTCGTTCAGACAGATCGAGTCTAAAGAAATTCGTTTATCTGATGATCGACGCAATCGAAAGACAGAACAACACTAGAGAATTTATAAAATCAACAGCGAGACTGATTGAATTGCTAGATGACTTACAACTCATTAAGTATGCATCGTTCATCTCGATTAATAGAATCAGCGATAAAGAATCTTCGTTGATTGTTAGAGAATCAAATCGATCAAGAGAATCAATCAATTCTCAAATTAAACAAAAAAAATGACTTCATGTTCTATTGTCGAGCATCATTCTTCGCTCGATTTCTTTCTTTTAAAACACTCGTTCAATTCAATCTCTTCTTTCTTCTTCATCATGTCTCACTTCTTCAAAGAGCGTTTCGAAGCTTCATTCTTCATTGTCAAAGATAATGACTCATTCGCTGAAATCATAACATCTTCTATGACTATGAAAGCTTTGAAGAAACGATGCGAAGAGCTGAAAGCTAGACTACAAGCTAAAGAGATTATCTCGTCATCATCATCAATCTACTTTGAGCGTTCTAGATTTCAGAAAATACTTGATTCTTCGTTGTTCACTGATGAAAAGAACTCTATCTGAAAGAACTGGTATGAAAAAGTTCAGAACAAGCTGAAAATCAACGTTGATCTCTTTTCAAGTGAACGAGTCAAGCTGAGCTATGTACATTTCAGATTATTCGATGATGCAGCTGAGATCACTCAGTCAAGACGCGAACGTGACTGTTTCAATTCATACAAGATCGTCGATGAGCTTTTGAAAGAGCTAGCTCAGTTGTTCGATGATTCAAATAAAGAAGTCAACTTTCGTAAAGACTACTACAACTTGGTTCAAGAACAGAAGAAATTCAGCGAGTTTTATACTCAATTTCAACAACTATTCTTCTATCTAGACTATCAAGAAAAACAGCTGATCGTTGATCTAAAGAATAAAATAAACTCTCAACTTCGATTCGCTTGAATAACTCAATTGATTCAACTCAGTACTCTGAAAGAAATTCGTTTCTACCTCATTTAATTGAATAACGATCAACGAGCTATTCAAGAGATCAAGAATAGAGAAGCAATGATCAAAGCTCAAACAACTAAACAGATCATCTTCGCTGAAGAATCAGTCAAAGCTACTCGTAGAATCATAGAAACAAAGATGACTGATCAATCAAAATCACGCGACGCTGTTTTGACTAGCGTCAAATAAAATGACTTACTAATCGAAAACTGCTTTCTATGTCATAAGTCTGATCATACTTTTAAAGAGTGCTTGAATAGATCTTTCAGAATTAACGCATTAAATGATGAGTTTGATCATTCTTCGAACTTCGATTCAGAGTCTGATTCAAAAAACTAATCATCTCTTTCAGAATCATCAAAGAGATAGAGATCATTTCTTTGTGCAATCTAATCGATAAAATTTCACCTATCGAAGAGAACTACTTCGAAAAGTCATTTCTAGTCAATGTCACTCTATTCTCGCAAGATGAATTCTTCAAGCTACGATCTCTGATAGATAGTGACTTGACGATCTACATCTTGATTCATACAAAGCTAGTCGATCAAATATGTCAGAAGCTCGAAATTCAACTCATATGACTAGCTAAAGAGAAGTTAATAAGAGAATATGACGAAAAGCTGACGAAGAAGATCATTACTCATAAAATTCTACTCAATCTCACAGTCGAAAGTCATAAGAAATTGACTGTTTCAATGTTAATAGCTGATATAAATCATCATGATGTCATATTAGAAAAGCTCTGAATGAACAAAAATGAAATACTACTAGATATGCAAAACGATGTCATCGTTTTTTTGAATCAATTAGAAGCTTTCATTTCTGTTTTTTCGATGTCAGTCAGAGCTTTACACTCAAAATGATCACGATCATCAAATTCTTCTATCAGTTCAGCTTTCAAAGTGCTTCAACGACTCACTTCTACTGCTTCAAAAAAGAACTTTTCTATGTTCAGTGTGAAAGCTGCATCTTTTCATGCATTGATTAAACAATCAAAGAAGAATCGCATCGAGATTTTCATTATGTCGATCGAAGATATTGATAGAAAAATAGTCTACAACACTCAATGCGAACTGAACGTTCTAGACGTCGCTTTCATCGATGCATCAGCTCAAAATCTAGAAGACATCAAAGTTAAGCTGTCTTCGAAATATCAGAATTTTCTCGACGTGTTTGATCGAGCTCAAGTCGATAAGCTATCATTTCATCGTTCATATGATCATAAGATAGAGCTCACTAACGATGTTACTTCTTCTAGATGTTGAGCTTATTGAATGTCACTCTACAAGCTTCAGAAGATCAAGAAATATCTGAACGAAAATCTGTCAAAGAGTTTTATTACTTCTAGCAAGATCTCATATTTCTCACTCGTTTTATTCGCTCTGAAGATCAATGATGATCTTCGCTTCTGCGTTGACTATCAAAAGCTCAATGTCATTATCAAAAGAAATCGCTACTCTCTATTGCTCATAGATGAGATGATTGACAAAATCGTTGACTGCAAGCATTTGACTCGATTGAATATAATTTTCGCTTTCAATAAACTTTGTATGCATCTCGATAGTGAGAACTATACGATCTTCATTATCGCTCTAGAAGCGTACAAATCAAAGATTTTATCATTTGAATTAACAAATGATTCAATCTCGTTTCAGCAATATATGAACGATATTCTATGAGACTTTCTAAATGACTTCTGTCAAGCTTATTTAGACGACATTCTCATATACAGCAAGACTCAAAAGAAGCATAAACAACATGTCAAGATAATACTAGATCGTTTACAAGATGCTGATCTGCAGATAGATATTTGAAAGTGCGAATTCAACATAGAAGAAATAGTCTTCTTAAAGATCATAATATCAAAACAAGATCTTTGCATGAACTTTATCAAAGTGAAAGCTATAGTCAATTGAGCTACATCTACTAATCTAAAAGAGATACAAGACTTCGTCAACTTCGTCAATTTCTATTGATGCTTCATCAAGAACTTTTTGAAACTAGTCAAGTCATTCACTCAGCTGATTTGAAAAGACACGTCTTTTGTTTGAAACGAAGTCTGCATAGAAGTCTTTGACAATCTAAAGAAGCAGATCAGCTCGATCTCAGTTTTGCGTCATTTCAATGTCAAACGTCAAGCTATTTTGAAAATCGATGCATTCAACTATGTAAAAGACGACATACTATCTCAGTACGATGACGAAAGTGTGCTTCATTCGATAGTCTTCTATAGCAAGAGCATGATTTCAGCTGAATGCAATTATCACATCTATGACAAGAAATTGCTAGCTATCATTCAATGTTTCAAACACTGATGATTCAAACTAAAAGATACTGAGCTATCTATTCAGATGTTTACTGATCATCAGACTTTGAAGATCTTCATGAAAAACAAACAGCTGACTTGACAACAAGCGAACTATCTGAATATTCTATCGAAGTTTAACTTTCAGATTATCTTTCAATCAGGTAAAATAAACATCAAAGTCGATGTTTTAACTAGAATGTTGATGATCAATAGTTCTGAATCAGCTAAAGACATGAATGATCATTTTAAAACTATACTGATCTTGAATTGAATAAACGTTCTATCGATCGAGTTCGAAATCGAATCTGAATACAAGATTAATCTCTATCAACGCGTACATTTAGTCAATTAAAAGAATGAACTATGCAATGAGTATTGATAAGCTATGAACAAAGATGAACTGAAGCTTCATGACATGAAGCTAAAGAACTGTCAAATCATTGACAACGTTCTATTCAAAAAGAGTTTACTATGAATGTTGAAACAAATGCATACGAAATTGCTTTGAAAGATTCACGATCAATCATCAATCTCGCATTCTGACATTAGACGAACGATTGATCTAGTTCAACGCTTCTACTATTGATCAGATCATCAAGCAACTATTTGACAATACATTCGAAACTGTCATGTCTGTTAGCGAAGCAAAGCATCTCGAGATGATACAAATGATTTGCTTCAGCCTCTATTGATTTCTCAGCAGCGTTGACAAGATATAGCTATGAACTTCATCACTGAGCTATCTCTATCGAAAAACTATAACGTCATTTGCATGATCATATGTCATCTCTTCAAAGAACGTCACTATGTTTTCTGTCATTGAGAAGATGATGACATCTCAATTAAAGAAACAGTATGAATCATGCTATGAAATGTCTATCGACTTCATGATTTACTCAGTTCTATCGTTTTGAATAGAGACTTTCAGTTTATATTAATTATGTGACAAAGTCTTTGTAAATAACTAAAGATCAAAGTCAATTTATTAACAGTCTATCATTCAGAGATTGATGATTAGTTGAAACGAGCTAATCAAGATGTTGAACGTGAACTTTGAATCTACTGCAATTACATGCAGAATGACTGAGTTAAATGACTTTCAATGATGAAATTCAGTGATAATTTCAATACATTCTCAACTATCTTGATGATTTCTTTCTACTTCAATAAAGACTTTCACTCTTGAATGAGTTTTAATTCAGATACGACTGATTATAAAATGACTTGTCAACGTATTGAGACTAGAAAGATTGATGACATTGTCATTCAAATGAGTGAACTTCTTATCTTCAATCATCAACAATTGAAAAAGATCAAGCAGATCATCAAAGCTCAGATGAACAAGCATAGATGAGACGTCATCTATGAAGTAAATGATCAAGTTTGATTAGTCTTTGAAAACATCAAAATCACTAGATCATGCAAAGATTTGAAAGATAAGCAGCTCAATCTCTATTCAATCACAGTCAAAGTTAAGATCTTCTATCATCTTCAGCTATCTAGAAGCATGAAGCATATACATTCAGTGTTCAGCTTGAAGTATCTACGATCTTCATTCAACAATCTTCTATCAAAACAACATTCTGAGTTCTTTAAATTAATGATCATTGAAGAGAATGAAGAGCATTGAAAAGTAAACAATATATTGAACTTCAGACAATATAGAGAAAGACTACAATACAAGATCAAATGAATCGAGATAGATCGTGATGATGAATGATACTATGTTGATGAAGAAAAATTCAATGACTCGAAGAAAGTTCTGAATGAATTTCACAAGCTATATTCAAATAAGTTGCACTAAATTGAAAACATGATGAATTTTTTTGCTTTTATTTCTTTTCTATTCATGCAAACATGAATGTTAAAAGAAAAAGATAATGTTATGAACATGTCTGAATCAATCAGAGTTCAGATTTAACTCTAATCAATTTGATTAAAGCAAGTCATGACGCTATGTCTAGTTTGAATCTAGCGCACTTCTTCAAGTCATTCTCAGCACTTCTTCTCATTGTTCAGCACTTTCTTCATTCATCTCTTTCATCATTCTTTTAAACAAACACATCTGACATATTACATCACATCTGTATCGAGTCTAACGCAGTCTCAAGTCATTATTTATAAAAGAGCTTGCACTCTTTCTCTTCTGTATTCTTAATGTCTTGTTATAGCTATCTTTAAAGAGCAATACATACATATCAGTCTTGAGTTTCTTTGATTGAATGATCTAGGCACGATTTCAACAATTTGTTCTATTCATGCAAACATGAATTTTCAAAGAAGAGAGTAATGTTACAAGCATATCAAGACTAAACAAGACTGAAGCTTTAATCAATTTGCAATGCACGCTAGCGAGTATTCTGTGTAATGATTAGAACTAGTCAACAATTTAGTCAAGATCTGATCTAAATCTGACTCAGATTTAACTCAGATATGATTCAGCATCTTTTTTCTTTTCTAGCATCTTCTAATCAGTTTCTATTATCTTCTAAATAAATACACTTCTTTGTGTTACAAGTGATCAACAGATTTCTATGATAAACATATTTCTTTGTGTTGCAAACATCTTTTAAATCAACATCTTTCTTGTGTTTCAACACGTCTTCTTTAAGACTAGCGTCGATCTGAGTAACTACTATATAGAGCATGTTCTTCTTATCTTTTGTATCTTCTTTCTTCTATATTCTTAAAGTCTTAGTTATAACTATTTCTATCAATCAAACATTCTAGTCACGCACGCACTTTAATTAGTTTCTAGACATGATTTCAACAAAGAAATTCATTCATGATAATTTCATTAATTTTCATTTACAAGTACATTATGCAAGTTTTGTTGAATATGTGATAATTTAAATTTATATACAATTTGATAAAATATTGCTTGAAATTTATAATGTTTTAATCAACTTGCTGCTTTGCAATCTTAAATTAATATTTTGTTTAAAAGTTGTGAATTTCAAAATTGTTAAGTTTAACATGCAAATATTCAATGTAGTACTTTCAATTAAGTATTTCATCATGATTATACATACTCATCAAATGATTTCATCATTGATTGTAAAACTTTTCTAACAAGTATGATGCAAATTATTGCAACTTTTCTTCTTTCATAATGAAGTTAATTAACATTATGATCATGAAATCTTTACAGTTTCACAGTCAAAACATCAAGAAATCATAGTTCATAATGCTTTACTTTTTAAGCTTGTAAAATCAATTAACATGCTTGCATGCATTACTTTAATAGTGATCATTATTATGTTGACATTGATGATCAGAAATTAATTAAGTCTTTTGCTTAAGTTTTAATATGTAAAGTTACAAAACAAGCAGTAAATTCTGTGTCTTCAGATTTTTTAACTATTTGCATACTTCGCTTGTTAATTGACAAGAAGTATAATTTGTCTGTTCAGTAAATTCTTGCAGCTTGAACTTCTCATTTGCATGTTCAAATGCGTGATTCTCAGATTTGTTTTGATGAAATGATGAATTCTCAGTGTGAGAAAAGTTGTCACTTCTTTTGATCATGCAACTTCTAATGAATTGCTGCGTGTTCAACATCTTTTACTGAACAGCTTTGTGTGAATGAAGTAATTAGAATTGTGAGATGCACGAGATCTCTTTGTGTGAAACTGCATAGTAAAAGATAATAAGATAGCACTCTATTGATGATAGAACTAATTGCTAAGGAATAAATGCAAGGGCTGACAGAGTTTTCATCTTCTGCCAAGTCGCTATCTCTATTCACTCGTTAGCCCCTTTCGAGCTAACCTTGCGGGCTAGCCTCGCAGGCACGCATCGTTCATAGCCGGTGAGGTGCGTCCTCACAATAAATCGCGATTGCGACCGTAATATTCGAGCTGAAGTAGTTGAAGCCGTAGGCACTAGTACTACTAGCACTACTAGCATTAATCTACAGGTCGAATCAAATCAATGAAAACTACGTATTTAAAGAGTGAAGAGTCTCGCAGAGCCTTCGGAGGAGCCGCCTCGGCTAGGGCGACAAGGCTCGAAGATCGAGAGACGAGCGAGAAAAGTAGCCTACAGCTGCTTCGCGCTTGCGGAGAATAAGCCTGTTCAACTAAGTTGTCTATCAAATGATATTTCAGGATATGCATGCTCTGAGTCCATGCATTATACTCTCCTCTTGTCTCCCTTGAAAAATCCTTCGAATGCATCTTCCTGGCCTTCACCTGCTTCAAGCTCCTCCTGCACTCCGTGAATACTGGTCAAGTTATTCGCAATACTTAGTTCCTTCTTCTCCCCTTCTACGAAGCCAGGGTCGACTGCCAAACCCAGCACAGTTCTCAAGATTTCTCTGACACGGTCTTTGTTCAAGTCGCACCTTCTGTCCCTAGCTCCTTCTTTCCCTCCACGCCACGCAACGTAGCCGTCAGGACGTATCAAGACAAAATCATAGTCTTGCCATACTATCTTCACATGCTCCTCCGCGGGATCGATGGAAACATGAGAAAGCGGCATATTCATATATGTCGCCACAACTTTGAATGCCGTCACCGCAGCATCGGCTCCTACACGGGCTGAGCCATTCGCTTGTTGGTGCTTGCTTTTAACTCTCGAGAAATCTATGAGCGTCCACTCTTGCCCATAGAGATCTATGATGCTCTTATTGGAGTGTCTCAAGAATACATGAGGAGCTCTGTGTCCCGGTCTTGTAGATGGGGTATATCTCAGGTTGTCGAAGGCTGGCTCTATCGACCCATCAGTGACAATGACCTCACTATTCAAATATCTCAAGTCCAATTCCACCCCACGGTCAATGTTTTCTGACCCAACGGAGTCCAGGTGCTTGGCAATTGCCGATCTTGCCTCCTCTCCATTTGCGCTATCCTCGAGGAAGATATCCTTTTCAGGTGCCTTCATCGTAGCCATAATCATCGGCGTAAATTTTCCAATGTGGACATCGCAACGTTCAAGACGCATCATCATGTTTGGTCGCCGCTCATTCGTGTAGGAGCTGAGAAGTTTCCTTCCACCGAAGCCTTTGTGAAGCGCTGAAAGGCGCCACGCGATAGATAGGGCATCCTCCACGCCACTATTCATGCCATAGCCGCCATGTGGAGGGTTACGATGAGCAGCGTCTCCGCCAAGAAGTACTCGACCCAGGCCACCACGACTCACATAAGAATCGGCGAGGGCGAAATTCGGGCGCCAAGCATTAGCCACCAGGACCTCGTCAATCTCAAATTTGTACGGCTGACCAAGACCGCCGAGGACGCGGTACGGGACCTGCTCGGGGTGTTCTTGGAGCTCTTTGATGGCTTCTGCGTCCGCAGCACAGGGTTCGTGACATGTGTAAGTGTCGTTGTCATCTTGGTCAATGATAAAGCCGCCATGGAGGCCGAAAGCATGCCACCACCTGCCGAATGGGGACAGTTTCCTCAGAGCTTTTGATCGGAAATGAACCATAAAGAAGGCACTTGGTCTTGAGAGGAATCAGGAGCATGTCAGCAAATGGCAGTTGAAATAAAAATCAATATGCGTACAATGGCTTTCCTTCAAGATTGATTCCGACACTTTTCCTCACCCGACTCTGGCCACCATCTGCGCCGACAAGGTAGGCTGCTCTGATCGTTTTCTTCTCATTTTTCAAATCTATGAATATTGCAGTCACGCCCGCATCGTCTTCTTCGAGCGAGACATATTTGTATCCATAGTGACATACAATCAGCGGGTGGGCGAGACACTTCTGCTTTAACAAAGTTTCCAGCACGATCTGTGAGCAGCGTTGACCGGGCTCAGCAGGATGTGAGCCATCATTTTCTGAGAGAATCTTGGCTCGGTACGATTCGTTGTTTGGGATATGCTGGAAGGAAACGTAAGCTTACATTACGTCGTGGAAGCAAGATATCCTCCTTAACTAGCATGATACCCAAACGTAAAACCTCCTTTTGAAGTATATCAGATAATCTTTGAATTTCATGCGAGCCAACGTACCCATCTCGATATAAGTTTTCCCTTCGGTCCACAAGTGGTAAAGAAGATGGTATCCCAGTCAGTGCACTGAGGCACCGCGCCAGGTTGTAGACGATATTCTTCGACGAGTCCCATTAAACGAAAGATCTCCATGGTATGGCAGCTATTATTATCCATTTTCGGCCACCGCGTTGTGTCCGTGTTCATTTCGCACAGTGTGGAAGGTACCCCCAGCTGTGCCAGCCTAAGAGCCGTCAACATGCCCACAGGACCACCTCCAACTATGAGCGGACCTGGGGAGAGTTCTGTGTCTTCGACTCGAATGGGTGCCATTGTGGTCGTGGTGAGAGCGCAGCGGTACTGAGAAAGTGATACCCGGATCAACTAACTTTAAATCGGAACATATTGGAACATAGCATTGAGGTGAGGACTCTCGATGCCAAAAATACGGTGTCAGATTGATGCAAAAGAACGGCCGAAATTGATGCATATCTTGCTTGGATCTTTTTTCTCAACGAGTTCACCGGAACTCCCAATGGAGGAGAGAAAGCGAGTGTCTAAAAAGAGGCAAAGCAACAGCCAATGCTTACTTTCCTATTGGACGCCCAAGCGGCATGCTGTATGTACCTACGCTAGTACAACTCAGGTTGACCACATGTGGTAAGGTCTGAACTGAGCCGCAGTCTAAGCTGTAAAACGAAATCGCAGAAAGGGTACACTTCAATACGGCAAATGGGCGGGGAGGATCATACCAATGGGGATTACATCCAAGAGGCCCCTGAAATCGTAAAGCTAGCCAACCCCATTTATCGGATTTGCGCCAAGTTGAGCCCATATGGGTCTATGGGTGGGTAGGCTTAGGTCTGTCATGTCAGTCGGAGGAAAGGCCGCTGAGAGGGGGTCCAGCTACCAGGAATTCATGTCGCTAATCTGTCGGACGACCAGGCGGGACTTCGATCAACCTCGCAGATGACATGGAGCTTGGAATGGTCAAAAGGCCCAGATGCGCCGCAAGGTGAGAAATTTAGGCCTTTCAATTCATAGCTCGTCGTTCACGATGCTTTACTTCCGTATTTTGGGCGGACGAAGAAGCCTTCGATCTTTGCTTGTCATTTCGTCGGTCCTCGAACTCGGCACATCCATCAGTTCCTTGAGAATAAATACTACTATCGGGACTGTCCATGGCTTCATCGACGATGCAACACCAAAGGTTGCTCAATTTCTCGGGATTCCCTTCGCGGAACCTCCCGTAGCTTCTCTTCGATTTGCAGCTCCGACAGCGAAAAGACCAGTGGCGAGTGTTAATGCCACCAAATTTGGTGCTTCGTGTCCCCAGACTCGAAGTTCAAGCCAGACTGTGTACACCGTTGATTCGCCGGATTTGCTGATCTCGGGACCTACTTCTGAGGACTGCTTGACATTGAACATCTGGGCGCCTGTGACTAGCCATGATGCGAGTCGTGCTGAAAAGCTCCCAGTCATCGTGTGGATCTACGGTGGAAATTTCCAAACAGGAGGAGGAGACACCGCTTATCAGATCCCCAGTCCATGGGTGGAGCGAAGTCAATCGCATATTGTAGTTGGAATAAAGTAAGCTTCGCAGACTCAAATGCGCCTCATGTACTTACTCCTCTAATAGTTACCGTGGAAACATCTTCGGTTTTCCCAATGCTGCCGGACTGGACCAGCGTTATCTGAACGTGGGTCTCCTTGACCAACGCCTCGCTCTCGAATTTGTGCGGTCCAATATTGCTGCTTTCGGTGGTGACCTTGCTCGGATCACTCTTTGGGGGCAGTCCGCGGGCGCCTTATCTGTAGATTACTACAACTTTGCTTATCCAGAAGATCCCATTGTCTCGGGGCTGATCATGGATTCGGGAACCGCTCTCTATCCATCAGTTACGCTTGATCCGACTCATAGCAACTTTACATTCGTAGCTGCTCAACTAGGTTGTAAAGACCTCTCTCCAACAGCAGAATTGGCATGCATGAGAAATGTTAGCAGCATTGCCATCGAGACCCTGATCCAAGCTTATGGGGATAATGGAACACAGCCTGTTCTTTCGTTCAATCCTATAACTGATAATCGTACCAAGTTCAGCAACTATACGGCAAGATATTTGGCCCGGAATTTTACAATGCTGGTATGTTTGTTTCTCTTGATACTCGACTGAACCACAGTGCTAATAAATGGAAAGCCCGCGATCATAGGGACGAACACCAACGAAGGAGCGGCTCTCCTTCCCTTCGACCCCAACAATCCCAACGGTCCCAACAAAACCGACGTGGATGACATAACCTTAGGAGGTTTTCTTTGCCCAGCAGTCCAATCCGCGGTGTAACCTCTCTCCCCTCCAATTCCTAGTTCCCAGCCACTAATCGACATGGCAGGAATCGCTACGCGGTCTCAGTCCCAACCTATCAATACCTCTACAATGGAAACTTCTCCAACATTTCACCACGTCCTTGGGAAGGTGCATATCACTCTTCGGAATTGCCTCTGATCTTCGGAACCTCGGGCATTTCCCACAGTGCAAGTACGGATCTTGAGGTGGCGCTTAGCCATTTGACGCAGGACCTTTACTTGGCCTTCATCAGCGACCCGTGGCGGGGACTACCTGCTCATGGCTGGGATGCTTATAAGCCTGATGGATCGGCCGTTCAATTTTCGAAGAATAGAAGTCTGGTAGGAAAGATCGAGTCGAGCAAGCTGGCGAGTGCGTGTAATGGTATTGCACCAGTTCCCGGCGCTGTCCCCCCTTCCTAAACGGAGGTCTTTCTTCCAAACAGCCTCAATAAGGATAGGTTGCTGGAGTATGCATATCAAGAAAAGGTTCCCGCTCGACCTGGTAGACTGTTTCAATCGCCTCTATTTTCTATGTAAGACATGATGTAAAATAACTGATGCACCCGTTTCACGGTATTATTACCAAGAACCTGCGCCTCGGTAAATCCTTTGTAAAGCAAAACAAAGAAAAGACTGTTCGTTCGAGGTCCTTTTAGCCTTTATTTAACCCAAGCTTGACGTGCGAAAATGCACCTATGATGAGGCCTTCCTGAGAGCCTAGCGCCCACTACAATACCATCCTTCCATCTTTACCAGGGAATTTATCAGCTCCATGACATTGATGCTAAGATGTTGGCAACCGTTGCCGTGTAGTTGCTAAAGCGATATATTAAAGAATAAAAGGATCTAGCTTAAATACTAACAGCATGACTATCAAAGAGAAGTAATTAACGAAAAAAATGCTGCAGCGAAAGGGCTTGTCTTACAGATCCTCTGTTTCCGAGCCGGAATCTCTGAGGGAGATGCGAGACTCCAGGGTGATCAAATTGTGTGACGAGATCGTTGTTGGTACCAAGCCTAGACAACCAAAGAGGAGGAATACAACAGTGAGACTGCGTCAAGGGCAGTGTCATCGTACATAAGCTCTATCTTCTCATTGAAATCTCGGGGGAAGCAGCGAGGAAGAACAAGGAGAAGGATGGGAAAGCAACGAAACTCGGGGCCGCATCATCAGAATATAACCATAATGTTGGTGTGGTGATACAGAAAACTCATTCCAAGCATGTGAGCGGGCGATGCTGTAGGAAAGCCTGCTTTAGCGATGACTTTTCAGAAGCCTGATTTGCAACCTGCATCTCCTTTGCTAACTGCGCTTCAGCTTGTTTAGCCTCCCTTGCAGCTACCTTTTCAGCCTTCTTTAATTTGTTCTCAGTGGCAGTAATAGCTCGTTGAATCTTTCGAGCCTCCTTTTCTTGCTCTTCCTCCCGTATAAGTATATCCTTCTCGTCGTGGTAGGCAACCGCCCTTGCCACCTTTGCAGGGGAGTATATCTCAACACCCTGAGTTGCTTCACCACAAAGATTAAGCCGGGCACCCTTCTTTCGCTTCTTCTTTTCAAGGATAATTGCCTCCTGCTCCTTTTCCTAAACCGAAACGGCAATCCCCAATCCTAAGTTCGGGGTGTATATAATATATATATATATATATTCATTTCTTGCAGTGCTTGGTGGACGAGCAGTGATTTCTTTAGTTCTACGATAGATGAGAATCTGGACCCGGTGATTTTCTTGAAGATAGCTACTACACACTCCGAACCCCTCACCCCTTCTTTTTCTTCTTTTTTCCCTCTTAAAAAATATGAGTCATACAGTACATACCTATACAACCAAACATCCCTCTCTCTCCCTGCTCTCACACCTTCAACACCTCACGAACGAACGAGCTGCGCAAAGCGATTCCAAGCTGCACAAGGGTTCCCCCCCTTTTTTTTTTTACCGGATTGAACGAGATGTTTTGAATATGGTCGGTATGGCGTTGTTTGTTGTAGGTGGTGAATTGCACGGTCTGGTAGGTGGGTGGGAGGATGGGGGTGGGAGGGAAAAGGTGGGTGTGTGGTGGTGGTGGGGGGGTTTCTTGAGCCAACTTGGGAGGAATGCTCGAGTTGGGTTATTGGGGAGGGAGTGTGTGTTAATGATCGGTTCTCTATTTTCGTCTGTCTTGACGGTTGGTCTTCTTGTCAGGTCCTGGTCCCCCAATCCCGGTTTCCCCCCTCCAAACCCCAACTGAAATCCTCCTTTCCCCTCATACCCACGCTTTTCTCTCCCGCCAGCTCTTCAATCTTCGATCCTTCCTTGATGCTCCACCCCTA
>JAABUS010002854.1_pt1 | contig 30460 bp, 23 predicted proteins | sample 5560161 | NCBI WGS metagenome assembly JAABUS01 (sample SAMN10711885, study PRJNA513376) | rock metagenome | isolation source: Antarctica rocks | place: Antarctica: Victoria Land, Trio Nunatak nord | collected 2016-01-04
TTCTGAGTTCGACAATTCTTCAATTTGATATCTTCATATTGTGTCTCGTCTCTTGCTATTGCTTCGCGAAGTAGCGTACAATTCTCGTCGATCTCATTAGTCTCAAGAACCTGTTTATAGATTGATTGATCATTATTCTTCTTTAGATCAGCGATTTTCATTTGATTCGATGTCAGAATAGTAGTTCTTTGATATTGAACGCGTTCATCGTCGAAATCTCTAGGCACGAAGTCAGCTCGACGAGTTAATGCATCAATCTTAATGTTCTGTTTGTCAGATTGATACATTATCTTGAAGTTGAAGTCAGCTAGCTTCTGAACTCAGCGCATCTGACGTCTGCTCAACTCTTTATCTTTCATCAATGACATGAGCGCTTGATGATCGATGAACATCTTGATAGAAATGTCAGTTAGCTTCAGTTTGAATCATCAGTGTTCAAAAGCTCAAATTATGATCAGCAGTTTCTTATCGTATATTTCGTAGTTGCATTCAGCAGAAGACATGTTCTTGCTATAGAAGACAATTGAATGTAGAACATTTTCATCATCATATTGAGACAGAACTTCATCGTTGACGTAGTCGAATGAGTCAATTTCAAGAATGAAATCGCGAGTCTGATCAAAGTGACGAAGTATAGAAGTCTCAGTCATACGTCTCTTCATGTGATCGAATGCAGTTTGACAGACTTCGTTTCATTCAAATATGATCTTCTTTTGAATGAGTCAAATCATTGAACGAACAATCTTCAAAAAGTTCTTGATGAAGCGTCGATAGAAATTGCAGAAGTCAATGAAGAACTGCATCTGAGTGAGATTATTGAGTGTAGATCAATCAACGACTGCTTGCATCTTTCGTGAATTCATCTTAAGTCTCTCGATTGACATCAAAAGTTCTAAAAAGATGATTTTCTGAACATAAAACTCGCATTTATCGATGTCTATCTGTAGATCAGCTTCTCGTAGTCTATTCAGAATCAATCATACATGTCGCTTGTGTTTCTTCAAGATCTTGCTGTAGATGATAATGTCATCTAGATAGATCTGACAAAACTGATGTAGATATTCAAACAACACGTCGTTCATATAATGTTGATAGAACGTCGATTCGTTGATTAATTTGAAGAGCATTACATGATATTTGTATGAGTCGAAGAAGATAATGAAGATAGTCAAATCTTCGCTACCTGAATGCATGCGTAGCTTGTTGAACGCGACAATGATGTTCAATCGAGTCAGATACTTGCTTTCTTGTATACGAGCGAGAGTCTCGTCTATCAATGACAAAGAATAGCGATTTCATTTGATCAAAGCATTGAGCTTTCTGTAATCGACGCAGAAACGCAGACTTTCGTCTTTCTTTTCAGCGAACAAGATGAGCGAGACGTATGATGCGAAGCTGAAGAAAATGAACTCTTTGTTCAGATGTTTGATCAAATACTTCTTTATCTTCTGAAGCTTGTGATTGAACATCTGATATAGTCTACTTCGCAAGAACGTTTCTTCATCGATCAACTCAATTTTGTGATCGTAGAAACGATGCGATGATAGCTGATCGATCATTGCTCGATTGAAGACGTCTAGATAGTCGTGATATTCAGAGAGAAGCTTGATCTTGACTTGCTCGAGAATCTCGACGTGTGAAAGCTCATGTAGATTCATTTCTTCGAGCTTATTCTCAGCTGTAGTTATGAGTCGATCAATTTTCGAGACAATAACAGCAAAGATCTTGACGTCTGATCGTTTGACTAACATTCTATATGTTGCTGTCTCTATCATTGCTATGTTCATTGAATCTGACGTCGATTTAGAATTGACGCTAGACGAAACTGCGTCGCGCGATTTTGACTGTTCGATTAGTTTAACTGACTTCTCATTGAACTGACGAAAAGAGAGTGATTTCTGACTGAGTTGAGATGTAACGAAAGTGAAAGATCTCTTCAGTATATGAGTAGAAGTCAAGCTCTTTCGTTTCGTGATTGATTTATTGCTTGAGAATAGAGCAATCAATTTCTGACTAGTAGGGTTGAAATTCGAAAATCGAAGAGAATCGATTTGCATATCAATTACTAGATCAATTTTGTTCATTCATGTTTTTTCAAGAATCATTTGATGTTGATCTAATCAAGTGATCAACATAGAAGCTGTGTCAATCGTATGATCTTGAACAGTCAGATTCGAATAAATGACATGAGTAATGAGTTTCTTAGCATAATGATCGTCAAATTCTCGAATTGACTTCGCTTTGATCAAAGTCAAAGACTCGATTTGCAACTGATCACAAACAATCTGCGCGATCACTTCATCAATGAACGAATAGTCAGCAGCTTCGATGTCAATCAATGACTTCAATGAGTAACTAATTTCATTGCTAGAAAGTACACATTCAGTAATCAAAGATTCAGAAGCAAAAGAATCATCTGACATGCTCGTCGTTGAAGAAATTAACACATCTTTCATCGCGTCTTTGATGAAAGTCTCTAGTTTTTTGCCTCGCTATCTTCAAAAGAAGACATTTTCTCATTCTCTTTATTCTTCGAAATGACGATTTCATGTAGGCGAGAGATGAAAGCTCAAGAAGCAGAAGTGTTGATCTTGTTCTGAAAGCAGTTCTTTGACAAGTGACTTGAAGTCTTGCAGATATAGCAAACGATAGACGATCTGACTGACTCAGATGTAGAAAAGATAGTCGGCTTGACATATTCAATTATCGAAGTCGTCACTGCTGACAGAAAAGTAGCGCGCTTTTCAGATGTGACGATGACTTTGATGATGATTGTGCGACGTTCGCTTCGAAGCTGATAATTGACTCGCTGTCTATTATTCACACTCTGAAGAAAGCTTTTGAGACGATGTAAAGTGGTAAAATCTTTCGAGCAAATTGATAAAGCATTCTGCAAGCAATTGTTGATCTTATTCTGAAGATCGTTCATCAGAGTGCAATCATCGTATTCTAGATAGCTGAATAGCTTCATAAAGTCGAAGTAGAAGACATTGAAAGACTTTTCTGCTTGTCTCAGAGCGTTGTACTTGCAACGACACTTTCGATTCTTATTCTGATCAACGTATATTTCTTTCAGATGCTCAAATAGCTCGTAGATCGAGATGTAAGAATGCGAAGCATCATGACGACGTCAAGCGAAGATATGCTCAGCAGCATTATCTTCTAGTCTAGATATCACATAGACAATACAGATATTCTCATTATCGAAGTGATCGACATTTGCCTGAAGCTTGTCGTTCATCTTGACTCTTCAGCTGTTTCATGTCGATTCATCTTCATCAGTGAATATAGATGAATTCGAAAACTTGAAGAACTTGTGATGATCGTTATCGAATAGAGTGAACGACTCACGTCGAGTATGATTCTCGATAGATTGACGAGGTAGAGATTTCGTAGACTGGCGAGGTTGAGACTGATTCGCTGAATGCAATACTTCTTTGAGTTTATTCTTGAGATTCAACATCTTCTCTCGATAGCGTTTGTTTGTCTCTTCTAAAGTGTCTATGATCATCTGTTTGATCTCTAGTTGATTCAATTTCTTGTCATGTTCGACTTGAACAACGATTCACTGCTCGTTCAGTTTCAAAGTCATGTCTCGTTGATCTCTTAGCTCGATCAGCATCTTGATGATCTCATCTGACTGATTGATAGTTCATTGACGAAGTTGTTGACTTGTGTTGATGTCTCATGAGATAGCGACATTCTGAGATTCAGCTGAGACATCGAAAGAAATAATGAAAACGCGTCTGCTAGCAGTGCTTCTAAGCAGACGAGCTGTTCGTGACTCGACTGGTTCGAAGTCGCATGTCATTGTGAGAAAGATAGATAGATAGATTTGATTATGATAAAGTTGAGTGATTGATTTTGATGAAAGTAATTCAAAGAATTTCTTGCGAATTTTCTGAATAGAAGTAGGTTATTTCGTATCGTCTACACGTCGATAGCAGAGTAGTTGATTAGCATTTATCTACTGTTAGAAGTTGATCTAAAGCGAGTCATAGAGATGTCATTTATCTAATAGATAAATGCTAAGAAAGAAAAGTATCTACAGAAAAGAACTCGATTCTTATATGTGTGTTTCTCAGCTCTGTGCTAGACTCAATTGAGTTGACGTCTTACACATATGATGCAGAGTTTCAATGATATCACTTCTAGATCAGATTCTCGCTAGGTTCAATTAAAATGAAATCAGACGAAGACTAGACGAAGAATAGACGAAGACTAGAATCGTAACAGAGATGAGATTGCAAAATGTTGAATTTTATACTGATATGAATCTAAAGTGAATGATTAATCTTGACAGTTGCAGCTCAAATTGAGATTGTTATCTGATTATGATGAAAGATAGAAAGTGAGATGAGATTGCAGAATGTTGAATTCTATACTGATGTAAATCTAAAGTAAATGATTGATCTTGACAGTTGCAGCTCAAATTGAAGTTGTTATCTGATTGTGATGAAAGATAAAAAGTGAGATAAAATTGCAAAATGTAGAATTCTAAACTAATGTGAGTTGAAGCTGAATGATTGATCTTGATGATTGCAGCTCAAATTGAGATTGTTATCTAATTGTGATGAAAGATAAAAAGTCTTTAAGATGAAAATGATTCTGATTTAAAAGATTGAAGCAATTAACTGTTATGATGTCTTGAAAGTTGAGTTTCTTTAAAAAGCACACACTTGAATAAAGTGAGCAAGATATTGTTGATGAATTGTATTCTTCTATTAAATATAATTAAAATGTTAGAAGTGTTGATCTCAATTTTGATATGATGATTATCTTTCATTCATAAAACAACAAAGCTGTTATTCATCTTTTAATGAATCATGCTTATCTACACTGTATTCTTTACTATATTCAAGCTAACAATATAAAAGAAATGATACAGTGAATATTGTTTGCATTTTTATTGCTTATTGTATTTCACTCTGAGACATGAGCAAACAAGCTGCATCATAAACATTTCAGTCACATCTTCATTAATCTGCATATTCTTCATGTTGAGTCTTTCTGCAATGATCATTTATCAACTTTCGTGACTATACTAAGAACATTCTTCAAGATGAATAAATCAATTCATAGTGAAAATATGATATGTATCTTTGTAATTTGATCAGAATCTGTCAAGATAGTCAGTCATTTATATTGAATCAAAATTTTCTTTGCTTAGAAAGTATAACTGATCATCTTTTAGCATCATGACATCTGTTAACAAAATCAGTATTGCATTGCAAGTCATAATGCTTTCAAGCGAATCTGTTTGTCATTCTCACTGTTGCGATTCGTGAAAATGTGATAGCAAGTGCTTTCATAAGAGCATCACGAATCACAGCGATTCATTTATTGTCAGTGAGCAGATCAATCATGTAGTTTAATCAAGATGTGTTGCATCTACTCATTTGATGATTGCATAACTTTCACATTACTATCAATTGCTTCTTAAATACAGTCGCGAAGATAAGCACTCTGTTTGAAGTCTTTCATGAGTAGCACAGCTTTAACATTTTGTTGTGAAGATTACATTTAAGCGTTTGATGATGCAAATCATAGTTCACATGATTGAAAGATGAGATGATCATCATCATAAAATTACTGAAATATGATGTCGTTGTCGATTTGACAGCAGAGAAAGTCAAGAAATTTTCTTCAAGTCAAGATGTTAAAGAACAACATTTTCAAATTAAAGCAGATTCAAAGAATCATTATTCAAGTTCATTGAATCTCACGCACTTCAATTTTTCAAACGTATTGCATAATTTTACTTTCTTCTTAATCGCTCTTTGCATTACTTGTGACTTAATAGACATTGAATAACACTATTATGAAGATAGTGTCGACTGAACACATACGAAACATCATGATTAGTGCTAGACAAGCTCTCACTACTCGACATATTAAAAGATGAAGAAATACTACTTTTGAACTTCATTCATCTTTTGAATCTGTTGAAAAAGCAGTCGTAGAAAGAATATTAAATGTTTTGAAGTAAACAAATAAAACAAAGTTGTGAAACAAACAGTTTAATTTGAAAGACATTAAGTATCTTTTTAAAAATACTGTTTTATTTACTGATCTGAACTCACGACTCAGACATGATACACAACATCGATTCAAACAGATCTTAAGTGTCAACGATAACAGTTGAAAGAACAGAATTGATTTTGAAATATATGATGAAGAAATAAACAAGAACATGATTGAGAAGTCTGTAAACTTTCACGATGATGATTCAGATGTATATGATCTGTCTTACGTTGTGAACTGAACAATTGTACTTGATGATAGAGAGATTTCACACAACTCAGATATAAAAGTATTCAATCATGCAAATGAGTTTGACTTTGAGCTTTGACGTAATGATCAATCTCGTTTGATCTTCAACTGATGTATCAACTGAAACTACATGCATTTTTCGCTTTGCAATCAGACTATTGTTCATTGCTTCAATCAATCAATCGAGATGACAAAGATGTTGAAGAAATGCAACGATTAAAGAAATCTGAAGAATATACTATTTCATTTGCAGAATAGCAACAAGAGAAAGTTCATCATTGAATTGATCAGTTCATGAACTTGCAAAAACTTCAGCGATTATATTACAAATGATGAAACTTCTCTTGAGCTCAAAGTATCAAGAAAAGACAGAGAGATACAAGTGTTAAGAGATGAAATTTTAATTATTCTTTTGAGTTACTTCTTCTGTGTATCAGCTAACTAATTGCTTTCATTCAGATCAGCAACATCACTCATGCAAAGTGTCTTAAAAACAAACGTAAGAAGCATTTGCAGAGAGACGAATCATACATACTCAATCTTCTTACTCGTTGACGATGTTGTCACAAACAGTGTAAAAACTTCACTCGCATCTGTTATCATTGAAATATAAATCATTCTCATGAAGCAATAGAATTGAAGACAATATGATATTGAGCAACAGTAATCGCGAAAGATGACGAAGAAATTGACTGCAACAATTCTTCATTCAGTCTAGTCGTTGAATGACTTCATTCATTTTCAAGAAATAAAGATTCATTGATGAAATCAAAGTCTTCATCAAGCAGTCAGTTCATCGCAAACACTGTCTATAGTGCAACATCATCAAGTATGTTCTCATTGAAGTCAATGTATGCAGCAACATCTGATTCGTTAATATGCACATTGTAATTGAACTCATGATCTAACTATTAACAGTAACAATAGACGAGTTCAATCGAGACATGTTGTCAGATGCATCAAAATTCTTGTTGTCATTCAAACAAGCAGTCGACGTTACATGAAGAATCATCAGATGAGAAGTTCTTTGAAACAAAACTACATCATCTTCAATGTCATCTCATTATCAACAATCATCTTCGCTCGTTACTGTCGCTTATTTGACTGATGAGTTCATCTTTATGTTTATCAATCAGTTGATCTCTTCATCTAAGTTCAAGTCTTTGATCTTCAATACTTGAACTTTCTTAGTCTTCATTGTACATCAGATAGCAATGATTATAAAATCTAAGCAGTCTTGCACTTATGATAAGTTCAGAAGAAGCAACGATGAGTTTAAGCGCAATTGACATGCTATCAGAGAGTTTCAAATGAAGATGAAGAAGATAAATGCATAGTCATATATCTCTTGAATTGCTCATCAAGTCATGACAAGAGCAAGATAAATGACGACGACAAGATAAAGTTTGTAAATTTTGAAGATTGCTTCAACTTGAGATATATAGTACTTTAGCAATCATTACTCTCATTTCATAAGAGATTTAGATAATTGCATCTTGAGTGACAATAGTTAGATCATGAAAATAGCGATGATATTTATTCAATTTAAGTTATTGATTTCGTTTTCTTTACAATTTAGCTAAATATAATTTACATATTTTAACTATCGAGCTCAAATTGAAGTTGATAACTTTTGAGCAAACGTGATTGATTGACTTTGCGATTGACATTTTTCTCGTTACTGACATTTCATGCACAGATAAACAGTCGAGCGTAAAAAATCATTACAATTCATCATTGTTTCATACAAGTTATATAAAAACACTAATCAAAGTGTTAAAGATCAGCATAAAGCGAGTCAATATGAGTATCATTTAACTAGAAGATAAATGCTAAGAAAGAAAGATAGCTACAGAAAAGAAGCTGACTACATATGTGTGTTTCTCAGTCGACGCTAAACTCAATAGAAACTAATCAAGATGACAAAGCTAGAATAGATCTGACAAGACTAAAAGACTGAGTCTGACAAGACTAGAATCATGACATTATCTCTCTTTCTTGACTATTCATGTTCGCATGAATGTTGTTTCTTAGTGCGCTTTTCTTGAATATTTGATATGAAAGTCGTCAATTATCTCTTGAGCGTTCATAAATTCGTCGTCGTCAACGTTATATCAGTTGAGATCGTTATCATAGTTCTTTCATTTAACTCGATACTGAAGTCGTCTTCTATAGCGTCGAAAGTTCAGTATATCATTGATTTTTCATTCGTCTTCATCTTTTATCACTATTGATCTCGAAGATTCATTCTTTTGATCAGGCAGAAAGTCGTCGACGACAGAGCAAAGCAGATCAGAATGAAATACATCATGAACATGCATAGACTTTGATAATTTCAGTTTATATGAAGAGTCAATGAGATCTAGATTGATGAAAGAATCGAGCATTTTGTCATTTAGCTTCTTGAAAGATCTCGCTGTAATGATGTTTCTTTCATTCAGAAACATCTTTGATTCAATCTTATAATTGATCTTCTTTCTATGCTTGTTAGTCTGATTCATCATTTGCTCTCATGTTTTGATCAGAGCTTCGCGAGCGAAGATCAGTGTTTTATTCATGTGATTGAATATATCTTCGACTCAAGCAATCTGCAGACGTTCGCGAGTACTTTCATACTCGATGATGTCAGAGTCGAAGCTCATACAAGAGTGAAAGTTCTTGTTCATGAAGAAGAAGATCAAGAAGATGACTGAAGACAAGATGTTATTGTCAACAAACTCGATCATGAGTAGTCACTTGAATCAGTCGTTCTGCATGTATGAACAGAAGAAACAAAGATATCGCTTGACATTCTGATTGACTCGCTCGCTTTGATTGTCGATCTGAGAGTGATAGACAATGAACAATCGAAGAGAAATGCTCAGTCGTTTGCAAAGAAACTTTCAAAGAATGAAGATGAACTGAGAATCTTGATTGAATACAATGAAGCTTGATAAATCGTGAGTTTGATATACTCATTGAAGCAACATCTCAGCTGTCTTTTTGACTGTGATATCTTCATCATCAGTGATGCAAGAGATATAATGTCTTTCTTTCAACAATCTGCAAATGACAGTCAAAATAGCGTTGTAATTGTACGAATCAGATAGATTGATAATGAAATTCATGACTATGTTCTGTCATCGCTGTTCAGATATCGATAGAGATTGAAGCAAGTCATTTGATTTATCTCTAGATGCTTTTGATCATTGACAAACATAGCAGTTTTGAATATATTGATCTACTGTCTTTTGCATGAACAATCAATAGTAGTTTCGTTTGATGATTTTCATCGTTCTAAAAATATTGAGATGATCTATTGAGAATTGATCGTGCATCTCACGAATCAGATTCATTTGCAGAAGTTCATTGAATGAAACTCATAGCTGACTGTCTTTGTATAAGATTTCATTCTGAACTCAACAATTCTTCAGCTTGATATCTTTGCATTGTGCTTCGTCTCTTTCTATTGCTTCGCGAAGTAGAGTACAATTCTCGTCGATTTCATTCACATCAAGAACTTGTTTATAAATTGACTTGCTGACGTTCTTCTTTAGATCAGCAATCTTCATTCAATTCGACGTCAAAATAGTGATTCATTGATAGCGAACGCGTTCATCATCGAAATCTCTGAGCACGAAGTCAGCTCGACGAGTTAATGCATTGATCTTAATGTTCTGTTTGTCAGATCAATATATTATCTTGAAGTTGAAATCAGCTAGCTTCTGAACTCAGCGCATCTGATGTCTACTCAGTTCTTTATTCTTCATTAATGACATCAGAGCTTGATGATCAATGAACATCTTGATTGATAGTTCAGTCAATTTCAGCTCAGATCATCAATGCTTGAATGCTCGAATGATCGCTAGTAGCTTCTTGTCATAAATTTCGTAATTGCACTCAACGAGACTCAGATTCTTGCTGTAGTAGATCATTGAATGCAAGATTTCTTCGTTATCATATTGAGAAAGTATGTCATCATTGACGTAGTCAAATAAGTCTGTTTCAAGAATAGTTTCTTTATTCTGATCAAATTGACGAAGAATAGATGCTTCAGTCATTCATTTCTTCATATGATCAAAGATCATTTGACAAGCGTGATTTCATTCAAATCTCATCTCTTTTTGAGTGAGTTGAATCAGAGAATGAACAATCTTTGAAAAGTTCTTTATAAAACGTTGATAGAAGTTGCAGAAGTCAACGAAGAACTGCATCTGAGTGAGATTTGTAGAAGTAGATCATTCAACTACTGCTTGTACTTTTCTGAGATTCATCTTTAGTTCTTCAATGAATAGCAATAGTTTCAGAAAGAAGATCTTCTGAACATGAAACTTGCACTTGTTTATATTCATCTGAAGATCAGTCTCTCGTAGTCTATGTAGAATCAATCATACGTGTTGCTTATGTTTCTTCAGTGTTTTGCTGTAAATAATAATGTCATCTAGATAAATCTGACAAAACTGATGTAGATAATCAAACAGCACGTCGTTCATATAATGTTGATAGAAAGTCAAGTCGTTTGTTAATTCAAAAGACATCACGTGATATTTGTAGAAGTTAAAAAAGATAATAAAGATAGTTCAATCTTCGCTTCTTGAATGCATGCGTAGTTTGTTGAAGATGACTATTATATTCAATCGAGTCAGATACTTGCTATCTTGAATACGAGCGAGAGTTTCGTCTATTAAGAGTAGAGAGTAGTGATTTCGTTTGATCAAAGCATTGAACTTTCTATAATCGACGCAGAAACGCAGACTATCGTCTTTCTTTTCGATGAATAGTATGAGCGAAGCATATGAGACTGAGCTGAAAGATATAAAACTCTTATTCAGATGTTCAATCAGATAATTCTTCATCTTTTGAAGCTTGTAGTCAAACATATGATAGAGACGACTTCGAGAAGATATTTTCTCGTCTGTCAACTCGATTTTGTGATCGTAGAGACAATGAGAGAGTAGTTGATCAGTCATAGCTCGATCAAACACGTCTAGATAGTCATGATATTTCAAAGAAAGCTTAGCTTTGACTTTTTTCAAGATCTCTTCATGTGAAAGCTCTTGTAAATCTACATCTTCGAGTTTATTTCTAGCTGTTTTTAGAAGTCGATCTATTTTCGTGATGATGATCGTAAAAGTAGTCACATTCAATCGTTTGACTAGTGATTTATATGTTGCAGTCTCTATCATTGCTATGTTCATTGAATTGAAAGACGAAGCGAAGTTGACTGAATTAGATGATTTCACGATTTTACTGAATGAAGATGACTTCTCGTTGAGTCGAGTGACAACAGAAGAGATAAATCTCTTTAGTATTTGAGTAGAAGTCGAACTCTTCTGTTCTATCGCGATTTTCTTGAGAACAGAAAGTGAGATCAAGCTAGTATTAATATGAGTCTTTGAATCAGAAAATTGAAAATGATCGTCTTTCATATCAATCGTTATCTCGATCTTATTCATTCATGTTTTTTCAAGAATCATCTGATGCTGATTCAATCGAGTAATCAACATGAGAGCGAAACGTTTCATATGATCTTGAACAGTCATGTTACGATTCTAGCTACGCATCTTCGTTGATGACTATGTTGATGACTATGTTGATGACTATTCTGAGAGCTATCGTCGATCGCTCGTCGCTAGAGCATAGACTTGTTTCGAAGTCAATCTCATTCAGAGTTAGCTTATGTTCTTCTGAGTCATATAGATAGTCGACTCTTCCCTTCTAGATACTTTTCTTCCTTAGCATTTATATACTCGTTACATTACACTCATATGACTCGCTCTATGCTGATCTTTAACAAGTCAGATTCAAATAAATTGCATGAATAATGAGCTTTTTTGCATAATGATCATCGAATCTTCTTATTGACTTGAACTTGATTAAAAATAATGATTCGATTTGCAAATGATTATAAACATTCTGCGCGATTAATTCATCAATGAATAAATAGTCAGCTGCTTCAGTATCAATCAATGACTTTAATGAGTAACTAATTTCATTGCTAGATAATACACATTCAGTAGACAAAGATTTCGAAGCAAAGAAATCATTTGAGCTGCTCGTTGTTGAAGAAATTAACACATCTTTCATTGCATCTTTGATGAAAGTCACTAGTTTTTTGCCTCATTCTTCAATTTCTCTGTAAATAATTTCTTCTCTTCTTTTGACATGATGATCTCATTGAGACAAGAGATGAATGCATGAGATGTTGAAGTACTAGTCTTCAGCTGAGAACAGTTCTTTGAAAGATGATTCGATACTTTGCAGTTGAAGCAGATGATTGACATTCTTGATCATTCAGGTTCGAAGATGAAAAAAGTAGCAAGTCAAACATAGCTAGCAGTCGAGACTGATGTCAACGAAGAAACAAAACGTTTTTTCAAAGCTGCTATCAATTTGACTGTTCATTGCTCGTCACGTAGCTGATAATTGACTCGTTGTTTGTTATTCACATCTTGAAGAAAGATCTTGAGCTTATTAAGCGAGCTAAACTCTATGAGGCAAACTGACATGTTCTGAAGACGATTGTTGATTTTGTTCTGAATGTCGTTCATCAGAGTGATATCATCGTAGTTCAGAAAGCTGAATATTCTAGTGAATTCTGAATAGAAAGTGCTGAAAGACTTGTTGAGCTGCTTCAGAGCAACGTATTTGCAACGACACTTTTGAATCAGATTCTGATTTTCGTAAATTTCTTTCAAATGTTTCAGTAGCTCTGATAGTGACTGATAGAATGAGAAAACATCAACACGATGCTTTGCATAAATTTGCTGATCAGCATCATCTTTTAGCCTGAAAATCACATAGACAATACAAATCTTTTCAGTAGAGTAATGATTCACGTTGACATCAAGCTTGTCAGCTATTTTGATGTTTCATGTCTCTCAGATAGAGTCATCTGTTTCGATGAAGATGAGTGAATTTGAAAGCTTGATGAACTTGTGATGATCATTTTCGTTATCGAATAGAGTGAATGACTCTCATGAGCTTCGAAGACGTTGATCGACTTCAGAAATCAATGAAGTCTCTTTCTGATTGACTCAATGCTCAACTGACTGAGTATCTTGACGAAACGTAGATCGATCAGCTTGACGTTGTTTCACTCTGAAGTTCAATCGCTCGTCTTGTAGCTGATTGATCTTTTTCTCTAGCTCATCGTTCTTATCAAAAGCAACTTCTAGTTGTTTCGCTTTCTTTTTGTGATTGTCTTGTACAAGAAGTCAGTGTTCATTGAGTTGTAAAGTCAAGTCGCGCTGACTTCAAAGCTCATTCAGCATATTGATGACTTCGTTAGATTGATTGCTGACTCAATGAAACAGTTGTTCTTCAATGTTTATGTTTCATGCAATGACAGCTTTCTCAACTTTGATTGAAGCATTGATGAGTAGAAGTAAGACTCTTTTATTGACAGTACTTCTAAGCAGACGAGTTGTTCAAGACTCAACTGACTTGATGTTGCATGTCATAATGAGAGAAGGTAGAAGTTGTTGAGATAAGAATAGATGAAGAGTTGATGTTTTGAATTGATGTTTTTTGATGAGTGAAAATTCAAAGAATTTCTTGTGAATTTTCAGATAATAATTGAGTGCTTTATTTGAAGAATTTCTTGCAAATAGAATGATGAAAATGAGTGTAGAATCGAAGATTTTCTTGCGATCTAAAATGATGATGATGCAAATTTTCCTTACTGAATAGATTGTTTCGTATCATTTATTCGTTGATAGCAGAGTAGTTGATGAGCATTTATCTAATGTTAGAAATCAGCATAGAGTGATTCAATATGAGTGTCATTTAACTAGAAGATAAATGCTAAGAAAGAAAGATAGCTACAGAAAAGAAGCTGATTACATATGTGTGTTTCTCAGTCGACGCTAGACTCAATAAAGACTAGTCAAGATGACGAAGCTAGAATAAATCTGACAAGACTAGAAGACTGAGTCTGACAAGATTAGAATCATGACACGAAGATTTACAGATAATGCAACGCGTATGCTTTTCATGTAAAATGAAGATAAACAACATCAGTGAGCTTGAACATCATCTTCATCACTGTCATTTTCGCTTGCATGATTGATCGCGAAAGATTCTCTGACAAAAGTTATCATCATCATCAGAATCATCATCATGCGATTTAATGCAGCTCATCTGATACAATCTTGAGACTGCAGAATGAGATTCAAACTTGAATGATTTTTATGATGAGAATGTTCAGATGAACATTGAAAACGAGAATCAAGAATATATGTTAATAGATGATTTCACAAAAGAGCACATGAACATTGAGATGAATAGCGCTGATTTGAATCAAAATATGAAACATATATCATCAAGAATTGAAACAATACAACTTCAGACTGAACTTCTCTTCACATCATCAGCGTTGCGAGTTGAAATCTTCATCGAGATAACTGATCATGATGTCAAAACAACAGTCGACATGTTAAAGAAAGTATCAGAGTCGTTGAGCTTGAATTCTCAAATGATCAAGAACATAAACAACAATCAATACTATTCATTTCAATGCAAAGCAGATTATGCATTCGCTCATTGACTTCATTAAACAAAGATTATCAAAGACAGTGTTAATCAATTCTTTCAAGACTTGCGCTTGCAAGTCTTACATCAACATGTCAGCTTTCATGATGTGAACAAGTGATTGACACTTCTACATCAGATTTCGTATGATGTCGAAAATGACAAGTGACATTCTCAAACATTCACAGTTGAATTCAGTTACAAAGAAGTTCAAGAAGAGCAGCACTGCATTTTATATTGCAACATCATCGAGACACTTTGATTCTTGTTGAGTCACTCATCATTTCAAGATGAGCTGATCTACGCAATTATTCAACATTATAATGTCGACAACTTTCACGTCTACGACGAGATGCATACTGCTGATTGATGATGAGAAACGCAGAAGAAGCTTTCTGATGATGCTATTGTAATATCACTGTTAATTTTCATTGATAAGACAGTCTTGACTGAGCATCAAAGCAATCTATCTGCATGATTTATATATCTAACGATAGAGAATCTAAATTGATGCACAAGACATGCTCAAAAACAGTTGAGATTGATTCTTCTGAAATTTCTTCTCATAATTGACAACGATGACAACGATATCAAGTCAAAGATTTGACACATGATGTTATCGATCATACTTAAGCGTACATTAAACATGTATTATCATGCATTAATACATGATCTCACACGTAACAATCATTGAAGCTATGTTCAGAAATGACATTTCTGTTCTTTGCATGAACAATAAGATAAGATAATGTTATTTGATAATCGTCAAGTTCATGATGAACTACGAGAAATAAGTATTAATCACAGACATCAAGACGAATCAACAATGCTTTATCTGTCAAGTATCATCTAATGAGCGCAAAAATTTAGACAAGACATGATTAATTCAAACGCATACATTCACTAAAAATCAACAGAGACAACAAAGAAAGAACAATATGATCGAGAATGACTTTGCTTGAATACATTCAGTGAAAAACTTTGCATGATCACATATGTTTGTCAATATTCACAAGACAATGATGATAAATGTATTATATCAACTACTTAGAAGAATTGTCTCATATGTGATGTTATGATTCAGTCAGATCATCAACGAGAGTGTTTATACAAGTCAAAGAAGAAAAGAAATCAGATTAGCTTTAAACGATGCATCAGAAACAGCTCAGCTGAATCAAAGATTTCACGTCATTTCATCATTTAAAGACATGAAGAGATTTGTCAAGTACAATATAATTAAACAATGAACTGATGCAGATTGAAAGTTGATTGTATGTCAGCTTATATCAGTCATTGCATCGCTTCTGATCATGAGAGCATCTGCAGCGATTCACTTCGCTTGAGCAGTGATAGACTTCGTGATACTTGCTCAGTATCATTTGCATGATGAAGAAATTTTTTGATATCTTGAACATGCGCTTTTTCAATTGAACAAGCTAAAGAATGTTTTTCGTCATTTGTGATCTGAGCGTTCAGATACAGACGTCAATCATTTCAACATTTCAAAACTACATGCAATAATTGTTGTGATCATGCACTTCGAGTTAGTCTAACATAGATCGTGTCAGACTATCATAGACTAGTATAGAGCTGATGTTGACACGCTAGCGACCTAGCGTGCCTTCGTGTGTAAAACTCACAACGTGTTGCATCTTCTTTCTTCTTCGACTTTGAACTTCTAGTTAGAATACACTCATATGATTCGCTCTATGCAGACTCATAACATTAGTTCAAAGCTCATTAATCTTGCTATCAACGTGTAGACGATATAAAAACAAGCTACACAATTCAAATCAGAAGTTGAACTCAGAAATTTCAACAGCAGAATCAGAACTCGAGCTCAGAAAGCTCGATAGAAATCAGAAATTTCTAAAGAAGAATCTTGATTTGAAATCAGAAATTTCGATAGAATCAGAATCAAAGAACATGAACACGTTGTTCTTGACTAACTCTTTATTGAGCTCGTCATCAGAAATCAGAAATTTCAGCAGTACTCGAACTCAGAAAGTTCGATAGAGTAATATCAGAATCTTGATCAGCAATTTTCTACTCATATCATGACTAGAAGCTCAGAATCAGCGAGCATTGCTCGCTATGAACTTTAAAATGCTAGAAGAGAATCACTTCTATCACAGAATCGAACAGTCTCAGAAGAAGAAGACACGAATGCGTCATTGAATACAGAAGAAGAGAACACGAACGCGTTGCTCTTTGATCATGAAATGATCAAGATCAGCATCAACACTGAACTGAATGCTTGAATAAGCACTCATGAAGCAGACGACATCGTTGTCTTTATCAAGTACATGTGTCAACAGCACGACATCGAAATCAAGATTCACAATGACATGATTCAGATGTTAAAAGATGTCAACGAGATAAACATCACGTTGAAGATTATGCAGACGCGTCTGCAGAAAGAGAATAGAAACAAGAACGTGATTATACATCATCTAGAAGCTGCATCAAGTTGACAAAGCACTTCAATTTCTGAAGATTGATTCTTGAAGTCGATCAAGTTATTCGACTCATCTCTGTTTGAAGATTCGACGCAGAATGTAGACAATTGACTGTTTCGAATGCGAAATAAGCTGAAGGCAAATAAGAATCATTTTTCTATCGAAAAGTTGAAGATTGCATACATTGAAAGTCAAGTCAGTGAAGCTGCGATCAAGCACATAGCTTCTCGCATGCAAAATATCTTTTTGAACTCGTTTCTAGAAGTCGAAGAAGTGCTATCGATTATCAATAAGATGTACGACGATTTCAATCATCATCACACGACTCAACGACAGTATTTGAAGCTGTATCAGAACAAGATCTTCTTTCATGAATTTTGAATGAAATTTCAGAGATTTAGTGCAGAACTAGAATACAATAACGAGACTCTACTAGATGATCTTCAGTACAAGATCAGCTCAGATCTTCAACGAGCAACGCTCAATGAATGAATCACGAATTTGAATGAGTTTGTTGACATCTGCATGCAAGTCAATGTTAGATTAACTGAATTGAACGCGCAATCAGTCGTCAAAGCATCAGCGACTTAAGCTGCTCGCTCTGTCTCTAACACATCAACTGTTCGACTCACGTCATCAGTCTCTTCATGAAAGAAACTCAGAAGATTGAATCTCAACTCTATTCAGAAAGAGTTGTTTAAGAAAGAACTCTGCTTCAAATGCAAGAAGTCAGAACATAGAGCATATGACTGCTTCAAGACGACTCAAGTGCACGAGATTGCTGCGAATTTGAAAAACGATCTGTTCTCGTCAAAGTAGTGATTGAAAGCAATATACTCATATTCTGTTTCATCAGCATGTCTGACGATTCATTTGATTTCAAGTCATTCATTGTTGACGTCATCTTGAATAGTCTAGAAAAGATATTCAGATTTTTGATTCTGATAGATACTGAAGTCACTGACATGATTTTCATCGATGAATCTTTGATGTCAGAGCTATGTGAACGCTTTGATATTCAGTCAATATCGCTGTCAAAATCAAAGTCAATTCGATCATATGATGAAATCTCTGATCGAAAGTTGATTACACACGCTCTGTATACATCGATCATGATACAAGAACACAAGAATGAAATGATGTTTCTATTGATAACTCATCTAGATCAGCACAAGATAATCATTGAAAATCTCTGATTGAAAAGAAATCAAATTTTGATAGATTCTGCAAACGATTGATTAATATCATCATTGAAGATTCGAACATCGAAATCTGTTGTTTCAAAAGCAAGCAGTCAATCAGCATTTCACAGATCTGAGTCAAGCGAAATCTGCAAAATGAAACGAAAGAACTTGAACTCAATGATTACGTTGACAATCATCTTGAAGCGACTCACGAATCAGAAACTAGTGAATCAGTTCATTGAATCTGTTCTCATACGAAAGCAAAGCACTCAAGTTGATCTCGATCAACTTCGTCTCTTTCAATCAACTGAGAAAAAGAAGTTCGTCAATATTGTCATGATCGAAGTCGTTGTGTATCGAACTCTAGTCAAGAATAAGAAGATCAAGATCTTCTTCTTGATCATTAGTGAAATCAACAAAGCGCTTAGCTCAGTTGAAGATTTCGCGAAACTGAATGAAATGACTTCTGTCATGTCATTAAATGAACTGAAGAAGAAGCTTTTGATAGTTTATCACGACTTTCTGAATGTTTTTGATAGAGAAAAGACAATGCAGTTGTCTTCGCATCGATCATACGATCATAAGATTGAATTAGAAAGTGAGAATCAATCTTCTAGAAGTCAATTGTATTTCATGTCGAGCTACAAATTGCAGAAGATCAAAGAGTATCTAGAAGAGAATTTGAAGAAGAAGTTCATCACACTCAGTAAAGCTTCTTTCGCTTCGTCAATACTATTTGTCGAAAAGAAAGATGATAGTCTTCGCTTTTGCGTGAATTATCAAAAACTGAATGTTCTGATCAAAAGAGATCGTTATTTAATATTCTTGATAGATGAAGTACTCGCTCGAATTCAAGACAGTAAGTATTTGACTCGATTCAACATTATCGTCACGTTCAATAAGCTTTGCATGAGTATTGAAAGCGAGAATCTAATCACATTCGTTACTTTCTTCAATATCTATAAGTATAGAGTAATGCTCTTTGAATTAATCAATAAACTTGCGTTCTTTCAGCACTATATCAACGATGTGTTGTTCAACTGTCTACATAAATTCTGTCAGACATATTTGAATGATATTCTTATCTACAGTAAGATCTTGAAGAAACATAAAACTTATGTGAAAGAAGTGCTAGACAAGCTTCGCGAAGTCGACTTGCAGATAGACATTGACAAGTGCGAATTCAAGATTCAGAAAATCTCGTTTCTTGAACTACTGATATTCATTAATGATCTATGAATGAATTCTCGAAAAGTAGATGTGATTCGAAACTGAAAAGTGTCTCAATCGTTGACTCATGTGCAGATCTTCATTAACTTCTGCAATTTCTATCGATGATTCATAAAGAACTTCTCAAAGATCGCTCAATCTATGATAAAGCTGATTCGAAAAAATCACTTCTTTGAATGAACAGAGATCTGTCAGATGATCTTTGAAGAATTAAAGTAACAGATGATGACAGTTCTCGTTCTGAAGCATTTCGACTCGATCAGAAAAGCTATTCTGAAAACGAACTTTTCAAACTATGTGAACGACGAAGTATTGTCTCAGTATGATGATGAAGACATTCTACATTCAATGATCTTCTATAGCAAGAACATGATTCTCGCAGAATGCAACTACGAGATCTATGACAAAGAACTGCTGACTATTATTCGCTGCTTGAAGCATTGATGCTCTGAATTGAAATGTACAGATATTTCAATCAAGATCTTCATCGATCATCTGAATTTGAAGTACTTCATGATCATCAAAGAACTGACTCGACGACAGACTAAATGAGCTGAGAAGTTATCTGAATATAACTTCAAGATCATATATCAGTCAGGAAAACAGAATCTGAAAGTCGACGCGCTGATCAGAATGTCAGACGTCAAGTCAATTGAGACAAACGATGATCGAAAGCTATATCAGCATCAGCTGCTATAGTCAGAAAGCAAGTTTGAATTGCAGTCAATAGAAGCTGATCAAGAAGATGATCAGAAATCTGACTCAGATCTGATTCAGATCTTGCTCAGATCTGATTCAGAGTCGAAACAAGAATCGAAAGCTAACGAAGATTCAATCGAAGAAGTGATTTCTATTCAGAATCAGATTATAGTCGAAAATCGAACGAATCAACTATGTATCAATATTCGAGCATTCATGAAACAGAACAGAAGAACTTGTCAAGATATTGATCTGAACAACTGCAGAGTACTTGATGAAGTACTTTGAAAAGATGATAGATTATGAATTTCTCAGTCAATGATCATTCAATTGATAAGAGAAGCACATGATCTTTCGATCAGTGATCACTCTGACATGAATCGAACGTTGAACTTGCTGAGACGATCATATTGCTGATCGAAGATGAGAACGACAATCAAGCGCTACATTTGAAACTGTTACGTTTGTCGTAGATCAAAAGCATCAAGAGATCGAATCAATGAATTACTGAAATCATTGCTCATATTCGAGCAGCGATGACAGAACATATCATTAGACTTCATTATCGATCTATCAGAAAGTGATGAAAACAACGCGATTCTGACAGTCATAGATCGATTGTCTAAGAAACGACATTATATATCGTGTTGATCAGATGACGAAGAAATCTTCGCAGAACAAACAGTCAAGCTACTGTTGACATGAGTCTTTAGAATTCATGAACTATCAAGATCAATAGTGTTCGATCGTGATTCACAATTCATATCGATTGTCTGAAAGTCTCTATGTCTGAGACTCAACATCAAGGTGAAACTATTCACAGACTATCATTCGCAGACAGATGATCAAACAGAAAGAGCGAATCAGAATGTGAAATGATATCTACAAAGCTATTGCTCGTATATGCAAGATGATTGATTCGTCTGATTATCTATGACTGAATTCGTCGATAACAATGCTATTTCGTCGTCAATTGAACAGTCGACGTTCTTTCTGAATAAGAGCTTTCACCCTCATATGAGCTTCGATTCGAACTCAATCGAATATGAGATCACTCGAGCTAGAATCGAAGCAGACAAAGCAAAGAATATATTCGAACACATGAAACAATCACTAGCATTGATCAAGCAAGTCTTGACAAGAGTCAGAATCACAATGAAGAAACAGACTAATAAGCATCGAAAGAAAATGATCTACAAGATAGATGACATGATGTTTCTGAATTCTAGAAACATAATGATCTCACGATCGTCAAAGAAGCTAGACGATAAGATGCTAGAACTCTTCAAGATTCTGATCGAGATTGAACATGCTTATCGACTGAAACTATCATCGACTATGAAGATACATTCAAAGTTTGCATCAAATCTGCTGCGACTAGATTCAAAGAATTCTCTGAACGAACAACGAAATGAATTGTCTGACTCTATAGTGATCGACGATGAAGATGAATGAAAGATGAAGAACATACTGAACTTCAGACACTATGAAAGAGATAAACGACTACAATATCGTGTCAATTGAAAAGAATACGACGTTGATCTACATTAATACAACGTCGATGAAAGTGAATTCGAAGAATGTTCGAAGATTGTAAATGACTTTCATGAATGATATTTGAACAAGTCAAGATAGAAATCGACTTAAGAAAGATCAATCGAACTGCAGCAATGAGAACATTGCTAGATGAAGAGAAAAAGTAATGTTGTGATCGTGCACTTCGAGTTAGTCTAACATAGATCGTGTCAGACTATCATAGACTAGTATAAAGCTGATGTTGACACGCTAGCGATCTAGCGTGTCTTCGTAAGTAAAACTCACGACGTGTTGCATCTTCTTTCTTCTTCGACTTTGAACTTCTAGTTAGAATACACTCATATGATTCGCTCTATGCAGACTCATAACAATAATATATTATGCAAGTCAGATTTGAAGATACGATAGTGCTGATAATTTTAATACAAAGCACAGTGAGATTGCACACAAGCATTTAATAAAGATCTTTTTCAATTGCATCAACAAATGAGAAATGTTTCAAAGACAGTTATTGCATCACAATACTTGACATCTGAATCTTCTTGTGATGAAAGATATTCTTCTTTACAAAGATACAAAACAAAGCAAGATCAACAAGCATGCATTGACTGCTATGATAACATGATTCAGTCATATCTTTAGTTTTCATAAAATTCAAGACGCACTCATTTGCAAACAATGCAATCAAATACAAGAAACAGAACTCAATTCAAAGTTATGATGTCATGCATTGATTTTAGTTGAAATTCTGAACATAAAGAAGCTTCTTGACATGTTGACAGTCTTCATGCGCAAGTGTTGCAACATAGTTGATAAGAAAGTCGTATCAGATAAAGAGTTAAATAAAAAGAAAAAAGACTTGATCTGAATAAGATCATACTATATGAGCGTTCATGAATTACTTCAATGCTGAAAACGAGACGAAAAAGACGTCGATGACTTAAAAATCTTGTCAGTAATAAAGTATACTGCTCATTGAATTGACAGAGAAAGAAGAGAGTTTGAAGACGTGACTATGTTCTGATTCAGAAGAGATTGAAAGAAGCGACTGAAGTCTCAACTTTGCTAAACAATCAACTATCTGATCAGCTACAACTTATTCTTTTCATTATAAATTTGTTGCGTCAAAACAACAAGAATAATGAGCTACGACACAATGATGCTCTCGTTGAACTACTCAAATCTTGTAATGAGAAAACTCAACATGCTGTGCATGAAATAATTGAGATAGAGCACTGATCTAAAGATAACGTCAAAAATTCTCGTTTGCTCGAAGCTAGTCGATTTTTTCATTCGCATACAATTCTGAAAAGTGTGCATGTTGTATCAGCAAATGATATTTTTAACGAGTCAAACAAAAACAAGTTCTTCTACATTAACAACTTCAATGACTGAGATTCATACAATTCAATATACGAGAAGAATTTCTTGCATAAAGAAACAAGAGTAGCAGAATATTACTTCAAATGTGAAAGCTGAAGATATTTGAAACTGACTCAATCTCATTGCAGACAAAAATCAAACAATGTATATGTATTATGTTTATGTTTCAGAGCATATACAGAATCATTGAAGTCAACGATGCTACACGACTAAGCAATTAAGAAATATAATCATCTCTTGACTTTGCTCAATCAAATTTCTCTTGATGAACAGAAGTTTCAGCTATGAATCAATGAGAACTAAAGTCAGAGTTTAATCTCATAAGAACTTTGTTCTTATGAAATATATGTAGCAAACAAAGCTTTGCTTGTTGCAAAAGTATCATCAGCTACAAATTTGATATCATGAAGTCAATCAGTCAAAGTCAACTGTATTAATGAATTGATCTGAAAGAAAATTGACTTGATGATTGCAAGCGATTGTATTACAAAAGAGTGTGAGTGACTCAGTAATAAACTCTAGATAATTGATATGTATTTCATAGATTTAGTTGAGAGCTTAAGCAGTAAGTAGATCATTGAAAGCTGACATCAGTTATCACATGAACAAGATGCAGCGAGTATGACATCAATCAAATTCTGAAGTTATGAATCGCTGATGCTAAAGTTTTTTGTGAAAAGCGTAGTCATTAGTCACAGACATGAAAATATTCAACAAACATCAAGTCTTCTCTTTAATATAATAAATGCATTGTCGAAAATATCATGTAAAGAATATATACACTACAAATGATTGATAAACAGAGTGAAAGAAGAACTCAGCATTGACGAGTCTGAATACATGCAATTGAAGACGTGAATACGAGATCAGATGAGATTTCTTCAGCTTATAAAACGAAAGCTAAATATAAATAAGTCAAAAAAGATCATCAGATCAACATTTGAAGTCATATATCACAAGTTTCATATTATATTCAACGATGTCACAAGATCAAGAAGTGATTCTATGTTAATGTTCATAATACAGCGATCAAATTACAATGTAAGAAGATGACTCAGAATCAGAGAGACATGATGAAACAATCTCAAGTACAATTCTTCATCATCTTCTCAACTAAAGACATACTCACATCTCTTAAGTTATGTCATCTACAATGAACAAAACTTCAAGAGATCTCAATCAGTATCAGTCAGATCAGTCAAAATTCTCATAATACAGATCAGTTGCAATCTCAATCATAGCACATGTTGCAAATCACAAGATTTTCTTAGACGTGAATCAGTGAAGAACTTGATTTGCATTGATGACATGAAATATGATAGATTTATAAAGCTGATTGAGAATGAGCTGAATTACGACTGTGTCACAGATATGATGATATACAATTGAGCTGAATTCGCGAGAATATATATCAGCAACGAGCGTGAATGAAAAACAGTATTGAAAGAAATGCATGCAGAAGAGTCTATTTGCTTTCTTTTTATAATTCAATTTACTGCAAACAACGATTGTAGATTTCAAACTTCTTGTGATACTCGATTCAAGCAGCTGATCATTGAAGAAATTATGTAGAATGCTCGTAAAAAACATGTTCATGCTCAAGATTCTCAGTATAAGATGATATAGTGAGATTGTGTCATAATTGAAAAATCTCAAGAATCAATGACAAAACTTATAGTTCATTCAACATCAACAAAGATTCAATAAACTTTTGTCAAGATTAAATGAACTATTCTTAGTACTTGAAATAAGGTAAATTCTCTTTTTATCATGAGAAAAAATCGTTCGTAATCTGACATTCTCTTTTATTCTTCTTTTCAATCGTTTGTTGCATAAATTTTCTTGACAATCATACATTGTTGAGTCACATCAAACGACTTTTGTCTTGAATGCAACATGAAAATATGTTGATCTTTATGATGATGAGTTTATCAAGATACTAAGTGACATTACAGAAAAGATGTCATCACACGAGCAACTTCAAGACATCATCATCATCAAAGCGTAGCACAGTTGAATACACAAAAACTCACAACGACAACGAGATTGCAACAGACTCAAGCGACAGCGATTCTGTGAAAGAAGTCTTCAACGAAGACAGATGTGTCACTCTTGAAGTAATAACTCGCTTAAGAATTCAAAAGAATAAATGACTAGTTTGAAAAAAGACAGAATCGAATGCTGTCAGAGCATTCAGTGAAAGTATCTTCATGAAGTCGTCACGACATTTCAAAAACTCAATGTATGCAACATTAAACAGCTTGATTCTTTTCAATTAATCAATAACAGACATACTAGAATTGATTTTGATGATGATGATATCAACGATGCAGACTGAAAATCAATAACATCATATTTATGAGAAAAGATGTCACGTTGAACTAAATGCAACTTCATCATTGATCATGAGTTGATTGTTGAAGTTTGCACTCATTATCTACTTGCGTGAATATTGAGCGATGATATTAATAGCAATAGCAGTTCATGATCAGACTTCAAAAAGAAATGACTTAATGAGAAAATGAAAGAAGCATGAAAGAATATTGCAAATCATCTAGACAAGAAGTCAGATCATAAATGTTCTGAAGTAAAAAACACTTCAATGATGAAAGAGACTTAAAAAATAATATGCTCAAATCTTTCGTTGTGAATAAGACTTATAATAAATAGATATACAACATCTTTGAGACGTGATGATTTAGTGTACTGAGTCAAGTATGAATCATAATCGAGAGTGAATACGATTGAAAGAAGCAATTCATAAGAAAAGAGTAAAAGAATTTGACAAAAAGTCTGCTAGATAATGATGACTTTGCATATGAAAAGATATGTATTAATCAAAGATTGCAACATCATCTAATGTGAAAAGACTTTTCAAGACAGATTCTGCGCAAGAATCATAGCAAATGTACTGACTCAGAAGATTTACTGCAAAGTCAGAGATGAAATAGTGTTACGAAGCGTGTCGACATTGAATAGAGTCTAGTCAATAGACTCTAGAGATTTCGATATGTGAACAAGAAACAACAATGTTTCAAATTGAAATATGCTGAAACATTTCATCTATTCGAGCTTTAGCAAATCGACTACTTCGCTTCTTTGTTCGCTCTACTATAGATACAGCTTGAAACTGTCTTCTTTCTTCTGTATTCTTAGTTTTCTAGTTAGAGCTACCTCTATTGATCAAACATTCTATTCAGCTACGCACTATCTCGCTGCAGTGTGATTAGATTCTAGACACGATTTCAACAAATAGCATATCAAGAATACTTGAAGATATTCTTTGATTCACTTTCTACTAATGTCGTTCTCATTGCAGTGATAATGATTACTCATTGTATATAAGAATATGAATCAAAAGAGCACAGATTAGACAAGTTTGAAAAATCAAACATGAAGAGTAAGTGAACATTTGCATATATCAATGACTAAAGTGATTGAAGCGAAGCTGAACTTGATAACACACAGCAACATGAATGCATGTCAATGCAACATGAAATCAACAAGCTTGCGAGCATCAACAATTAATATTGAAGATTCTGCTATGTTGTATCAAGCAACAGATTGATAATGATGATATCAAAGCAACTATGAACACTCAAGCTGTACTCAATGTATACATTGATTGTCTTGATGATCTTTCAGTATACGAGTTAGAAAACGACGTGCAACTCAATTCAAACGCAAGTCATAAGAAAACACTCTTAAGTTCAAAAAGCATTTTCGTCTTTTAATCTTTGAAACTAACATTGCTTGTCTTTGACGTAGTATTATTGAATGAAGCTGTAGATATTGCAACTCATAACTAAATCTTTAATCACTGATGCTGTGTAGAAGAGATTGATTGAATTGAACACAGAGAACGAATCATTGACTGATGATGCTCAAGTCAGCAAGAAGCAAATTCTTAGCAAAAGATCTCACTTTACATCACAAATTAAAGATCAATCACGTATTATATTGCAAAGCGATGAATATGAGCTCGTGATAACACAACAGAATGATGTTAAATCAACAATGATTAAAATCGGCTGAGAATGAAAGTTTGATGACTTGTGAAATGCTTTGAACATGAAGAAGAACAAACGTTTGTGATATAAAGCAGACAAGACAGACAAGATTCTAAGCGACGAGAAGAAATATGAAAGCTTCGTGCGTAAAATGAGAAAGAAAAGCATCATGAATGTAATTCGCGAAAAGAAAGAAATTAAAGAAGAATAGAACTCAAGCACAATAGTCATTATAATCAAATGATTTGAACAAAGCAAATATTTTGCTTCATACTGCGAAAGCACTTCTGTCACATGTGCTTACATGAGAAAACATGATACTGATAGTGATGTGAATGCACTGATCAAACACTTCGAACATCTTGCTCAAGAATGTGCAAGCGCTTATGTTGCAGATGCTGTCATGAAAGAACATAATGTTAGAAGTGATGCAAATGCACAATAAGAAAACAGTAACAATATTGAGAAGAATGATCAAGATGTCTATGATGACATTTATTACTAAAGAACAAAAGATACATTGAACACTTTGAGCAGTCTGTGTGACATTAGAACTATGTTTTCAATGTATGATAATCACGCAGTTGACAGCTTGATTGTTAATGATGATTCTAACGAAGAAAGATCATGCAGAGATAACAGTGAATTACAAGCTTCAATGATATTATTCGACATTGCAACTTTAATTGCTACAAATGTCAAGATTATATTTGTTGAATCAAATGATAAAGACGCATACTGCGCTCATAGAAGTTTTAAAGATGTTGACATTTTTATGAATATTGATGCTTTTATGAATATGTCTCAGCTAAAAGTGACGCAAATCTGAGACATGAAATTAAATGAATATTTGAAATATTGATCGTTAAAAGCGCTAAAATCTGTCACTGTCACTCTTTACAAATTGCAAATGTAAATAGCAAATGAAATCAACGATATTTTTTGCAATTCTTTTTGCAATCAAATATTAATAAATTCATAGAATTGCAAAAGAAAATACGATGAATCATGTAAGAGCGCGTCTTGATGTTGCAAGTCTCAATCAAGATTCTTCAGTACTAAGCGCTTGTTTCAATATGAATGCGAAGAATTCTCAATGAAAGAAGCTCTCTGACATCAATGATCTTCAGACGAAAGAATGATATCAGATGAATGACTTGCTTCTGAGAGAAAAGTTCAAGATGATGATGAATGAAGAGATGATGAATGACTTGAATGTCATCAGAGAAGCATTGACAATGAAGATTCTTCAACAGTTTCAGAATTTCTGAAAAGATGTAATGTGTCGTCTTATTGTGTAAGTTTTGACAGTTCTTTTTGTAATCTTGTTTACAACATGATTATTATTTCTTTTACTATTTGAATTTTGCTTTTGATTTTGCTCTTGATGTTGCAATTAATTTTGCAATTAATTTCACGACTTGTATATCAATATTTATACTAACATTGTGACATATAGAAAAGCAGAGAGTGATCAATATCATCAAGTCTTCTTCAGAAATTATCATATCTTTCAAGATTGCAAATTGACATCAAAGCGCTTTCGAGAATCATTCATCATGTCTGAGAAAACTCTATGACGTGTAATATGATCAAGAAGAAAGATAATTAAGAACAAGTCATGCAAGTGAATTGTACTATCAGATCAGACTGAGAATTGATCAACAAATTTTGACTACAACAAGTATGAATGAACATCAAATATTTCACACAAATTGACATGTGAAATTTGAAAAGTAATATTCAAAATTAAGAAGTCAAGTAATCTTTTTGATTCTTTTAATGCTTATATCTTAGAAATCAAGCGTTTCTAAATCAACGATCTAGCTAGTTTCGCAGTCACAAGCTGATAAATAGAATCATTTATTGCATGCAGCATCACATCATACTCTCATGTAATAATTAAATAGCAGAAGTGAACAGAAGAATTAAACATTCTTTTCACATAATTTTTTGCAACGATTATTTCGTACTTTAGTTCATCTCTGTATAATTATTTTCTTGTATTTGTAATAAGCTTCTTAATCAATCATGATGTTTGAAATCTATTAAAATGTGCTAGTTTTTAAAATAATTAACAGTTAATTTAAAAGATAAGAATCAATCAGTCACAAGTCAACAGTGATGCATGATTTGCATTGATCTTCAAACTCTAAGCTTAATGATGCTTGAAAGATCAAACTTGTTTTTGATTCTTTTTGCAACTCTCTTAGTAATTCTTTTTGCAACTCTTTTTGCAGTCTCTTTTTCATTTAACTTACTTATCATGTCATCTTCTTGAAACAAAACATTGAGATTGCAAGCAAGTATGAACAGTTTATTCAGTTTTATAAATATATCTTCAGAGAATCTTGACAACAGCGAGCATGATAATGCTCAATCTTCTTTTTCTAACGTTGCTTCTGTCGTGCTCGTTGAACTGCAGTCGTTACATGATGAACAATATGTGCTATATGATCATGAGCAAGAATATCAACATATATTTCTGAATTGATGAAAGCAAACTCAATATGCAATGCAAGTAGAATGAAAAGTATCAGACTATCATCATTCAAAGTGAATCTCACAGACATGAACAGATGAGATATGAAATAACTTTTATCAGACAGCTTTAGTTGAAAGCGAAAGACTTAAACTCATTTGTCGTTTGTGTTCACATGTCTATGAGCATTCTAACAATAGAAGCATTGATAACAGCATCATGAAACATCATTTGAATAGCAAAGATTGTGATAGATGCACAAACTTAGCAACTAAGATCACGAAAGTTCAAGACATTCATAACTTTGTTAGAGTTAAAGCTTTGATAAGTTACTTCTTAACTGCAGATTGCAAAATAGATTGCAAAACAGATTGCAAAAGAGATTGCAAAAGATTAACAAATCACAGCATCATGTTTTTCATCAAGAATATACTTCAGAAGTCTTTGCACTACAACTTCAAAAGACTTTCGTTACTTTGAACATTTCTCATGTCATTGTTAACAATGTTCAATTTCAATGAGCATTTGAAATGATACAATCAAGCATTACTCTGTTGCACAGAATCTGTTAGAGATCAGCATAGAGCGAGTCAATATGAATGTCATTTAACTAGAAGATAAATGCTAAGAAAGAAAGATAGCTACAGAAAAGAAGCTGACTACATATGTGTGTTTCTCAGTCGACGCTAGACT
>JAABUS010002855.1_pt1 | contig 30447 bp, 22 predicted proteins | sample 5560161 | NCBI WGS metagenome assembly JAABUS01 (sample SAMN10711885, study PRJNA513376) | rock metagenome | isolation source: Antarctica rocks | place: Antarctica: Victoria Land, Trio Nunatak nord | collected 2016-01-04
TCCTGTTAAGCACAAAACGTATACTCCAAAGCCCCAGTAACTGACATCCCAGACACACATCCCACAAAGCCCCAAAGTTGTAAACCCATCACTCCTCCCCAGACACCGGCTTCCCCAGTCTAACTCCCACAAGCGGCAACCTACTCTTCAAAAGCAAACTACTCGCCACCACACTAACACTACTCAACGCCATTGCCAAACTCGCCCACACCGGATCTAATTTCACATGCCCACCCCCGCTCCTCACAGGATATAGCACGCCAGCCGCAACAGGTAACCCGATAAGATTGTAGACCAGCGCCCACGCAAAATTGAACTTTACTCTCCTGAAAACCGCTCTGCTTAGGTCAATTAAAGTGAGGATGCTGCTCAAATGGGAAGACACGAGTACGAATTCGGCGGAAGAAATCGCAACGTCAGACCCAGAGCCAATGGCGATACCGACGTCCGCTTGGGTAAGGGCGGGGGAGTCATTGATGCCGTCACCCACAAATGCCACAGTTGCCCTCCCTTCCGCGCCATCTTTTCTCTTCTTCCAGCCAGACCGAGGACGTTTGGAGAGTGTTTGTTGCAAATACTTTACTTTCTCGGCTTTCTGCTCGGGGAGTACGCCCGCGATGATGTTTTCGGCTGGGATGCCGACTTGCGCGCCAACAGCACGAGCGGTGGTAGGGTTGTCGCCAGAGACCATCCAAACAGCGACGTTGCGACGTTGGATAGCGCCGATGGTGGAGGCGGCATCGGGACGAAGGGGGTCAGAGACCGCGAACATGGCTGCCAGTTTCCAAGATGGAACCGTGGCCTGGTTTTTATTCGATTCTGAGTTATTCACACCACGCCGTGAAGCGAGTAGTACAACCGACTTGCCCTGCGCCTTCCACTTTTCGAGTATCGTATGGTCGGATCCAGAGATAGAAATGCCGTGGTCAGCGAGAAGTACTTCGTTGCCAATTATAGCTTGCTGATCTTCTGAGTGCTCATTGCTAGATGCAAAAGTTCCTTTCAGTCCTTTCCCAGGAATCTCCTCGACATCACTGACTTTCCGACCACGCAATACTTCCTTCGAGGTACAGAATAGTGCCATAGCTCGGGCCAAGGGGTGGCCACTCTGTTCCTCTAAGCTCATCGCCATTTCAAGAATTGCCTTCTCCTTATCCTCAGGCTTGAATAAAGAATCGGTGATAGCAGGTTCTCCTCCTTCCGTAAGAGTGCCGGTCTTGTCAAACACCACACAGTCAAGATGACTTGCCTCTTCGAATGCTTCGCCTCCACCTTTGACAAGGATACCGTGGCGAGCAGCTAGCCCTCCTCCAACAAATAGCGCAGTTGGAGCCGCGAGACCAAGGCCGCAAGGACAAGCCACAACGAATGCAGCAATGGCAAATTGAAGTGCCCAGAACGGCCATCCACCGACAGATACGTTGAGATAATCATGCGGTAATGAACCAGAGAGACCCAGGGACATCCAAATAATCCAAGTGGCGACAGCAATAAAGACTACCACAGGAACGAAGTACCCCGTGACCAGATCTGCCACTCGTTCAATCGGTGCACGCCGAGCTTGACCTTCGCGCACGACCTTAACGATTTGATCGAGCATAGAGCTTCCCATTACTTTGGAAACCCGAATAGTGAGCGGACCACCTTTGTTTACAGTACCAGAGAATACTTCATCACCCTCCGATTTTGGTACTAGCCTTGATTCCCCAGTAAGACTTGACTCGTCGAATTTGGACACTCCTCTCTCGACGATACCATCGGACGGTGGGGAGTCGCCGTGCAAGACATTGACAGAATCGCCAACCTCAAGTAAGTCAACATTGATTCGTTCCGAGTACTCCTCTGCGGACTTTTTCTCGTCCTCAGAATCCGCGTCCTCGCCTCTGTGTACGAGAATCGCCTCCGTTGGCCTCAGGTTTCCTAATAGAGAAACAGCATCGCCTGTCTTGGCTTTGCTGTATGCTTCTAGGAACCTTCCAATAAGCAAGAACATGGTCAGAAAAACAACCGAGTCAAAGTAAGTCGACAAGCCACTAGTAGCACTCATTTGCGATGACTTAGTTGCCGTCAATGCCAGTGCAACAATAGAGGCAATGTATGCAATTGTCGTTCCCAAAGAAATGAGTGTGTTCATGCTTCCAAATCGGTAAAAGCGTTGGAATATCGGGGTTTTGCTGCCGGGTCTCCATAAACCTCTTAGTTGTTTTAGTGCAGGTCTGTGGAAGGCGTCGGCTGCGAAAAGGTAGACTGGAGTGGCGATAATGAAGAGTGCCCACTCAGCTCGAGTGACATGACCAGCCCACATCGGTTGCATGATGAATTGACGACTAGGATTTGATGTGTGGACCAGGCTCATGAGCACGATACCAATGATGAATGTGGGAATGGCGGCAACGACGGAAAGGCCAAGACGAAAGAGTACATGCCTACGCTCTTGAATCCTCATTCTTCGAGATCGTTCTTCGAGCGACAACGGATGATAAACGGATGGTTTAAACGCCTCGTCAACACCCGATATTGTTTGAAAAATACGCCGTATCGTGAAGTCGGGGACATGCGGTAGGTAAACAACCTCCAGAATCGGATCACTTATGGTCAAGTCTCTCTCGATGGTGATTTGCTCGCCAAAGTCCCTCTTTAGCGCGTTCTTGATCCGAAGCGGACAGTGGTCACAGTAAATCCCATCGACGAGTATTGCAACCTTTCTCTGGACTCTTTCTATGGCCTTGAGATTAATTTCCTCCACTTCATTCAGAGTTGCTTCGTAGCCCAGATCCTCGATTATTTCTTGAATCCGTGGCAAATTATCCTTTTCCATGAAAACGACAGTCGCACTGTTTGAGATAAGATTGACATCAACGTTGGTGATCCAGTCAACTGTCTGCAGCCCTTTTGTAATGGTTCCAACGCAAGAGCTACATGTCATGCCAGTGATAGCATAGGACGCACGCCACTTCTCAGTCTCAGCCTTTGGTGTTGATTTCTTTTGTGGCTTCGCCTCCTTCACTTCCACTAAAGTGGCTTCGTACCCTGCGTCTTCAATTGCTTCGATTATTTCCTTCACGTGCTCCCTACCTTGAAAGGTAATCAAGGCACTATTGGTAAGAAGGGCGACCTCGGCTGCATGTACCCATGAGTTTTGGGTGAGCGCATGCTCGATATTGCCGACACAAGAGGCGCAAGTCATGCCTCCAAGAGTAAACGATGCTTGGAAGAGACCACCGTCGGAAGGAGTGCTAACAGCCACCGAAGATAGAATTGGGTTTTTGGAAGTGCCATCAGAAGATGCGTCTGGTATTAGACTATCACCTCTCAAACCCTCCTCGTACAATGTGAGCTGGTCCTTTGACGAGCCCGACGATGTAGCAGACGGTTTTTCTTTGCTATTTGCTTCCAGGCGACATTGCTCGCATTCTTCAATGTGTCGTCTTCGTTTCTCAGGAGGGGCATTCCCAAGATCTTCGTGTTTCCATTTCCATCGTGCGACGGCCTCGTTAAACCGCTGGGTCCAATTAGTTCCGAGACGATCTTCTAACGAGACACCATTAGAGTGGATCTCATCATGCGGGTCAGTGAAAATGTCATAGACATCGAAGCCACTCTCATCGAGTGACTTTGCTATGGTTGTTGCGGACAGGGATGCATCGTGGATGACTGTTATTGAGCGGGAGATAATCGAGTGAGAGACCGACGATGGTCTTGGATGCAGAGAGTACATGGACGTCTCGATACTTTTCACACATGAGGCGCAGTGTAGGTTCAAGATCAAGAACGTTGTCGTCCTAGTGAGAGGGGGAGTAGTGCCTGAGGCAGTCGTTGATGAATCCATGATCGCAGTGATATGGAGTGGTTTCAAACGATGGAATGTAAACAATAAGGGAAAGCCTGAAGCATTCCAGAACAGCGCGACTTATCAAGAGATTGCCAGCTGCTTAGGACGACAGACTTCCATCGTGAATGTTTAAGTAGAGAAGGTACAACCGAGATAAGATAATCCACTAAAACACGCACAAATCTCGCAGTGACGTGGAGTGTTCCGCCGCCGCACAAAAAACGCATTCGCTGATTACAAAGGTCTGTTCGAGTATGAAGAGACAAGCAGCCAGTACTTAGTACTTTCTACTTGATTCGCCGCCAGCGTCCTCACGATAACACATCGAGCTGAAGGTGCTTTGGAGTGAGAGAATTGTGCGTATCATCAGAAATTTTTAAACTATACTGCTTTGGGTAAGTAATCACCAACCGCATGCGGTAAAGCGCTTCTGGACGGCTCTGGCGGCAAAAACAATAAAATTTCGACATTTTCCGGATGAGCATGCTCATGACCTTGACTTACAAGTATTTCCCATATGCCTTGAGTTGCGACTCATCACCAGAACGTCGCCCTATCACAAAGTCTCGAGAAGCCAAGCATTTGGATTCTCAACTCGCAATTGAGGTATTGAGCCCTTCTCCCAAAGAGTCCATGCTATTGTTAGGGGCATATTTGAAACTCCCCTTGGATGTGAAGCCCCCTTGTTGATGGAACGAGGTAGGTGCTACGTGTGCGCCTTGTTCGCCGCCCATGTCAGAACACAATTCTGGATGTGCGTGCCACTGTTGGATTCTGGAGCCTCCTGGATCATGAGAGTTTCCGGGAGATGAAAGGCACAGTTGGGGTAGAAGGGAGTGATGGATGGCTGATGCAGTTGAGTTTTGTCAAGGTAGTTGTAGTCTGGTAATTCGTTGAAGCATTACGGACGTATTCGTCTAGGGAACACCAAATGCGGTAGACTCGAGCGCTGCCAGCATATGGAGAAGAAATGTGTAAAAAATTGTTCGAAAATTCGCTCATAGCTAGGTGAAGCTATACACGGGGGATATAGATCGAAAGCACGTTTTATTAGCCAGCTCTGCTGCTATTGGCGCGAAAGAGCTCGGTCGAGCACGGCCGGTTTGTGGTAGACTGTATAGAGTAGCTGCTATGGTCTTTGTAGGCACGAATCGAGTCCTAATTTCGGAAAGGACTGGTTTCTTGAAAGTTCAGCACATCCATCCCGTGGCGACTGCAAGATATTGTCTAAGATCTAGTACAGGCATATTTCCTAGAGAATGGCGTACTGTCAGTCGTTTTCAAGTCCAATATTCATGTGATTGGGGGTGCGGACGAGGCGAAGTCCCCCAAGTTGAACTATAATAGGAGCCGTCTATTCAGGAGGCGCTGACCTCGTATGCTTAACCACGACTTAAAAGTTTCTCTTGAGCCCACAACCGGTCTCGCTTCTGCCCTACTTCCAGCCACACACTCTTGAACGACAGCTTGCGTTTTCCCTATAAACTCAAATATTGAGAACTTGCCGTCGCGGACGATGTTCGTTTGCGCATGTTTTGTCCAAACCCCAATTTCGACCGTACATGTACCCCAAGGTCCATTCTGCAGCTGTGCTTTGGGTGTCTGTAACAAATCAAGTTTTGCTTTTCATGACGTCTGGGCTTTGAAGGATGTAGTCCATGAGCATGGGAGCAGGGTGATGTGGTAGCTGACGGAAGCAGTGAGGATCGCGAGTTACAGTACCAAAGCTTGAGATGAAGAACGCAGAAGATGGATCAAAGGCAGATTATAAAAGGAAGAGGAATGACCACATGCGCAAGGACGAACCAACTCCAATAGAAGTAGCACTAGAGTGTCCAACGAACGCATTTCCGTCGAGTTCCCGAGCTAAGTAGATATCTTAGATGTTTGCTGAGGAACCTCTTGACAGAGTTGGCGTGAATGAGAACGATATCATATAGTGTGCGTACTCGGTTCGTCGCATAAGAACAGATCGGAAATAACAGAATGGGGGAACACGAAGCTTCGTAGAAGCGACTGCATGTATGCGGCGCGCATCAAGGAAAGAAGTATCAGAAGTCTGCTCAAAGTGTAGCTACAGGTCTGCAGCTGACTACTGCAAATGCGAGATAAATTGAAAGTGTCATGGTGATTCAATGGGGACGAGATAGCACTGGTCAACGAATGTTACACTGCATGTTGAGCCAATTAATGCATAGAAGACGGTGATGATAATTCTATCTATGATATTCGAGAAAAGAATATTCTTCAGTATCATTGAAAGACACTCACGTCCTCGAAATACTGTGGTTCTCCGTTTCTTGGCTTTGGGCTCTAATGCGCTCTATGATAGGTCTATTGTTATTCAGGTGGTTTTGTAGTGGAAAGTTAAGACGCCAGTGCTTGGTATGGCACCTCCACTCTATATATTGCTATCGTCCTCTATTGTTCGCCGAGTGCGTAGTAGCCATTAATCGACGTTTGAATTCGGTCGTTCATCCATTGAAAGTTCTTTAGCATCATAAAACAAGTCCATCAAACATGCAGCAGACCAGGCTTGGGTTGGGGACTACAACAAATCAGTCACTTCTTGCAACGTAAAATAGTGTAGTCACTTACTGAATCCCGACAAAACTCCCCGTTCTTGTTAGTCAACTCTGTGAGGCCCGCCCAAGGTGATTCTCTAATCGCCTTCTTGCAGCCTCCAAGTCTTCTTGTAATCTGCTGAAACGCCTCCGTCCTACCTTCCTTTGTAGTCCTTCGCATAAGATCAAATTTGAGAAGTGCACGTAGAAAGAACCCAGTCGGCCAGAGCCATTCTGGTCCTTGGTGGTAATTGCGCCCTCTCGATGTAGCAAGGTTGGTAGAATCTTCCGAGTTGTCATAATATGGACTGTATTTGAGGTCTGAGGGGTCAAGAGTTGCCATGCCTGTAGGGCCGCGGAGAACAGAATCGACGACTTCGAGAGCTTGGAGAGCCTTGGGTGGACTGAATAGCTGAGGCGCGACAGTCATGGCAATGGGGAAGTTTGGCCGGAGTTGGTAATCCTCGTATTCCTTGCCAGATTTGTAAAGGTCTTTGTAGATCCCGCGACGATTGATTATGGCTGGGTTGACATCAAACTGCGCATCCTCCCTGGGATTAACGGGTACGTAGTAACAACGCTCAAAGTTCTTCTCCAACCGAGATGCCCAGTCTCCGAAGGAGATTTCTCCTCCGCCGTGGATCTTCACACCACTGAATTTGAACTTGCCATCGTCATGAAGCTGAGCTAACCATGCTAGCGTGCTGTATAAGAGGCCTGTGATCTCGACTGCAGCGCCATCTCTCGGCGTACCAGGAACGCCTTTACTTCCAGCCTTTTCACTCTCACCCATCTTGTCCATCCATGTTCCACAATTGAATTGATTGCCACCAAAGATCATGCCAGTATTCCAGTCAACGTGAACGTCAACTTGGAAGCCCTCGGGCTTCATTTGCATGTCCAAACCAGGACCAGCATTGGCTTCTCTAAATGACAACCCTGAAGCATGTCTTTGCAGTGCTTCAAGGACGATCTCTTCGATGGTAGACTCCTTACTATACGCTCTCGGATCGTCAAATTCAAAGTAAGTATCGTTATAAGGTAGGAACCGCCGGGCAACCTTTTCTGCAAGGAGACTTAATCCATCGGGCACCATCTTAGTGTAATCCTGGATGTTTTGCAGGAAGAACCAAACAGCATCTCTGGCATTATAGCGCGGCGATTTTCCACTGCTTAGAAGGTTGGGTACCATACCATGTTTTAGGACGCTCGCAAAAGCCTTTATGTGTTCTTTGGCGTCATTATATCTACCGGTAGCGAGGAACAGCCCACGTATGGAGAGGAAGACATCCCGACCCCAGCATCTTGCCCAATCAGTAGAAAAGTGCGGGAGTCCTGCCGCAATACAGGGAACCTGCTTTGAAGGATACAACGATGCCGATCTTACATGGCCTGTTTGTTGGATGCTTACCATAGCTAGGCTTTGTAGAAAAGGCTGACCGTTCCAAATATCTTCACCCATCAGTTCTAGGCCATGGTTCCATGCAGCATTGTAGGCTGTCTGAATGACCATGGCGAACAAACGAGGTAAAAGGAAATTTGGAGCCTTTCGAACTGCGCTGAACCGTTCCGCAAGCCATTTAGCAGGACTATGTAGTGAAGAGAAGCCGTCACGCTCGGCCATATGCTCAAGTCTTGCCACAGTATAGTCCAAGGCCCACTGGCCATCGCGGAGATGATTGCATAGTGGGTGACCCAGATCATTGTTGCGAATAACGTCTCGCAAAACACTCCACCATCCCTGTAGGCCAGCGTACACCAAGGGCCCATGGTTAGGTACGACGTAAACGCCGTCACCGCCACCACTAAGATCGCGCTCCTCCTGGTCACATCTGTACAGAACAAAGTTCAAGTCTACGAGGCTCAGCTGACTAAAGGCTTCCATGGCACCGCTGGTAATATACGTGTCAAGGCCTTGGGAGTGTTCAGCGCCCGGTATCCAAGTTTCAAGGAGAGCTATGCTTCCCGGGGGAAAGTTGGCCGGTGTGTTCAATACAGTCTTGGCGTCCTTTTCGTCTAGAGTAACCCCTAACAAATTAGAGACTTCGCTAGGAAGGCCTTTGAGAAGTGTTTTATCCGCTAGAACAGCGGCTTTTGTAGCATCTGTAGCGTCCACGTCGAGTTTCCAGCTTCCCAGAAGTCTTGCTTTAGTACCGACTAAGTGTACTGGAGAAAGGCTATCACAACCTTCGCCGTAACCAGGGAAAGCTGTGTGGGCAACCGCAAAGTAGCCTTTCCTTGACTTGGGATGGATTCGGTGGACAGTGATGTACTGACCTTCATGGTGTATGTGGGTTTCATCGTAACCATCCTTTCCCATTAGCGTGTGGATTCGGTTTAGCAATTTCTTAACGCCACCAATACCGCCATTACCTCCAGTAACCTTGACTTCATCTTCTGAATATGGGGAAGAGTACAGCCGGGTTTCATGAACGATGTCGACAAGTCTGGGGTAAATCTCGTCGTAGCCCATTACGCTACCTGTAGCAGACGCGCACATATTAACGAGTGCAGCATTAGGAAGTGTATCTCTTGCACCACGCTTCTGAGCAGGTACCTCATTGTCATGTGTGCAGTCCATAAACAGGGCATGAACGGGGGTCTGCTTGATTCTATGGATGTTCTCAGTCCTTTTCGTAGATTCACCATTAGTCTGGGGGCTAGCGCTCTGGACGCTCTCTCCGCTGGAGGCCTCATCAATCTCAAAGCTACCAATGGGTCGACCACCATGCATATGTACCAGTCTGCTAAGTTCACCGGTACTCCAAGCCTGCATTGCTTCCCGTATTAATGCGCTCAACCCTAACCGTTCAACGAAGACATAATCCATTTCTTCAGAGCCAGTGAACAGCTCCGCAAACACAGCCAGATTGGGCCGGACTTCCCGAGCCTGGTCCAGCAGATACTCGGCGACAACTAAAGGGGTAGAGTGACAGTTATCAATCCGGAACCCGGCAAAGTACTTTGCCATAAGGCGAGTATATTTTGACATGTAACCCCAAAGGAATGGATTATCCTTGGGGGAATTACCGTATCGCAGCTTAACGCAATCAGACCAGACAATGACCTCTCTCCGAAGGTACGACCGGGAGTCCGGACCAGCATGATCGTTCATAGCATTAGCAGCCCATATCCAGCCGTTGTTGACCAAGGCTAGACTCTTTGGACTATGCTCTTTCGTTGTCGCATTAGAGGGAAGTCTTGTAAAATATGATTCGATGAGTGGATTCTTTCCCGTGATAGCTCCCAGCTTAGGGCCATTATCGTCCAGTCGCAGATACTTGACCCGATTCAGGACTTGATCTACAATCACAGTAGCGTCCAAATTGTACTGGGTATAGAATGGTAGATTAAGTTCCTTAAGAATGTGCGTCATTGCGCTGAGTGCAGCACCTTTGGCCGGCGCAGCTTGATCGCTTGAGTCGTAAGGGCCGAACATACAAGTTATTAGTCCAGCCCCAATCTGGGGGTTTATTTTTCGATAGAAGCGGGCTCGAATCTCTTCTCGCCCACTAAAACCATTGTCACGCAGGTAGTCTGCCTGCTGCCTTAAAGGCCATTCCTTTAGTCCCTCGAGGCCGGATTGACCTTCTGGAAAAGATGTCAATCCCCTTTCCCACGCATCTACCGCTGCTTGAGCGTTGCGATCGACATTGACCGTGTAATACTCCCAAAGGTTCAGAGCGTCCAAAACATGCTTTTTCACCCCATCCATAATAGCTAATAAGTCACTCATATTATTCAGTGTAGTAGGCAGTCCGTATTTTTTGAGCTCATCGCCGAACTTCAGCAGTGCACTATCAAGCTCCAATGCAGACTCAAGCCACGGGGCGGTCTCAACATTATATCCAACCTCTGGATGCTCTTCCAACCACTTGCTATTATTTGCCGTGTGGTTCCATACAACATCAGTCAATCCTAACAGCCCATGCTCTTTCTCCATGCTTGCTACCATATTTGCAATATCCTCTTCGCCGCGAGGAAAACATTTAGGGTCAAATTTCAACTGATCGTAGATGCTGTATGGTGAATTGGAACTTCCTCTCTCCATTAACGGTGTAAAGTGCACCATATTATAACCCCGCCGACCTATTCCGTTCAAGTGCTTTTCCCAGTCTTTCGGATATTCCCCCATAAATTTTGATATGACAGAAAAAATGGACAGCGCATCTAGAGGTAGAGGATTCTGACGTAGAGTGAGCTTTGGTGGCACGTTGATGTAGAAAATAGGCGTTGTTGTTGGTATAGGCGAAAGTCCTCCTGCGGTCGAGAGTTCGGGCAGGGGTGTGAACGTGCTATAGAACGAAAATGCGCCTGCAAGATGTACTGGGATGTCTATCTTGAGTGTTTGGCTAAAGTCGGGATGAAGCCTCGTGGAACAAAATCATCAGCTGCATTCCTTGAAATGCCCTAAGAGCTCGACATAGGAACCCCTTCATCTCAACCAATTCAGACCACTCACTTGTACTCCCGAAAGTTACCACGCCGGAATCGCTCTCCAAGAGAAGGGATATTCACCCATAGGGACCCTTGTCGGCATATCGAACTTGTGCCCTCAATGGCAAAACGAATGACATAGGCGGGCCGAGAGGGAGGTGGCAGATATATGTATTGTCCTGAGACATCTGGAGTACCATCATCTGCCAATGGCAGTAGGTAGACCTCTTGTGATTTCATATCGTCGAACAGAGTCAGTTCTTTCATTTTGGTGTTATCCAGATAACAAAGAATGGTGAGAATGGGTCCCTAAGTACAGATGGAAATTCGGGAGGGAACAAAAGCCATGGTGAATAGTATTAGGATGAGAACAGCAGGTTGGAAGCCAGTACGAGGGAAGTGGAGGATTCACAGCAGGTCAGTCGTCCATCGACAAAATCAATTGATGTTCCCAGGTCCTCCATAATGTGGCAGTCGAAAAGAAGTTTGGCTTTGTCCTCGGACACAGAGTATTGCGCCGCAACAAAGTTCCTCCGCGCTCCGTTCGGAATCTCAATGCCACACTTGGCCATATCACAGTTTCGACCAATATATCCAAGACATCCCAGTTGTTCCATGCCAGAGCACGAACTGGAGCCTCCTCAGCCTGGGATTCTCTCGGTTCATTTGAGGGGAGCATAGGACTGCGATTTGTGTGGCATTTGAGAGGTGACTTTAACAACCAAGACATCCCTGCCAATACGGGCATGCACCTTACTGACTACTATGCCACAGTCGCTCATCACGATTAAGACCAGCGAGGCTTGGACCCCATCCAGTGGGCGCGCCTGGTCTGATGCCAGCCATAGCTGAAGGCCAGACCTTTGCTAATCTACAAGATTTCAAGCAAGCTCTCCGAGAATGGGCTATTGAGCGAAACTTTACCCCACATATTCTTGATAGCGACAGCCATAGAGTACGCGCTGGCTGTCGAACTGGCCCGGATTGCCCGTTCCGTATTCGTGCAAATTACAATGAGAAACGCAGAAATGCGAAAGTTACGACTGTCGACGACAAACATACATGCGTATCCACTTCGGAACAGCTGGTGTCTCAAAATATCAAACGTGCTGAGCCTGGCAAGCTGAAATTTCTTCTCGATGCAGTACCCAAGCTAATCACCGTCGACCGTGCAACCAAGACTGAAACCATAATCCAAGCGGTCAAGAATAAATATGGACAGACTATATCTGTACGTCAGGCCCAGAAAGTAAAGCGAGAACTGTCACGAAAAGTCAAGGGACCTTGCCGGCTCTGTCAACAGACGGATCACAGTCGAAGAGACTGTCCACAACGCCAAGCATCCGGATCCGATGGCGTCACGGCAGGAAATGCAGACCTTCCAGAGGACTTGGGAGCCTATGCAGATGGTCAAACGGATAACAGCTCGGCCGAGGAAGAGCATCCAAGAAAGCCAACTCATTGTTCGGTTTGCTTCCGGACGGGCCATAACCGTAAGAACTGTCCAGGAAAAGACAGGCCGGAAACTGTTCAAACCGGGAACAGTGCATCTCCTGGGAATCAGCAAGGTCCAGCGCCAACGGCTTCGATGAGCAACGGGCCTCAGAATCAAGTACCTTTAGATCCCGTTCTTACTGGTAGCTTCCGTCCAGCGATTCAACGCATGTCGCGAACAGCACAACCCCAAGGGAACCCTGGCCCTCCCATCGCCGAGACTGAGCAGGCTCGTGTTGCAGAGGTAGGACCACTCAGAACTCCACAAGCCACCAGGCTTGAAGCGGCAAAAATGATGCAACAAGCCGCCAAGTTGATGAACGAGGCTGCACGCCTCAACAATGAAGCAGCCAGATTAACGGCATCTGTGGCAAATTCTTGAGCTGAGACGTTATTTCCTCAAGGAGAATGATCAATTGACAAGTAATGGGATGCGGCACCAGCAATGTTCCTGGAAACGATGCATTTGATCTTGCTAGTTGTGCATCCTATAATGAATATAGAGGTAAAGGTACGAGGTCCTTCATGTTATACTATGAGTAGGAATTGACGATCAAAGATCACAAGCCTCGAGCTACGGAAAGGCACATGGTTGAGTTCAACTATCTATAGTCGAGTGGCTCCGTCCACATGTGGGTACTATCTGGTGGGTTACTACATATCTCCACCACTGATCAGCCTTATGTGACAGAACGCTTAAAGACCTTCCGCTACCATTTCCTCCTATGTATTCGCTCATCCGCGTATCTAACTTTATGGTGATGTTTAGACGAATCTACCCTCCAAAAAGTCTACTTAACTCAAACTAAGTTCTGAAATTGTAGAGTACGATAACAGTATTGGTCCACACATCAATGAAGTCTTTCTTGGGTTGCAGGAACTGGGACTTGAGCCTCAACAGTCCTAATGAAGCCTAGTTTCGGAGATAATCAAGATCGACAGCGTTGCGCTAGTCTCAATCTCAAACCAACGTCGTGCGTTCAGCCTTGCCAGGCTTCCCATATGCCCACCAGGTAGCTCCATGATTCTCTCAACATACCATCTACGAGCTTATCACCGGTCAAACGAATATTGAGTTGCTTTCCAGAGTTGCCCCTGCTTACAGCCGCCTTCTCATGTCAAGAAGTCATTAGCCAACATAGCTACCACGACGGGAACGTCGCTGCGGCGCCTCGCCCAGATTACGGCTTCCTTTGGTGCTCGCACCTCGACCTGCCCAGAGAAAAAGTTAAAAACGGGATCAAGAACACCATCCGCGATGGCGACCCTTGGGCCCTACGAGAAGAGGCACAAGGTGACAGTGGTAGGATCAGGCAACTGGTGAGCGCATGCAGTCAGGGTCTCGGCTCGGCCAAGCTGGCATTCGCGCTGACACCAATGAAGGGGCTCTGCAATTGCCAAGATGGTCGCCGAGAACACCAAAGACCATCCTGAGCTTTTCGAACCCGAGGTACACATGTGGGTATTCGAGGAGGAGACCAAAGTTCCCGAGACTTCTAAGCACTACGATCCTGCCTCTGAATTCTGCAAAGAGCCTCAAAAACTTACCAAACTTATCAATCACTTTCACGAAAACGTCAAATACCTTCCAGGCATTATTTTACCCCACAACCTATACGCTAACCCTTCAATACGAGACTCGGTCAAAGATTCGACAATACTCATTTTTAACCTCCCCCACCAATTTATCGGCGGGCTATGTGATCAACTGAAAGGTCACATCGTGCCCTACGCTCGGGGAGTATCATGTATCAAGGGAGTGAATGTTTCTAGCGACAACGTTAGACTTTTCTCGGAATCTATAGGGGAAAAGCTTGGGATATACTGTGGTGCTCTCTCGGGCGCAAATATTGCCAACGAAGTCGCAGCAGAGAAGTTCTCCGAGACAACAGTTGCGTACGACCCTCCGCCCATGGATTCTCGTAATCCAACCCCGAAAGGCCCCACCCCTCAATCGTCCCAGCTGGATCTTACGAAAATTGAGGATCATAAAGATTCAACAGGCAAGAAGTCAAAGGTGAAGCTAGTTGCACAGCCTTCGGATTACCCTCCATTAGACCACAACACGCTCAAGTTGCTTTTCCACCGTCCCTACTTTCACGTTCGTGTCGTTTCCGATGTTGCTGGCGTGTCATTAAGCGGTGGTTTAAAGAATATTGTAGCTCTCGCTGCTGGTTTCGTATCAGGCATGGGCTGGGGAGACAATGCCAAAGCAGCCGTCATGCGGGTTGGACTGCTGGAAATGGTCAAGTTTGGGAAGATGTTCTTTGAAAACTCGGTACACTCAAGGACCTTCACCGAAGAGAGCGCTGGTGTTGCCGATTTGATTACTTCTTGTTCTGGTGGGAGGAATTACCGGTGTGCAAAAATGAGCGTGGAGAAGAATATCAGTATCGACGAGGTGGAGAAGCAGGAATTGAACGGGCAGATGCTACAGGGAACTTCGACGGCACATGAGGTGTATGGATTTTTGAAGGCGAGGGGAAAGGAAGATGAGTTTCCTCTGCTGACAGCGGTGTACCGTAAGTACCTGCCCTTCGGGTTGTCATTCTTGCTTACCAGACCCGGTGCTAACAATCTTTAGGCATACTTCAAGGCGAGGTAAAGGTCGAGGACCTTCCCGATCTCATTGAGCAGTCCTAGGATCCTGTTCGTATAATTCGCCGTTGCTCGTAGCTAAGGGGCTCGCTCCTATGACTTCATCCTCACCCTTAAAATCGAACAGGTCTCGCATCCTCAGTTACATAGTTAGAATTGCAATGCTGGCTACCCTTACCGTTCACAGTCTCCTAGTCTTTATCCAGTGAGCTTCGACTCGTGTAGAAAGAAACGATGGCATGGGAATCTCCTATCCAACCCGGTTAATGAAACATTTATTCACATCTCAGTGGGCAGTTCTCATATTCTTCCGTAGAAACTCCCCATGCCAGAAACAAACCAGAGGCTGTTCTTACATTCGTTCTTCTCTCCCCTCCCAACTCATAAAATCCGCCAAAGTCTCGATTCACACCGATTCGAATCTCCTTTTGTCGACCACTATCAGACTTTGAAAAAAGTTACGTCGAACCGCTTCTTCACGACTGTCAAGACTGAACTCTGATCTTTGTGAACCCAAACCTTACTTCAGAGGCCTAGAACTCTCACTTCTCGTCGCTGCGATCTCCACGCTTCTCTATATGCTATTGAGATTCTTCTGTACTTGCTCATAACAGCGTCAGAGTCACGGCTCTCTCACCTCTAAATCTCCTCTATCTACTTTTATTCAAAATCAGCAGGTCACCTCGGACCCTTCCTTCATAATTTCTTCAAGCCGAAGTGATCGGATCACCCAGGGCTTACTTCAGGGGCCGAGACTGCAGGAAATGCACTCTTCGGTCCTGCAAAACGTTCGCTTTTTTTAATTTTGTTGAGGCTTCTCCCGCTTGGTGCATAGCCAAAAATACAGTCGATTAAAGCGTTCGTATATCAAGAACTCAACGGTTGCTTCCAGTTTTACGCTTCAAGACACTCTCTCACTCCAGACTCGCCATTTCATCTTCCCGTCACCTCTGACGCAGTTCTCCTTTGGATTTGATCTTTAGCGCAGTACAGCGGGAAGCCTCTGGCTTTAATCTCTGTTTGGTCGATTAGCTCTAATGCAGCAATTCTTCACAGATCAGAAACCCCGACATCTCTTTCGTTTAAGCAAGCTAAGACATCACCTCACTAAAAGCGCGCCATCTCCATTTAGCGCCACAAGACACAACTCCCCATCTGTCCTCTTCTACGTCAAGCGACTTACTCAGTCGTCGAACTGTAGCGCAGCACGTTTCTAGAAATTAGGGAACCCACAGTCCCATTTGGTTGTAAGATCCTACAACTCTGGACGCACCTCACTCTCAAATTTTCCTCTCATCTTCGAGCCACCAAGATACAAATCTCGCCCAATATCTCCTTGCATAGCAAATTGCGTACCGGAGCAATAAGTCTAAGGTGTCATGCGCTTGGCCTTTATATTGTAGCACAGCGTATTGAGATGTCGGCACCAATCAGAGGCTCTCCGCCCAGACCCCCGAGGCAAGAAATCAAGCAGGAGAAGAAGCCTGCTAAAGAGGTTAAAAAGCCTGCCAAAGAGTAAGCCCAATTTTGAAGGAATCCGGTTTGTTATTGGCTAATGAAAGCCACAGGTCCCCATACAATGACATTGTCTACGTCAAAGTTGGAGATGATGCAACAACATTCGGGATCCACCGAGGCCTTCTATGTAGACAGTCTTCGTACTTTAAAGCTGCTTTGAGCGGTAATCTCAAGGAGGCCAAAGAGAGCGTCGTCGTCCTCGAGGGTGAAGACGCTGGCATCTTTGAGAGGTTCAACCTCTGGCTGTATACGGGAAGGTTCCTCAAGGAAGACGAAACTGTCAAAGACGTAGGGTGGGAGACATCCATCCAGATCTATATATTCGCCGAGACGCACGGCGCTCACCGGCTGCAAAATACGACCATAGATCATATGATAAGAATGAACGCAGTCCTCAAGGTGCTCCCTGGCAGTCCGGACATCCGCCGTGCGTGGTCAGGCACATCAGGGGCGTCCCCAATCAAGAGGTTCCTGGTGGACCTGTACACAAGGAAGGCAGATCTGCCGACCATATTTGGGAGCGGGGAAAAATACAAGGGGTTTCAAATGGAGTTTATGGTAGGGATTGCGCTTGCGTTTCACAAGATGAAGCGGGATCGGAGTATGTATGAACTTTTCGAGTGGTCGAAGGAACGGTGCAGGTGGCACGTCCATGAGGTGGCGGATCCGATTTGCGTGTGAAGAAAGGGTTGCAACTCGAGGCAATTTCGAGGATGGTAATTCATTAGGTAGGGAGCCTCTGGGATCACCGACAGGCGTCGGAGTTGCTTTGCCTGCTGGTTAGTTTCGGGGCTTCCTGCTGAGCTGGCCAATTTCCTTAAGTAACGAATATAACAGCACGCGATATCCGCACACAGATGACTTTGAGCTTGCACGTCAGAGCCACAACTCAAATCTTGAAAGCCTGGGATACTCTCGTCTCACCGCAACCATGTGAGCTGTAGTTTTGGTATGCTTGTATTGTCTCCAGCTTCTCCTTCTAGACAGCCTGTGCAGTAATTTCAATTGTCATTATAGCCAGTAACCGTCCCTTCGCAGGTTTCAGAATAGCATTGCCAAACCTCCTCTCATCTTCACCTTTTTCCCAACAATATCTATCTCAGCCTCCTTGCCTCTCTTTCGGACTCGAGCAGTACCAGAATATCATCTTCCCTCACTATAATTCCCAAAATCGGTTAGTATCTCTCCTATTGTGAACCTCAAACCTTTACCACTCCAGTTATATCTTCCCATCTGTACCATTTTTGGATATTGAAGACATACCAGGACCCTTGACGTTGCGAATAATGCTCCGCGTAGTGTCGTCCATGAACTCGACGCGGACTTGAGTTACACCTCCGCGCGAACCTGATCATTCGTGTTTCATTAGCATATCATGAAGAGAGCAAAAGGCTTCAAGGAGGAACCTGTGATGACATGGAAGTGGAAAGAGGCAAGATGTACCTGTACGGCCGAGCACACGAGTGACCTTCACCAACTTGACCGGAACCTTTGACGAGTCCATTTTCTTAGGATGTGGACGGCTTCCTTAGCTTTATGTGTAGATTGTATGGCCCTTTACCTGCGGCTTGAACGTAGGCAGCTGAATTGGGTGCGGGAATTTTGCCGTGGACGAAGAGAGCTGTGCTTGTCGTTGTCGATGTTGAATGCGATTGTGCGTCCGATTTAGAGGTTCTCGCTTAATTTTAAACACTAAGATAAGATATTGGCTAGCGGGGGGGTAGGGCTGCGTGCCTGCAAAAACGGAAACAGTTGGATACTTTTTTCTTTAGTTACTATTCGACCAAGACGACGCCATTGAGTGATTTCATGGTGCCCAATCCCTTCTCTCAATATCCACACGATATTCAACCTGCGCAAACTCATTGAAAGAGATGTCGAAAGGCGTTTTCACTTGAATCATATCTCCCAAGTCACAATTAGGGCTCCAGCATACAGGCCATTGTTAGTCGTACGAATCTAACTGTTTGACATTCAAAAGGTCGTCTTTATCTACTCAGGGCCCGTTCTTAGCGGAATTGGTACTGAGGATGGATCTCGTGAATCAGTAAGTCCAGCATTCCGAGCATTTCCGACTTCACAGCTCAATCTCCTGCTATGAGAAGAGCTTCCAGTTGATGGATCAGAAAGCCTAGAAGGTCGGCTTTTATTTGCCGTTCCTAAGAGTGGGCTTTCCCCTTCCGATTCATCACATAGAAGCTTACCCTCTATATCCAGAGGGCCGCCTACAACAAGCCACTCTCGACCTCCTTGCTGGGTCCGATATCCAGTTCCGCCGCGAAACCCGCCTCGATATTGCCCTCGTCAAAAACCATCATATAGCCCTTGTGTTCCTGCCAGCGGCCGATATTCCAACCTTCGTTGGCGAAGGCCGCGTCGATCTCGGAATAACCGGCGGTGATCAAGTGGCTGAGCATGAGTCAATATCCCCCGCTACAGCCACGACAGGCGTAGAGCAAGTGCTGGATCTAGAGTTCGGAAAATGCGCGTTGAAAGTGCAGGTACCGGAGAAAGGAGAAATCAGAGATTCGAGGGATTTGGTAGGGAAAAACGTGGTGACGAGCTTTGTAGGGTTGACGGAAAAGTACTTTGCGCGATTGGAGGGACAAGAGCTGAGGAATGGGGACGTTCCTATCAGAAATATTTTGAAGACGAAAATTAAGTATGTTGGAGGGAGTGTGGAAGCTGCTTGTGCGTTGGGTGTGGCGGATGGGATTGTGGATCTTGTTGGTCAGAGCCTCATGTACATCCACAAACGGATTTCTGAGTTGACAGATGCACAGAATCTGGAGAGACCATGAAAGCCGCCGGCCTCAAAGCTATCGATACCGTTGTGGAAAGCACAGCTGTCCTGATCAAGTCGAAACACCCATCAAACCAAAAGCTTGTAAACATGATCGCCTCGAGAATAAAAGGGGTCATCAGTAAGCCCACCTCCCTCTATGCAACCTCATTCACCCTGCTGACAACGTGCAAGCTGCCCAGCGATTTGTCCTCTGTCAATACAACGTCGAACGCAAGCTGCTAGAGGAAGCTACTAAAATCACCCCGGGCAAACGAGCGCCTACCATCACAGCCCTGGAAGATGAAGCATGGGTTGCAGTAAGCTCGATGGTCGAGAAGAAGCACATAGCTACTGTGATGGACGAACTAACAGCGGCCGGGGCAATAGATATCCTCACCTTAGATATTGCTAATGCGAGATAACAGCCTAGATCGTTTGAAACATTCTTGTTCTTGAACTAAAGATAACCTTATATCTTTGTGCCAACTGCAAAGGATATGTTACTTAATCGAGTATAAGTCTAGGGCACAACAAGATTCTTGGTCCAAGAGGTATGACCTAAAACTACTCCGATGCCAGACTATACGTCTGTGCGATATAAAATTTTCCTAACATAGCAGAGAGCCCACTCGCACACTCGATACTTGATGAGTTGGTCTGTCTAAGACATCTTTTGTGGCAAGCCTCATCGACTGGGCATCAACGTTTGACCGAACCCCCAATCTATTGTCTACTAGTTGGATGCGCTTCCGCACTTCGAACTCTAACTACTTGAAATGTAATTCACAGGTCGAAGTACTAGCACCATCGAGTTGTACATTTGATGAGCCTCGACCTTCACTTGTGATAATTATCCAGCATTATTCGCCATGTTAGCTGGGTGGAATCGTACAGCCGACCTGAAGTACACACGCGGTCAGTAACGGAGCCGGTGGAGGCATTCAAGCTTCCCGGCCTTGATTCTACAGGAATTCTGCAGTCGGTACATTGATTTCTTTCAGGGGGCGGATCAATCTCGCCATTCAGTGGTCCGTTTGTTTTAAGAGCATACGTCAACAAGCGCCGTCTTATTTGCTCTATACCTTCCGGTCTCGTTTTTGCTTAATTCCTAGTCTTCTTGCCAGCTGATTATTTGCTACCGTAGCTGCAGTCGCAGAGATTAATTATAACACTGCTGCCAATCCTGATATTCACTGATACATTCATTCGTGTTATATTTCTGCCTTCCATTTGACTGTGAACATGCTCTCGAAGAGCACAAGATCAGAGCAACATTACAAAATAATGCGGCGGGGTGAGGTTATACCACCATGTTGCTGGTCAATCCTCGATTTTTGGAAGGCTATCCGACAGCCGTCTAAGCACTGGCAGTATATGAGGTCAGTAATGATCAAGACCCTAGCATTAACTTCCCCAGGCATAGAGCGCCCACCAGGATTTCTGGCGAAGACAGTTGTATTTACCAGGTCATAGGACTATATATAACACCAAGATCTTCATTCCGATAATAGGCGCGAGGTATGGTAAGCTGTATATATGCGAATATGTCGATACAGTTATAGTTTCTAATGTCTTTGGCCTTGCCGCCCTGGAAGCTCCTAGCTCGACAAGCACTGCCATTCGAACGTATATTCATCTGGAATCTGCACTATGCAGAAGCAGCCATGGGCCGATGTATCTAAGCCCTGAAATAGATTGAGGTTTTCGTTCGTTAGAAACGCCAAGAATCTACTTCCTTCCAATGTGCTGGATCGTGGAAACCTAGTATGTTCTCAAGGGTGGAGTAGGTGGAGGTCGAAACATGAACGAACACCAGTACTATCAACATACGGCTCTTGGTATCAGCAACGTGGCTAAGATAGACGGGCATGATCAATTTTTTGGTCCTTCATTGCAGAAAATTTGCTCTCGAGTCGCTAGGTGAATTATTATCTAGGGAGTTGATTTCATTGAGTGTATAAGGAACTCGGTTACGGTAGCCATGACGTGACTTAGCTTCACAGGGCACCGAATGGAAATTATCGAGGCAACAACCGTGTGCAGAGACTTCTTTAACACAAGCTATCTGAAGAAAACGCAAGATCCCGAGGACTTGTCTACTTTCCAGGAACCATCGTCTGATCGACAAAGGCATTTTTCTTCCGAACACAACATATCCGTCTTTCTTCATCACGTACTTTTCGTGACAACCAGCAAATTCAGCCTCGTGACATCTATACCTTCTAATTCTTTGTTAAAGGCGTTACTTCCAGTCTGCTCCATCTGCAGTATCGAATTGGCCTCGGTAATCACTCCACGATCCATAGAGATGGCCAGTCCAATCTCGATTCAGGGTAAAAAGAACTTCCATGATAATGCAGTAAGTCGAGAAAACTTGAACATGCCGTTTTCGATTAAGTTACTGACAATTTCTTATAGCTTATGGGAAACTTGTTCAAATGGGGCAGCAAGCCCGAACCATTCAACAAGATATACCCTGCCGTTAGCACCCTTCAGAATTGAATAGCTCATGAAAAAGAAGCTCGGGGGCAACTGGATGCTGCACGGAAAGTTGCCACTTCTGATAGAGAGATATCCAGGGAGATCGAAACTAGAAGATACGTCTATCACAGCAGGAAGGTATACTGCGGATAGTTTCTCCAGATTGATTAGGACTTGGACCAGCTGTTTCAGAACAGCAAACTTCTGGCTGAGTTTGACGATCTTCTCTCTTCTAGAGATGCCGCCACTGCGAAACCCTCGAAAGAAGCTCTGCAGTATAGGACAGTACACGCTCTTGCCGATATAGAGAACAAGTTCCGCAGCCTCAGGCAGACTGAATTGGTGAAAGTTGAACTATAATAATGCTGCTGTAAGTCAAGAACATTTGTGTCGTATTGGCTTGGACCAGATTACAGACAACAATTCGTAGCTGATCGTACATTGGCTTGCATGGGGTAGTAAGCCTGGAAAGCTTGCGAATAAATTCTGATGGAATTTACTCTGGGCATAGGTATGTAGAGACCAGCAATAGGGCAAGTATCCCGGGAGGTACGACTAGTCAGGCATGGCCAGGTGAAAAAAACGCGAGACCTGGGGGGCTTGACAGCCACTACCACTCGAAGCTATAATAAGTATGAAAGATTCCTTTTTAACGAGAACAGCTCATAGTATAGTGAAGAGAAGTTGTGCATCAAGGAGCCATGACGCTGTACTATGCAAAGTTATGAGACTTCTACACCGAGCTGCTTATGTCTACAAAGGCATTCCAAACCAACAATCACCCAGGAACAACTCGATATAGAGCGGGCAAGGGCAGATATATCTGGTAGCCCTCGGTAAGCCTGACGACCATAGGGTTACCCCTCAAGGTTTGGGCAAGACCAACAAATCTCGCATCAAGTATTGAATTCCTATACTGTGGTAAGGCAAACATCTGCGATTAGCACCTGTTCCGACCTTCTCAATTACCCGTTGAACGAATTAATCTAAAATTAGTGCCTGATTGGTCCATATACTAGGATTTGGGTTTTATCAAAGCAGAGACTCCTTCATGATCTTCGTGACACCACTCAATCACCGCAAACGGAAAAAATAGGGGATCGGGCTCAGAACTATCAAAAAATACTCATGCGCAAAGGACTCTCGAGAATGCGATACTCATTGAAAGAATATGAAACACATTAAGCGTTTTTCAACTTCCATAATTATACCGCCTGATTAACAAAGAAATTCTCGACAGACTGGACGATTCTGCGCTTTCTTTATGCATACCGCTTTCGGAAAACCTTCATCTAGATTTCGAATAACGATATGTGTTCTAATTCTTTGACGTAGACGCTACTTTTCTCTGTTCGGAATCTTCGGAAAGACCCAAATTCTACTATAAACTACAGGGGCTTTCCAAAGAGCGTGCGCAAAGTTGACTAATTCTGCGAACATTAGAGATGGCCGACCCAAAATCAGACCAGGGCGATTTCGAGTCCAATGATGCCGAAGAGCCTGAAGCAGAAAAGCCAGCCGCAGGTGAAATCTCAAAAATGGATGCGGTATGTTGAGAAAGCCGAAAATGAGTTAATTTCCCTGGCATCAATTGCTGATAGCAGCTCGTAGTTGCGTTCCAAGATGCTGGTGTGGGATAGCAAGCCCGAGCCTTTTAGAGCGGACTGCCCAATATTCAATAACCCGCAGCAGGAATGGTTAGCTCATGAACGAGAGGCTCGAAAACAGCTGGACGCTGCACGACAAGAAGCCGCGTCTGAAATGGATGAATCAGGTGAGATCGAGACACGAAAGTACGTCTATCGCGGTAGGAATGTATACTGCGAGAAGTTTCATCAAATCGATTGGAAATTGAACAAGCCGACTAAAAACAGCAACCTCTTGGCAGCCCTTAACGATCCACTATCTTCCTGGTCTGCTGAAAACCCCAGTCCTTCAGTCAAAGCTGTGCAGTACACAACGGCCATGGCTCTTTTCGAGAAAAAAGGTAAAAAAACAACCAAGAAAGGAGGCAAGACAGGAGGCAAGACAGGAGGCTCAAAGATTGACAAGCCGTTGGAGACCGCCGAAATGGCTTACCAAGAGCTATATGCCTCAGGTCGGGACTCCTGGTCAAAGGTCGAGCAGGATTTCGATACCCTAAACAATAGTAAAGAACCGAAATCGGAGGGGGGCAAAGCTTGGTACCTCAAGACAGTGGTAGACAATTGGAAAATGTGGAGGGTCACAGATAAGATATTGATCAACCACAGAAACAGGTATGCAAGTACCAAAGATGGGATTCTCCGAACTCCGCCTGAAAATGAACTATACCTTGCTCTAGACAAGCATGATAGCATATTTATCTTTCTTGATCCAGAGGGCCTTTACCAGGCCTTTGGCGAAGATATTGTGGCAAGGATGTTGGCCGACACCAAGCTCTTCTATTCTCCTTCTTTGAAAATCCCAAACCCAAGAGAAAACAAACGACATTTGTCGCAAAGACTGCACATGGAGTCGAATCCACACCTCAAGGAAAAAGAATGCGGCTCTGAGCACTACGGGCATTGGCACGCGAGAGGACACTCGTCCGACGAACCCATGGTTGAAACCGCAGACTCTCTTGTCAAAGGAGCAGCTCTCAAGCAGTTATTGCTCCAGTATTTGCACTACACTGTTGGGAGTATGACGAGAGTCCTCGACTTTTGGTTTGGTGTGTGGGATCCGGAACTGCGAGAGGAATATCGTAGGGTCTACCGGGACTCCCCGAGGTTTGCTCGCCTGCCACCAACGAATGACGATCACGACGAGACGTATACGTTGCGTGTCATTATCTCGAATAGGCCAACAGATGAGCACGTTGACAAGTTCGATTGGGAAAAGGGTCTAACAGGACTGTGCCAAATTGGGAACTTCCAGGGCGCTGCGATGTGCTTTAATCAAATCGGCCTCAAACTCAACGGGTATAAGTCGGGGGCCGTACTACTCATTCGAGGTGGTGAAATCTCACACTACATTGCTCCATGGAAGGGGGAGTGCCGATATGCATTCGATCACACCACCCATAAAACGGTACGAGAAGCTGTCGACCAGGAGAGGGATAGGGGTTCCAAATCTCCTGCTAAAAGCCCCACTAATAAAAAAAAAAGGAAGCTGGACGCAACAGAGGACAGCCCGTCTGAAAAGGACGAACCAGAGTCCCCGGCGAAGAAGAGGAAGGCTAGAGGCCTTAAGGCAGAGAACTCAAAAAGCGGCAAAGTGGTAGAGGACGAAGCTGCAGGCCAAGAAGAACTAGAAGCCCCTGCTAGAACGACTAAGGCCAAAAACTCTCGGGCCAAAAAGGCAACAGGCAATAAAGTGACAGAGAAACAAGCAGAGGCTCAAGTTGCTGGCCTGGAAGATTCAGACCCCCTTGCGAGAAATACTAGGTCGAAAGGACTACAAGCTGGAAAGTTCGTAAGGGGCTTGACAAGTGAATAGTCTCCCCTCAGTAGGTAAGCGGACAAGCAGGTCTCAGCGGGTAAACGAAGAGATTTGAAGATGTTAGTTTCGCCCAGCTCGGTCGACGAAACGGATACCCATATTTTCTATAATGAGAACCTAGACTAGAACGACTTTCGTACAACTTTTCACATACTCAACCCCCACTCCTCAGTCCTCATAGCCCTGGTTAGCCCTGAAGTCCTCTTATGTACAACCAATCCGCTTGTTTACCTAAAATTGTTTGACTATCTTTTAGCTGAGATCTAGCGACGGAAGGGGCACCAGTGGATGCAGGAACAACTCCCTGAGCAAATGGAAACAAGAAATAATTAATCTTGAACTGCGAAGTGAACCCTTATTTTGAACGAACGACAGGAACCTCGAAGGACCTGGGTAAGACATGAAGTGGGCAAACAAACCCAATAATCAACAGATGCGTCACGTTTTCGCACAAAATCCGTGTTGTCCGACTTTTTGATGGTGCCGCGATCCTGTTTCATCGACTTGGGAACTGGTCTTTGTTCTTTACGTAAAGGCCATCTTCTTTGTATCTCTGCAATGCTCGCAAAAACCAACTCCTAACATATCTTGCAATTTTGGTCTTTGTTGCCGATCCTGTACAATTAGATCCCTGTCTCAGATTGCTGCATGCTATCAAGGAACCAAAACGCCTTTCGATTTTTCTTGTACCGCAAACGGAAGAGCCGGTCTGAAATGTCTTTCCAAACCTGCAAATCCCATGCTGAAACTTCGGCCGCCAAAAAGCTCTTCCATTTTAGCGAAGACGTCAACAACCACGGCTAACCCTTCGCGCTATTTACCTTCGCCAAGAATAAAGGAACCGGTTTGACTTTTTTTGCCGAGAACCAACCAAGCGAACCCTCATCTTCTACCCAAAACGGCGGGAACTTCTACGAAGCGTCCTTCTCTGTGGATGAAAAATGCTGTACTGCCCACGACGGGCACGGGAAAGGGGGTCACAATTCCACCAAATGTTGGCCAGACGGAGTGACTGGGGTTGTGCTCCGCTGCTAGGAGCCGGCTATACAAGGAGGAAAGAGGAAAACCGTGTGATGAAGATGCTTCTGTCTTTCCATATAGCCTTCTTGCAAAATCTCTAGGCTCTAGGTTCCGGTCCAGCGTAACCGGAAAGAGATCAAGGAGGGCTTCGAGTATTTGAAGAAACCTTATCAGTGTCATGGTAACGACTACAATAGCTTTGAGACGCTCTTGATATGCGGATACGATGATGTGTGAGTCTAGAGGCCACCGTGGGAGGGAGGTGAAAACAAGGGATTTCGGGACGCCTAGTGGAAGGCTCTTTGCGTTCACTATTGGGGTTTTGAAGGTTCGAAACTATGGTTCCGGACATCAAGATGGTGGAGGAGATGGCGGAGGTGAACGTGTTGATTGATAGAATGGATAAGCGAAAGTATTCTCTGATTGGGGTTGAAACAGAGAGATAGATAGAAGAACAGACGTTATCTAACGTGCATGTGCTTAGTATTATGGTCTGGACATTGGGTCTTTCAGACGGCCCTTTGGAGGCGTTGGATCTTGAATGATTCGAAGTAGGAGATGGTGCTGTGTTTGCCGTAGTTATAAATCTGCCTTTCAAGATGACCGTGGATTGGCTAGCTCGACTATCACATTTATTGACGCTTCCATACAAACCAGATGGTCATAGATTGCTGCCTGTGTAGATGAACCGACCAAGGTCCCTTATTCGAAGGATTTCACTTCTGATTTACATGAACAGAACATTGCTCATCATCGAGTAGCGTCACATGCAGCATAAAGGATCTAGAAAAGTGAAATGACATAGGTCTCCGTCGGTCTGTGCGTCTGTAGTAACAGCACGATTGATAGATAAAAGATGTACCCGTTAGAGCTAAGCGAAATCTAATCATGATATCTGTCAACCAAGCTCAATCAACACGCTATAGAGCCCTGTAGTGAAGCTCAACGAGGCTTCGAGTTGTTGCTTGGAACGAGATTGAACTTGCATTCAGTATCTTGGTGGTATCACAATCGCGCCGGGCGTTCTAAGGCTTAAAGAAAGACCCAAGCTGATGAGTGTCATGGTAAAGAAGAGCATCCATCGTATACACAGCCACATTCTCGGTCAAGTCTTCGATACCGGGAGCTACAAGACGCAGACGAGGAAAATGCTATTGCTTCTTATCGTGGAATCGTTGGACGTCAAAGGCGAGCTCTCTATGGTTTTGGGCAAGGAGAAAAAGACCTGGACAGTAAGGGCGCCGCGATTCCGAGCCAGAGATACTTGAGACGTGAGAGAAGAATTTCGATGCGTCCAATATAGGAATCTTCAATGGTTGAATTGATTGTTGGATCATCTCCAGTCTAGTTTCACGGTGGCGTAGATTAGGCATTTTCCAGCAAAGGAAACCAGCGCAGCCGGAGACTAGTCGGTGTTGTCACTATACTTTAATGCCAACGTCTTCAGATTTTCGTACTCTTGACAGCTGGAAGTACAACGGTCAATGAACTTATTAGTACTAGTCTAAGGATCGCTCCGTTTTGCGGTATAAATCATGAGTCGCGTAATTGCTTCGCTTTCCGCTCGATAGTAAAGATCTCGTAGATCATGGAATGGTAGTCTTGTCAATTCCTCGGCCGTCGAGAAACTCGAATAACGTACCTACGGTCATCTCTCGACCGGTGATCGGAATGTAAGATATTGAGGCATAGAGCATGCCTGGAAAGAGTACCAGACCGACTGTTTCAAGGAGCTTCTTTGCGGGGGCAGCATTATCGAGATTGACTACATCGGCCAATTTACTTGTAGTTGTATTAGGAAACTATCCATCCAGGTTGCTCTTTCGAAAGGTCTCAATTCGGATTGAAGAAGCAGTACGAACAAGGGGAAGCAGCGGGCGTTGTTGCTTCTTGGTCCTACATTTCAAGCTAAACGCGAAAATTGCATCGAATCACTCTCCTCAATTTTCTCTTGTTCTGGCGATCGTCTTAGTTCGTGTGAGGCTTTATTGCGGCGTCAGTGGGAAGCTTCTAGCATATACACCACGCATAGACTACCACGAATGAATGTGGATAATTCTTGCCGATCGAGGTTATGTGGCTATCATATATTCAAGAAATGGTAAGTTCTTGATATTTCCCAATCGATGAAAAATTTGCTGACAGCTCTTGAGATACTGGAAGGGGACTGAAATCCAGAACAATCTGCCGTCCGTATTTGTACCGAACGACGCTTGAGCCTAGAGCAGGATCTGTTATGACGGTAATGGCAGAACGCTTCAGTGCGTTCCTGCTTTCCTCAAGCAACACGATCCCGTCACAAGGGTAAGGGTAGGTTTGAGCCCGGTCGAATTTGTGCTTAAGTGGTCTGAATGCTATGAAATGTTGAGCTTTGGGATCTATGATGAACGAAGCTGCATTTCCTAGAATTCTTCGAGTTTTCAATTCGTAAATGAAGAAAGTCCCTCGAAGGCCTAATTGAGTCACAGTAGCACTTCCGTATTCTTGGTTCATTGGAACATTCCCTGAGGTGGAAATGAGCGACTGCGGAGCCCATGTAAACCCTGGTACGTCCAATCGAGGGCATACAAGTAGAATAACAACTCTCGGTACTTCGCGGAGTTGTCGCCAGAATTGAACCATTCGGTCTTGACCCTCGTAACCGATCAAGTTTGCGGCGCTGAGATCAAGTAAAGGGGCAATTGCAAGAGTCTCATCGTCTGGCCTACTACTGTTCCGAGATGCGAGCAGTCGCTGGACCTCACCTATCTTTAAACCTTCTGTACCATCCTCATGAACAAACCTAAGTAGTGTACAAAACCCCACGCACTCGATTGGAAATCTCGCCGTCTGCCTAAGTCTGCTCCTCAATATATTGAGATCAATTACGCCATCTTGGAAAGCTACAAATGCTCTCTGAGAGAACAGAATTTCTGGTAGGGTCCATAGACGCTGCATCCAATTGCACGTAAGGAGGCGGACAGCTAGCTCTGCCGTAGAGAACTTGCCAAGTGGCCGAGATCGTAGACCAGCGTCGAGTATAATGATGGCAGTCGATCGCTTGTAAACTTCCGCCATCATGTCAATGGCAAGGTTTCTGATTGTCGGCTCGTGAGGAATACATAAAGCGTCAACCCAGATGAGAGAGCTTGGTCCTACTTGAAAAAGTACATTTTGAAGGTTGCGGAGCTGGCAAAGAGGTAACCCTATCTCCGATTCGCTACTTAATCCATCAACCCAAACATGAGAGAAAGCTATAAAATTTTGCTGTTGGTCCCACTCCACGACTGGACAGTCGGACATCAGTGGCGAGAGCGAGCCCAAGTCGATGAGAGGAATCTTGTTATTTGATATGATGCCATTCATCTGACTAGAAGAAGGTCTGATAATTTGGCAGTGGCATTCGTTAGCTATATGTTTTGGTCCCGCTCCGGTACCCAAATAATTGACACCAAGACACTTTGCATCATCCGCACACCTATTGTGGCGTTCAACATTTCCATCGGTTGCGTCCAGGAGGCTTGCATACTCTGTAAATGCCAGCCCATAAGTCATGAATAGACCATGAAGGGAGGGACACCACCCTTTCTGTATAAGTCTTGTTCTGAGGGCAGCGCCATTCACTTCAGTGTGGTGCCAATTCAAGCCCGATCGTATTTGTATTAAACGGGAAGCCACGGAGGTTTTATTATAGTAGATTGAATCTGCGATCAAGACTACTAACCGCATGATGGAATGATATTCAGCTGTATCGAAGGCTGTCGGAAAGATTCCCTGGGTGCAGTGCTTTTCCAAGGCCGCATACCAAGAGTGTAACTCATATAGCCGTATTGTTGAGTACCGCCAGTATGATAGCATACTTTCAGAACTTTCTTGCTGCAGCAAACCATGCCACTTATCAAAGAACTGTCTCAGCTGAGTCGTGTCGACTACACGGCCGGACGCCGTGTCAACCACATACTGGGAAGAAGAAAATCGTCGCTTGTAAATTCCCTCCAAGAAGCCAAATACAAGCCAGCTTTGCAACATAGCAAGACAAGAGGCATCGTCGAATGCCAATGCGTCACCATGTTTGAGGGCTATAATCTGATCTTTCGACCAGCCACGCCGTAGGGGATACTCTGCAAAGTCAACAAGCGCATGTTCTTGAACATCATGATCAAATCCAAGCCAAGGAACTTCAGGAATGCTATGTTTGTGTAACAAAACTTCTTCCTCTGCCATGAGATGCTCCATTCCGAATTACGAATATAGGCAGACGAGGTCAGATGGTGGCA
>JAABUS010002856.1_pt1 | contig 30443 bp, 33 predicted proteins | sample 5560161 | NCBI WGS metagenome assembly JAABUS01 (sample SAMN10711885, study PRJNA513376) | rock metagenome | isolation source: Antarctica rocks | place: Antarctica: Victoria Land, Trio Nunatak nord | collected 2016-01-04
TGAAATTCCGAATTTGCTGTCAACATGGCCTGTAGAAATCTTATAATTTCCGCCCGCCATGATGTGCGGGTTTAAACGAATGCAAACAGGATAAGAACTGCTGTAGCGGTTGCCAAACTGCTCAAGAATAGAAATGTTATCTATGTTTACGTTAACGCCAAGATCTTTGCCTGCTTCTATTTCATCAAAGTCTACACAATTAGGTGTAAATAAAATGTCTTTGGGTTCGAAGCCGGCTTTGAAACCGAGCTTAACTTCATTAATACTCACACAATCGAGAGAAGCCCCAATCTGCTTCATCAATTTGAGAATATTGATATTTGTAAGTGATTTACATGCGTAAAAAAATTTAGAGTCGGATTTTTTAAAAGCGTTTTGCAGCTTTTGATATTGTTTTGCTATTTTTTCTGCGTGATAAACATATACAGGTGTGCCAAACTCGTTGGCAATATTAATAAGTTGCTGATGAGATAGTTTTTGAGGCATAATTTTGCAAAAGTAGCGGGAAAAAAAATCAGATAAAAAGTAAAGAGAAGTTATTCTTCTCTTGCTTCATTTGACAAGCGCTCAGAACTGTCGTTGCCGATATTTTCATCTTCAGGATTTTTGCCCTCCCTCAAAGAAGCAGCTTCACCAGAAGCTTCATGTGGGGTTGTTTCTTCATTAGTAATCCCGTTTGGCTGCTCAATCAGTTCTCCGTTATCAGCAACAATCAAAGTCGAACTTGCTTCTTCAGCGGCTTCTTCTTTTTGAGGTGCATCTGTCTCTTTGGTTTCGGGCAATTCTTCCTCTTCTGCCCGATTATTTACCGCATCATCTATCAGAGTTCCCTGCGTGAGAGATTGCTCTGCAAGCACTTCTTTTATTTTAGGAAGGTCGTCTGCAGAGTTGATACCGAAGTAATCCACAAAGGACTTAGAGGTAGAATATACGAGAGGCTTTCCCGGAAGGTCTTCGTTGCGGCCCGATATAATTACTAGGTCTTTTTCTAAAAGTTTTTGAATAGAGTAATCACTGTTTACGCCGCGTATCGCCTCTACTTCACCTTTGGTTATAGGTTGCTTATAAGCAATGATAGCAAGGGTTTCTAAAGCCGCATTTGAAAGACGTTTTAAAAATTTATCTCCGTTTAATTGTGCAATTGTTTTATGATAGTCTTTCTTAGTCAAAAATTGCCATCCTCCGCCACTTTCCCTTACTTCAAACGGATAAAAATCTGCACTATATTTTTCCCGGATACCTTCAACAGCGGCCTCAATCTGATCAAGTGAGATTCTTTCTTCCATAAAACCAAAAGCATTATTGATAAGCTCAACAATATCTAAGGTTGTCAGCGGTTTGTCGCTGGCAAAAATCAGGGCTTCGATGTGGGGGATGATGGTACTTAGTTCCATGGTCATTTAGTCAATAGGTCATTGAGTCAATAAGTCATTAGGTCATTAAGGAGATGTGCTATTTTCAGCCTTTTCATCTTTACCTTTATTTTTACCAATAGACTTTATGTAAGGATTTATTAATTTGTAATAATAAGATAACTTTTCCTTAAGGAGTGAGTATTCTTTATCAGACAAAAGCTTTCGCTTTTTAGCTTTTGTGACTGCTGTAACCGTTTCATATGCCGAACCAAGGCTATAGTAACAAAAGTTTCTGTTCTCTGCAAAATGATACCGTCCGTAGCCTTCACTAATATTAAAAGCTATAGAGTCTGCTCTTGTAAATTGTTTCCCCAAAGTGTCTTTTTCAAAAAAACCCACTTTTCAACCATAGCCCAAACAATTTCTCCAATTTCAAGTGCTACTTTATACACCTCCAGTTCACTTAGCTTTATCATAATTATTTTTTCTACTAAATGACCTAATGACTTATTGACTTAATTACCAAGTGACTGATGTATTAGCCATTCAGCGCCGCTGCACCACTCACAATCTCGGTAAGTTCGGTAGTAATGGCAGCCTGGCGTGCTCGGTTGTAAGAGATTTTTAGAGTTTTAAGTAATTCATTTGCATTTTCACTTGCTTTGTCCATTGCTGTCATGCGGGCTCCATGTTCGCTGGCATGTGCATCTAACACTGCTTTAAACAATTGAGTATTCAGTATCTTAGGCATCAGTTCAGAAACCAGTTGTTCCTTTGCAGGTTCAAAAATGAAGTCGGCTTTTTTTACTCCTTCCTTTTTTTGAACTTTTGGTATCGGTAAAAATCTTTCAACAACAAACCTTTGAGTTGCAGCATTTTTAAATTCGCTGTAGACCAATTCTACCACATCAAATTCCTTATTTTCAAATGCTTTTACTGCTGCTTTTGATGCTGCCTGAACCGTTTCAAAATGCAGGTTTAGAAATATATCTTTATAGTTCGCGTTAGTTTTATAATTTGATTTACTTAAGCTTTCGTAGCCTTTTTTTCCAATGTTCCAGATAGTAACGTTTCCTTTTTTATTCTGATCTGCATATTTTGTGGCAATGGTTTCTTTTGCAAGTTTTATAAGGTTCGAATTATAACCGCCAGCTAATCCACGGTCACTTGTAATAACAATTAAAAGAACACGTGCATTACCTCTGTCCATGGCAAGGGTTCCGCTAACCTCTCCTTCAGCACTGCTAACGATATTACTTAGCATTTCCTGCAGCTTTTTGGCATAAGGGCGCATTTGTGTGATGGCATCCTGGGCACGGCGCAGCTTTGCAGCGCTTACCATTTTCATGGCTTTGGTGATCTGTTGGGTGCTCTGTACACTCTTAATCCTGTTACGAACCTCTTTTAATTGTCCACTCATGTATTAGGGTTTGAAGCTTGAAATTCCAAAGAAACTAAAAATTAAGAAATTAAGAAATATTACTTATATTAAAAGTAACAGTACTATTATTTGGCGGCAAAGGTAAGGTATGGAAGGGAAAAGGCAAAAGACGGCGATTAAGGAAGTAAGGCGATTAATACCGGAGACAGAAGTTGAAAGTAATTGCTTTACAAAGCATAATCGGTTTATGTTTAAAGTATTTTTTATCCCTCACTATTGCGTATGAGAATTTATTTAATTAAATTTTGGATAGGTATTCCCTGCAAAATTAAAAATAGCGGACATAATGCAGTCGGCTGGCTAAAACATCTTATAGAGATACAAAAAAGATCGTACAGAAGAAGTTGATAAATTGGTAATAACAACATCAGAATGCAGTATCACTGCATTTAAGTATAAAAGTTATCTTATTAATAAAAGAATACCATAGATAATCAAGACAATACCGGCAGCATAAGGTATCCACTTTACCTGAGGAGAGATTTTTTCAACAAGAACAAAAAGTGCGATAAGAGCCACCCATAATAGATTCATAATACCTGCAACAAAGAGAAGCACCATCAGCATCCAGCAGCAACCTACACAATAATAGCCATTTTCTATACCCATCCTTAAAGCACCCTGTTTACCTTCTTTCCAGTGATGGAGAACAAAATCAAGAGGGGTACGGCAATATTTGAGACAAGTATGTTTTAAAGGTGTAAACTGAAATATGCCTGTTACAATTAAAATCACACTCCCCAATACTTTACTGGTTGTTTTCATTTCAGGATTTAGCAATGATATTTGTTGTAACAACCATTGTAAAGAAGTAGCGGCTAAACTAAATGCAGCCCACACTAAAAAATATCCTGTCATTAAATAAACCGAGTTAACAAAAGGGCGGTCTGGTTGCCTCCGTTGACGGTTTACTGTTGCAAAAATTAATATAAGTGGTGCTACCGAAGGGGTCATCATAGCAATCATCATTACAAGCCACATCAGGAATAACAGGATAAAATCAGTTGCCGTCCAATTGGGTGTCATGGGCATGGCAAAAAACAATGCGTTCATATCCATGTAAACCATTTGGTTGTATAAATAAATTATATATAACCAGGATAATAATGTTATAAAGAAAAGTCCGCAAATAATGACAAAGCGATCTCTTCTTAAAAGATATTCTAATGAACTCCTGTTTATCATTAGGTATGAAGTGTTTTAAAAAAAATGAAATCAAGGCTAACAAAGGGTGCCCGTGCAGAGGTGTTGAAATAGCTTGTTCACTAATTGTTGCAATAAAAAGCACATTAGTTGAAGATAGCTGTCTTTATATTACCGCTTTAAAGTTGTTTCAGCAATTATCGGGAATATATTAATCCCCCTGGTATGTAAAGGGTGAGTAAAACCCATTCTTCCCGGAAATTTCCCATTGAAGCCCATGGTCCGTATAATTTAAGTTTTTAGACTTTGCAACAAACAATTCATAACCAGGAGCTAAACCCAAAGGAGGATTACTTATTGAAACATCCCCGCCGCCTTGATCCTGAATGCCCTCAATCTCTACTTCAGCGACGTCCGCAATCTTTAGTCTGCGTTGTTTTCCGTTGGCTTCGAATTCAATCGGAACACTTTTTATACCGAGCACTTCACCAACAAATGAAACAAGGATGAAGGGATGTCCTCCCACCTGGCCTGTATAGATTTTGGTTAGAGCATCCTTCTGTTCGTCTGAAGCCTTATCATCTAAATATATTGCCGCCTGCCATTTTACCTCTAACATATGACCGGGCGAGTGTACAGCAAGTGCAACATTAAGGCCATTAAGATTAACATTGTCAAGGGTTCCATTGTCTATATGCCATCCAACAAGTGCATTGCATTCCCCGGTGGTGGGGGCGCTCAAAAAAGTACATGGGCAGGCAATATCACAACTGCAGGCCTCAAAGTAAGTCCCGGTAAGTTTCCATTTTTCAGACATAATAACCTCCGCTTTTAGAATTAAATGAAATGCAATAAGGCCTTTAAAAGTAACAACCTTACTATTAAGAATTGCTCCAGTCGAAAGCATTCAGTTGGGCATAAGTGCCTTTGTTTTCAAAAACCAGGGGTTGGGTTGATTTTACATGCATCTCAACTGTATTACCAACTTCCGCCTCTTTATATTCGAAGCCGTTGGGCAATGCAATACGTGCCCGGTGTTCCTCACCCGTTACCGGATTTTTAATTGGTTCTGTTCTAAGTTCACCAATTTCGGGAATGTATACATGTGCCTGCCTTTTTTCTCTATCACTTTCGAATGTAATGGGAGCTACGACGGTTTCAATGAGATTTGGACAAACAGCAGCAAAAATTTCATTGTATGCTCCCCCTTGAGTGCCACTCTCAATTGCAATTAAAGCGTCACGCTGCTCCTGGGTTGCCTGCTCATCAATAACAAGTTGACGGATTCCATTCCCCTCATGAACAGGCCCAGGCCACCAAAAAATTCGTGCAAACCGAACACCATCAAGCCGGGTAGATCCAAAGTGACCTTCGCGGATCTGCCAACCTGCTAATGCCTCACACCGCCCATGTGTGGGCAGGGCATTGAATTGACAGGGACAGCCCCAGGCGCAATTACAGCTTGCGGCTTCTTCGCCTGAAATGTGCCATTTTGTTTGTGATGAAGTACTCATAACTTATTTCCTCCTTTTTTTAAACCTTTTAAAAATGAATGTAATTATTTTTAATGCTGGAAGATGGATCAATAATAACTTGTCAGGTTCATTCATAGAACTTCATAAATATACAAAATACTTTTTTCAATTAAAATAGCATTTTAAATTTTTTTATTATTATAATTGAAATACTGAAGTTCGATCGATAAAAAATGGCAGTTATCCAGCTTTTTTATTATCTTTCTCATACATAATTTTATTCATATGCCTCAATCCCGTCAACTTGCTGCTATCATGTTTACTGACATTGTTGGTTATACTGCTTTAATGGGTGATGATGAACAAAAAGCATTTGAAATACTTAATAAAAACCGAAAGCTGCAAAGACCACTCATAGAACAATATAGTGGCAAGTGGATTAAAGAATTAGGTGATGGTGTGCTTGCTTGTTTCACTACAGTTTCTGATGCCGTAAATGCAGCTATAAAAATTCAGGAAGCTTGTAATGTTTCTAAAGACTTTTATTGAGAATAGGCATTCATCATGGAGAAGTTGTTTTTGAAGAAAATGATATTTTTGGTGATGCTGTAAACATTGCTTCACGCATACAGGCATTAGCTCCCATAGGCGGTATCTGGATTTCAGAATCTGTACACAATAACGTATCCAATAAAAGAGAAATTAACACAAAATTTGTGGGTGCAGAAACTCTGAAGAATGTAAAGGAACCTATTAAAATTTATGAGGTGATTACGAATAACATCACTAATAATCCTGCTATTAATAAGAATTTACCAACTAAGCCTGTAGAAAAAAGTCTTGCTGTGTTACCATTTGCAGACATGAGCCCCGCAAGAGATCAGGAATACCTCGGTGATGGATTGGCTGAAGAACGTTAAACGTTTTGTCGCAGATGAAACAGCTTAAAGTTATTGGCCGTACGTCTTCTTTCTCATTCAAAGGAACTAAAACAGACCTAAAGACTATTGGAAAAATTTTAAATGCTGATACAATACTTGAAGGAAGTATACAAAAGTCCGGGAACCGTATTCGCATCACAGCACAGCTTATAAATGCATCAGATGGCTTTCATATATGGAGTCAGCGCTATGACCGGGAGATGGATGATATTTTTGCTTTACAGGATGATATTTGTTCAAAGATTGCAGAGCATTTAAAACTGACTTTGTTACAAGATCACAAAACAGCAGTAGAAAAAAGACCTACAGAGAGTCTGGAAGCCTATGAACAGTTTTTAAAGGGGGAGTTTTATTATAAAAAATACTCGCCTGAAGGGTTTCAAAAAGCGATTGAATATTTTACAAAGGCTACTGAAATAGACCCGAAGTATGAAGATCCGTGGTGGTCTTTAGGTGTGGCTTATTGGGAAACACAAGCCTGGCTGCCTATACAGGAGAAAGCAGTAATTGAAAAAGCAAGAATGTGTGCTAAAAAAGCTATTGATATAGATGAAAAAAGTGCCAATGGGCATTTTTTGCTCGCCCTTATTTCTATGAATGCAGATTGGGATTGGGAAAAGGCGGGAACAGAGTTAGCCTTGGGTAATAAATACAATCGGACAAACAATTTCTGGTTTTTGGAATTGGAAGCATGGTATAGGGGTATGTTATTTGGCGATTTTGATTTTGCAATTTCCCGCTTGCAAAAAGGTATAGAGAACGATCCTCTATCCATATTCTATTTATTGTTTCTGGCTTTAATGTATTTACATGGACTACGTGATTATGAGAAAGCCAGGATGGTGCTTAATAGGATCCTGGAATTAGAGTCACATTATACAGAAGCCTGGAACCCAATGTGCCTTTCTTATCTTTATGAAGGAAATTATGGACCTGCAGAAGAATATGCACGTAAGTATTATAATGTTTTAGAAGGGAAGGGACAAGGTGCCTTAAACCTGATGATGTGCCTGGCCGCTTCCGGGAAAAAAGAAGAAGCTTGGCAATTATACCAAAGGGTTTTGGACAAAGTTGCCATCAATGAATTCACTCCTTCTTTGCATGCTAAAGCAAATGCATATTTAGGCAGACCAGATGAAGCTTTCAGCCATTTGCATAAAGCTATTGATGGCAAAGATATATGGCTTCCGATGACTTTAAAATATTCTCCCGAATGGGATTTATTGAGGTCTGATCCTCGTTTTCAAAAAGTACTGGAGCGAATGAATTTTCCTAAATAATATTTTTTGAAAACTTCAATTATAATTACCAACTTATAAGAGGTTACTGCTTTGGCTTCAGCAAGCCTTGTGCATTCAACCACTCCATAAGGAGAATACTCCAATTATCTACAGGCAGGTTTTGTTTATTTAAATCAAATCCGTGCCCGCCTTTCGAAAAAATATGCAGCTCTGCGGAGCGCTTTGCAGTTTGCCAATCACTATATAAATGAACACTGTTAAAGGCCGGAACCAATTCGTCATCTGCTGCAGCAGCAATAAACAGCGGTGGAGCATTCTTAGGCACACCAGATTTTTCAATAGAATCGACAGGCGCATAAAAAGGAGCGGCAAAGTCAGGTCTTGTGGATGGTGTAAAATTATAAGCAAGATTAGCTGAAAGAGTACCGCCGGCAGAAAAACCCATAATACCTATCCGATCAGGATAAACTCCGTATTCTGCAGCATGCTGACGGATGTACATAATAGATGCTTTTGCATCTTCAAGCTCAAATTTTAAAACCGGTGCAACGTCTTTAAAAAAAGTTTTGCCATTTATTTTTTCTATCATTTCTGCCCATGGATCATTGGTTACTAAATGTCTGGTTCTGTATTTAAGTACAAAAGCTGCAATCCCTTTTTCATTCAGCCAGCGGGCAATATCCACACCTTCCCAATCCATTATTAAAACCTGGTACCCTCCGCCGGGACAAATAATAACGGCAGTGCCATTTGCAAGCGAAGGGTTTGGTAAAAAAGCGGTAAGTGTGGGATGCGTTACATTATATACAATGCGTGTCTTAAACGGGTCGTTATTTGTTTCTTTTTCTTCCCAGTTCCAGTTCTCCGAGCCAGGCGCTGCGCCTTTGTAGAGCTGAATAACTTTTTGTTGCGCATTAATAGAAATTGATAGTATTATTAATAAAACACATAAGGATAATTTTACCAATGGATAAGAATAATAACTGCTTAAGGGAAAGATAGCTTTTTTCATAAAACAGGTTTAAAATGGTTAAGTGGTAGTTAGGAATGAAATTATTGAAAATTAAAATCAGGGATTATTCATTCTCAGCAATAAGCTCCAAAACCTGTTTAATAATCTTTGGAGGTAAAGTTTTCCCGGAATGAAAAGGAATACGACTCTGCTTTTCCCTTTCATATATATTCTGTGGCTTCCTTTACTTCTAACGAAAGAAACCCCTGATGAAAAAAACCTTCTCTCAGCTTCCTTAGCATCTATAACAGGTAAGTTAGGCAATGTCTACTTCAACGGTAGTGGTTAAAATTTCTTTTCCAGGTGCGTCCTGAACTTCATCAGGTGTCATCGTTTCTAAATAGAGTTCAATGGCTTCCTGAATATTAGCTCTTGCTTCTTCATAAGTATCTCCCTGTGTTTGACAACCAGGAAGTTCAGGACACCACGCATAATATCCTTTCTCATCTTTGCTAAAAACTACATTAACTCTATAACTCATCTTAAAAACTTTATTTTAAAGGTACAAATTGTACTGAAGCATATTTATCTTTTTTTAAGAAAATTACAGTCATCTTAATGGACTCATGCTTTTTATAAATCTCTTTTTTAGTTTTCTTATCCTTTTGATATATAACTTTTCACAGGTCCGTGGCATGACAAACAAAAAGCATTAAATTATTGAATAAAAACCATCTGCAAATACCACTTAATGAAGCAATGTAATGACAGATGGACTAAAGAATTAAGTGATGGTGAGATTACATACAACAAAGCCATGAAAACCTACTCTTTTCAATCCCTGCTTTTGCCAGGTATTTGCAAAGAAAAAAGCCCTGCAAGTGCAAGGCTTCTATTCTTTAAGTTTAAAATGTTTTACAGTTGTTTCAATAATTGATTTCCAAAGTTTTCATAATCAGCATTTTTTGCTTCTTTAGCGAGTTCAATTGTTTTCATTGCACTTACTTTTGCACCGGCTTTGTCACCCATATCTTTTTGAATTCTCGCTTTTTGCAAAAACATGTAAAAAGCTTTTGGATTTTCAGCAGTTGCTTTATTTATATTTTCTAAAGCTTTTGCATAATTCTTTTCATAGTCATAATAAAAACTTGCTGCCTGGTAATATGGTTTTTTATCGCCCTGCAATGCGGCTTCTAACTGGGTACGTATACGGTCTTTAATATTGGTTGCTATGGGAACAGTTACATCGGTATTTCCCCACATTAGATGCAGTTCACCGCTTTCATTTTTGACATTTGCGAATTGCATGGTAAAAGTTTCTATTTTGTCTTTCAAAGCAGCAACAGGTGCTTTAAAACGAACAACATCATCACTTTCTTTAAAACCTTCAGACCCGGGGTAAGCTGTTCCTTTGCTCAGCACAACATCCCATTGCGACTGGTTGGGAATGGTGTATATAACATAACTTCCTGTGTCAAGAGTTTTTCCGCCAATAGATACATTATCGGTAAAATGAATTTTTGTGGCAGCATTCGCCCCTGTTCTCCACGGTTTGCCTAAAGGAACCAGTTCAGTATTCTGCCCAAAAAGTTGGCGACCCTTTATGCCCGGACGGCTATATGTTAACTCTATTTTACCCATGCCAAAATCCTGTATAATAGTTTGTGTGGAGCTTGGAGCAGGCATAGCTACCTGGGCCTGAGTCGATGCTATAAATAAGTTTACAGCAGTAAAAGCAATAATTAAAAATTTCTTCATAATGGTAATTTGTACAAACGTAATGAATGTAAAAGAAACATTTCTTATTCAAAGGAAATTATAACTTTTACTTTTTTGTCTTTTTTCTTACTCTTCCATTTTGGTCCGTTAATTAGTATTTTAACGGCCTTTTCAGCGGTCAGACTGTCCGCCTTCTCCGGCACCTTTATGTTTGCAGGATGACCGTCATTATTTATCGAAAATTCAAGCTCAATCTTTTCGTTATAATGCTTATCGTGGTCACTGGCTTTTAAGCTGTCTGTCTGTCGGTTAAGATATTGTTCAAAGTTTTTCCATCCTCCATCAGGTTCAGCTGCAGTTGCTGCATTTCCTTCTGCATCAGAAACATTTACTGTTTTTCCGGTTAACCTGGTCGCAGCCGATACTTTTGAAAGCCTTTGATCTTCCTTTGAAGGCAATGCTATTTTTTTTGCCTCCATAACCTGTTCATTAGCTGCAGAAGACTCAGGTACATTTAAGGCAGAAACTGCATCAGCATTTTTATTCATTGAAGCAGAACTTTCTTCTCTTTTATCTGTCATTGCAATTGCTGGTGAATCTGCTTTCATTTGCATTGGCCGCGTAGCGGTCATTGGTGCCTCTTTTTCCTTCCGTATAATTGGTGAAGCGGTTCGAGGTTTATTAAATAGTTCTTTCTTTGGTAATACTTCAACTTGAGCCAAAGGCTTTTCCACCGGTCCAATGCTATCTGTTTTTGTTGTCATTTCTGCGGCTTCTGCCGGAGCCATTTGTTGTGCTGTATTTTTTTCAATACCTTTTTCAGTAACCAATGAATAAGTCAAAACTCCACCTGTAACTACCACCAATACAACAGCAGCAACTTTCCACCATGTTCTTTTTTGCAGGGTCATTGGCACAACTCTTCCCTTTTGCTTTTCGCCATTCAACTCACTTTCTATTTCAGATAAATGTTTCTCCGTTACCGCAGCATCACTTGAAGAAAAACCTTCCAAAGCATCTGCAAGGAAAGGGTTGTTCATCAACGCTTTTTCAAAATCATGCATCTCCTGCGGCGTCATTTTGTGTTGCAGGTAACGTTGAATATCACTGTAATCATATGTTTGTATATCAGCCATTGTCTTCCATACAATTTTTTAAGTTTCTTCTTCCGTTTTGCACCAGGCTTCGAACTTTGTTCCAGTCAAAACCGGTGAGAGCAGTAATTTCATTGTAACATTTATTTTCAAGATAAAACATCCGCACCGTTTGCCTTTGTTCTTCATTCAGCTTTCGCATGCAACCTTCCAACTTATCAAGTTGCCGTTCTTTTTCGAACACACTTTCCAGATGCGAAAAGTCTTCCGATTGCACAATTTGAGAATCGATTTCTGTTGTTGACAGCTTTTTATTCTTTCTTATCTGCATCAGGCAGTGGTTTTTGGTAACCACATACAGCCAGCTTTTAAAATTTTCACTTTGGTGATGCTTTACTTTCTCCAGGAGTTCCTGGTAAATATTCATTACCGCATCTTTCGCAGCTTCCTGGTCGCCGAGGTACTTCACACATGTACCATACACAAGCTCATTATATCTGAAAAATAATTGCGCTAAAGTATCCTGCTGCTGATGTTGCCGGTAGTCTGCAATCAATTCTGCATCAGAAAGAGAAGAGGTTCGTATGCTTTTTAAAATTCCCATGTTGTATCAAAACCGAATGTAAGGAAAAAGCGTTCAAGGAACAAGGGAGAAAACAGACCTGTAGTGAGTATAAAAACATGAATCAAAAAACCCTTATTGCTGAGAAAGCTCAAAATACTAATATAATTTTCAACTTTTTCAAATTATCTTCATTCTGTATGAGCTTGAGCCTGCCTGTACTAAACTAAAAACCTGGCACATCCTGCTTATTATTTACATAACATTTATATGATACTTCACTAAACCCTGCATAGGATTTTTAAAGACATGTCCTAAATCAAGTTCGTAACTGTTGCAAAGCTCCTGCAAAACATCTTTGAATCCAAATGCAATACTGCCAATAAAATTGATAGGCAAAGTCCAACTTTCGCTGTATTTATATAAATGATTAAGGAAAAAATCATTGAGGCTATCTTCAAGAATGTTTTCTACCATATAATGGCCACGGTTTTCTGAAAGAAATATAGCGAAGCTGGCAAGATAACGGTTAGGGAAAGGCTTTTTATACAGGTTTTCTAAAATCTCCATTTGATTAATTACAAACATGGCATCGAACCGTGCTTTTAAATCTTCATCAAAAGTGTTATAGAGATAATATTGTATAACTTTTTTTCCAAGATGGGCACCGCTGCCTTCATCACCCAAAACATAGCCGAGGCTTGGTATGCTCTTCATTATTTTTTTACCATTATAGTAGCAGGAATTTGAACCCGTCCCTAAAATGCATGCAATGCCTTTCTCATTTCCGCATAAAGCCCTTGCCGCCGCCAACAAATCAGTATCAGCGTCAACTTTCGCAGCAGGAAATAGTTTCTTTAAAGCTTTATAAACAATTTTTACATTATCAGGATTACCGAGACCTGTACCGTAAAAATGCACTTTATCCACTTCAGTATTTTTTAACTCCGGCAGCAGCTCCTTTTGCAATACTTCTGCAATCTGACTGCTATTTAAAAAATAAGGACTGATGCCGGTTGTAATAATAGTTTTCTTTTTTCCATTATTTTCTACACCGCACCATTCGCATTTTGTAGCTCCGCTATCTGCAATTAGTTGTAAGGGCATTATACTATAAGTCAACAGGTAAGTTTAAAAATTACTCTTCCGTATTTTTTTGCAAAAATTAAGTTTTATGAATTATAAAACTACCACAATCTTTCCTCTCGTCTTTCCTGTTTCAATTTGCCTGTGAGCTTCGGCTATTTCTCCAAAGGAAAATTCTTTAGATATATGAGCTTTTATTGTACCTGCTTCCATCAATTCAGCTATCTGCTCCATATCGTCTCCATTTGATTTTACAAGATAAGGCCATGCTTTAATTTTCCTCGTTTCAGCAAGTTGTTTTACTTCGTCTGTTATTCCGCCTGCAATGGCAACTAACCTTCCTCCTTCTTTCAAAACATTTAATGAACGCAACGGATTATCTCCGCCAACTGTATCAAATACCACGTCCGCATCTTTTACTAACTCCTCAAATTTTTCTTTGGAGTAATCTACAAAATCATCTGCACCAAGTTCTTTTACAAAATCATAATTAGCTTCAGAGGCAGTTCCTATCACATACGCTCCAAGGTATTTTGCAATTTGAACTGCAAAATGTCCAACTCCGCCCGCTGCGGCATGTATTAAAACCTTTTCTCCAGCCTGCAGTTTTGCCTCGTCAAGCAATACCTGCCATGCAGTTAAGGCCGCTAATGTACCTGCAACCGCTTCCTGTGTTGATACCAGTTCAGGCTTTTCTGCTAAGTGGCCTGCAGGTACAGCTACATATTCTGCATACGCTTTGCCATGACCGGGAAAGTTCACCATTCCAAATACTTCATCGCCTTCTTCAAGTGTAGTTACCTCTTCTCCTGCCTGTACGACTTCTCCCGCAATGTCCCAACCTAAAATAACCGGTTTGTCACCTTTTAAACTATTATAAAGGGCCAATCCTTTACGTGTTTTTATGTCTACCGGATTTATACTTATTGCTTTTACCTTTATCAGCACCTCGCCTTTTTTGGGAAGAGGAACAGGTATGTCTGATATAATAAGATTTTCTGGTCCGCCTGCTTCTTTTAATATAATTGCTTTCATAATATTCATTTAATCAATGCTTATCGCCCTATAAAGTTCGCCGATCTTACCCCTTCTTTTAGTTGAAATGTACAAATTTTATTTGAAAAGATTTCAATTGATAACAGATTCCTTCACTTTGCGGGTTTATATTTTTTCAAATGCTTTCTTAAAAATGACAACATAATCGGCAAAACCTTAAATCCGTAACACACATGTCACGCTTCCCCTTAAAAATAAAAGAAAGTACAAGGGTAACAATAACTGCAGCCCAAAAATAACAGCACTAAATTTACTATAAGCAAAAGATATTTTTTCTCTGCATCAAAGCCCGCGATACTTAAATAACACAACAAAAACTATGTAGCGAACACACAAGCTATTGATAATGCAGATAAAAATTGGCAAACAAAATCCTGGTCTATATTTTCTGTAAGAAAGGAATTATAAATAACAAGATTAGCGGGGCTAATTGTCAGATTTAAGATTGTATAAGTAGAAAAAATTTAGGGCAGAAATTGTGGAAAAACCTTGATTAACTTTACTTTAATCATATGTAATGAAATTTCACCCATATTGCGTTAAAAAATCCTCTTAATCCTGGTTCTGTTAATCCGTAACATTTTTTTCTTCAGAACCTGAGGAACCTGTCTTAGGAGGGTCCCAGACAATCTGATCTGCTTCTTCAACAGTTAAATCATTTTCTTCAAGGTCTTCTTCATCGAGTGGCGGATCTGTATCTTCAGGTTCTGCTTCTGTTGCCTCACTTTTCTATATAATGTTCAGGTGAATTGGTTTCTTCTTCCTGGCTATATTTTGGGAGCTTGCTGTCATCTTGCAGATTCATAATAACTGGTTTTAAAACTGTAATTGCAACTTTTGCGCCAATGAAAATTTCCTAAAAACTTTGTATGTCCTGATACCCACCTGTACTTCTGTTATAACATTCGTTTTTTAATATTTCCCTTTGACAATAATTTCAATGAGTTCATAAATTGCAGCAAGCATACGGTCATCTATATCAAATGAAGGATCGTATGAGGCTATAGTTGCTGAGCATACCGGTATTTCATTAATACAATAATTAATAATGTCAATAAGATTTTCTTTACTAAGTCCATTATTAACTGAATACGAATTGGCAGGAGCTATTGAAGGATCAATTACGTCTCCGTCTATATGGAGATGTAATTTTTTTATCCCGCTTTCAATCAACTTAGAACAAGCAGAATTTATAGTCTTCTGCCCGTAATGTTTTATTTGATTAGTGGTAATATGGTTTATAGCATTATCCGAAATGAAGTCCTTTTCATGATTACTTAAATCTCTTGCACCAATAAGTACAATATGTTTACCTGCTATAGAAGTGTAAGTGTGCGGTTTAAAAGAGGAAAGCAGATTATGCCAACAGGAATATGTCAGCATAGATAAAGCCATTCCATCTAAAAAGCCGCTCGTAGTTGTTTCTGATGTCTCACAATCTGCATGTACATATAGCCAGATAACTCCTGCATCTTCCCGATTAAGGCCGGCAACTACTCCTAAGCTAGCGGAGCAGTTTCCCGATAGGACAATAGGAAAAGATTGATGTTGAATTGAGGCAGTAACACCTGATTTTATTAAATTAAGGAGTTTCAGAGTAGATGCAATTTCAGTCAAAAAGCTATCTTCTACGATGATTTGTTTATAGTCGACATCATAACCTGCCAATTGCAGGTTTTGGACAAGCCCTTTATTAATAAAATAATATGTAAAGGACCGGATCCCATTCGCTTATTAAAATGACCTGATTCATACGGTACTGCAAGTAAGTCAATGGTTCTGCTCATCTTGTTTAAATGGATACTAAAAGGTTTTTATCATAAGAATATTTAACGGTTAAAAATTTTTATTCTGCGATCATCAATTTATCAAAATGATAACCTAATATACCAAATCTTCATAAGCAGCCTGCAATTCATTATAACTATGTTGGTCACCTGCTTGTTTTGCCGCTGCCATTCCCTTTTCATACCATTGTATCGCCTCTTCAATATTGCCTGTCCGTTGGAGCAGCTTTGCAAGATGATAGTAAGTGCCTATATATTTAGCGTCTCTCTCCAATATATTCTCAAATAACTTTCTTGCCTCACTGTCTTCACCGGTCTTTATATATTCTAATGCCAAAGCATGTTGCAAAAAACTATCTGTCGGCGAGGCTGTAAGATATTCCCTGATTTTGTTAATTCTGTCCATAGTATTTTTGAATAAATCAGTTTAAAAAACGTTTTAAGAATAAGGATTCTTATATTTGTAATTGAAGTAGTTGCATAAACAACTTTACTCTTATTTATTAAAGTTTAAGATGAAAATATTAGTTTGCATAAGTAAAACGCCTGATACTACAGCAAAAATAGCCTTCAAAAACGGTAATACTCAATTTGAAGATAATGGTGTGCAGTGGATCCTTAATCCGTATGATGAATGGTACGCCCTGGTACGCGCCATTGAGTTGAAAGAAAAAGATCCTGCAACAGTTTTGCATCTTATAAATGTTGGCGGAGCCGATTCCGACCCGATTATACGTAAAGCACTGGCATTGGGCGGCGATGAGGCTATTCGCGTAAATACAACAAATTTACAGGATAGCTTTTATGTAGCTTCCCAAATTGCAGCAGCAGAAAAAAATGGTGGTTACGATTTAATTTTTACAGGAAAAGAAACAATCGATTATAACGGCTCCTCAATAGGTGGAATGGTTGCCGAATTGCTTGATATTCCTTATATATCACTTGCTGTTAAGTTTGAAATAAATGGTACATCAGCAACTGTAACGCGTGAAATTGAAGGAGGCGAGGAAGTAGATGAAGTGACTTTACCTGTTGTTGTAAGTTGCCAGAAAGGTGTGGCAGAAGCCCGTATCCCAAACATGCGGGGTATTATGTCTGCACGCACCAAACCATTAAAAGTGACAGAACCTGTTGAGGCAGATGCATTTACCAGCATTAGCAGTTTTGAACTTCCACCTGCAAAAGCCGGTGTTAAACTGATTAGTCCTGATAATTTAGGTGAACTGGTAAGGCTATTGCATGAGGAAGCAAAGGTAATCTGAGTTAACCATTGATAATCGCGACAGATGACTGAGAAAGGAGATTTTGATGGATAACAGGAGAAGAAATTTTGGTAGCAGGCATTTGTAATTCTATTTATCCTCGTTGTGTCACTTACTTCGACAGGAAGTTCTTTTTACAAACATTCTTTTTATAACTTTTTTTAAATAATCTGCTGCCGTCTGGCGGAGAAATGGGGGTTGATATGTCAGTTCTAATTTTAGCAGACCAAACAGATGGTCATTTTAAAAAGACAGCATTTGAAGCGCTTTCTTACGGTGCAAAAGTGGCTGAGCAGTCAGGATCAGAAGCAGAAGCGTTAGTGCTTGGAACTGTCAATGATGATCTTGCTTCATTGGGAAAATATGGGATAAAAAAAGTTTATCATGTGCCAAACGAAGCATTAAATAATGTTGATGCCCAGGTGTATACAAAAGTTATAGCAGAGGCAGTGAAGGCAACAAGTGCAAAGATACTTGTGCTTGCCCATAACAATACCGGCCGCGCCATAGCTGCCCGTTTATCTGTACGATTGAAAGCTGCAATGGTTCCTGCAGCAGTTAGTTTACCCGATACCTCTAAGGGCTTTGTGGTTAAAAAAGTTGTTTTCAGCGGGAAAGCTTTTGCTAATGTATCTATGAATACAGACATTAAGATTATTTCACTCAATATGAATGCTTTTAAGATAGCAGCAGGAGAGGGAACTGCAGAAGTAAATGAGTTAAATATTCCGGTGGATGCGGGCAAAGTAAAAGTTGTTGCAAGCGATAAGGTAACAGGCGAAATACCATTAACAGAAGCGAGCCGGGTAGTAAGCGGAGGACGTGGTTTAAAAGGCCCTGAAAACTGGGGATTGGTAGAAGACCTGGCCAAAGCATTCAATGCTGCATTAGCTTGCAGCCGGCCTGTAGCAGACTCAGGCTGGAGATCACATCACGAACATGTCGGACAGACAGGTATTGCTATAGCCCCTGACTTATATGTTGCAGTGGGTATTTCAGGAGCTATACAACATCTTGCAGGTGTAAACAGAAGTAAAGTAATTGTAGTAATAAATAAGGATGCTGAAGCCCCGTTTTTTAAAGCTGCAGATTATGGAGTCGTAGGTGATGTTTTTGAAGTATTGCCGAAGCTTACTGAAGAGGTTAAAAAGTTGAGAGGAGCGTAAGAGATAGTTGTCGGTTGACAGTTGACTGATGACAGAAGTCAGAAGTATGAACGCCGAAAATAGTACATGATAGTAAATTAAGCCGATAATAAATAATTGCTTTTTTTAAAATGTTGAAATTTACAAGCTGATATTTCTATTTATTAAAAAATAAAAAACGCTGACACTGCATTCCTTGTTTCATAAAAGTTTTATTTTATTTATATGTTTTTCCAACGACTTCTCTTATAATATCATCGAGCTCGTTTGAGCTTTGAACAATCATAGTGCAGAGATTTTTCACATTCTGATCTATATCCATTTTATTAAGAATATCTGCAAGACCTAAAATATTAGAAAGCGGGCTTCTTATAAGATGAGAGTGCTGAAAAGCTATGTGTTTCAAAATATCTTTCTTTTTTTCAATTTCGGACTCAGCAGCTTTTAATTGCTGTTGTTCATCCACATATTTGGTAATATCATAACCCAGACAAAATATACCTTCAGGTTCATTATCATCATTTATCATCGCCTTGTACTCCCATTGGGTAATTATAAAACCACCTTTTCCATCATGCTTTCGTATTGTGGCAGGATACATCTTTCCAGGATTTTCAAAACACTTAGCAGCAACTTCTTCACAGACTCTTATATCATCAGAATGCATGGTTATTTCGTAGGGCTTTCCTACTATAGAATCGCTTATGTACGAAAATGATTTTGCATAATGATTGTTTATATAACTGTATTTTCCAGCCATTTTAGTAGTAATAATATAATAAAAGTCAGAATTTTCCAGTAGCCGGATCGTCTCTTCAAATTGTCTCATGCAGACTGATTTTGCTAACCTTATTAAAATTTAAATTCCAATATTAATATAAAGCAAAAGCCGTTCCTTGAAGAACTCCTTTTTCTCTAATTTTACAAGTCATCCATGTTACAACTATTATATAGAAATGCAACTTTACAAGATCTGTCAAAAATTGTCAAGATATACAATTCAACGGTTGCATCAAGAATGGTTACTGCCGACACCGAACCTGTATCAGCGGAAAGTAAGGTTAACTGGTTTAATGAGCATTCACCCGATAAAAAACCTTTATTGATGATAGAAGATAATAACAATAACGTACTGGGGTGGGTGAGTTTTCAATCATTTCACCAAAGGCCGGCGTATAATGCAACAGTTGAAATAAGTATTTATCTTGATCCTTTATTCAGAGGTAAAGGAGTTGGCCAGCGGGTGCTTCAATACTGTATTGAAACCTCACCAAACTTTGGTATTAAAACATTACTCAGTTTTATATTTGCACAAAATGAACCAAGTCTTAAATTGTTCCGGCACTTTGGTTTTGAAGAATGGGCAACATTTCCAAACGTTGCTATATTAGATGGAGTTGAAAGAAGTTTAAAGATTTTGGGGAAAAGAGTGGGTTAATGTTTTACGATAGCGTGGAGAGTGTGTGTTTTTTATTACAGTTGGATTTGTATACTTACTTCCCATTCCACCTGTTATCTTCCTTATTTATATCTATAGCATAAGTGCTGCCCAAAGTTATACTTAAAACATCTTTATCTGTGTGAAATGAAATAGTTGTACCTGTATTTCCTTTTTCCCATACTTCAATACTTTTATGTACTTCTAAAAAAGAGTTATCGTCTAATGTTATAGTAAGGTCAACAGGTACTGGTTTGGTGCCCTTTGATAAGATTGTTACTTCATACTTTTTTCCTCTTTTTTTTACCTTATCAATCGCCAGGTCAGGTATGCCGCTATCAAAGAACCATCGCTTCCAGAACCAGTTAAGGTTTTTTCCGGAACCCGTGTTCATGCAGTAGAAAAAGTCATAAGGCATAGGATGCTTCCCGTGCCATTTTTCTATATAATAATGAAGCGCTTTAGTAAATAAATCATCGCCCAGGTAATCCTTTATGTATAAATACCCAAGAGCCGGCTTTACATAAGAATTAAGAAACATGGGTGTTCCGTTCAATTGTGTAGTAAGTGTAGTTATGGGGGGGTCAGATTCTTTACCTGCATTTGTTTCATAAGGTTTTATTCCATAATCATCTGCAATTGAAGTATTAATTATTGATGATATAAGCCATTCACCCATTGTTGCCCAGCCCTCATCCATCCAGCCGTATTTTGTTTCATTAATACCCATATAAAAAGGAAACATGGTATGAAAAACCTCATGGTCAGTAAGTGTTATGGCGTCAGTGCTGCTTTCAACAGGGTTATCATTGACCATCATAGGATATTCCATCTGGTCAAGCCCGTCAAAAACAGTTTCATGCGGGTAGGGAAAAGGCCATTTTGGAAATGAATGACTCATAGCCTTTATGGTTTCCCGATTGTAGCTGATAACATCATAAAAATCCCTGTGCTTCTGATTAAACACCGCATCTGCTCTTGTCCTTCTGCCTGTTGTTGAATCAACTATGAGGCTCGTTGATTTCCATAGGTAATGATTGCTTGCAGCAAATACAAAATCAGTTACATTTTTTGCTGTGTACTGCCATATATTAGATGGATTGTCTGCAGTTATATTTTCATTAAGCAGGTCTGCAGAATCAATTATTGTGATAATAGAATCAGTTGTTTCCGCGTGTTGTATTAACCTGCAATATTTATCAGTAAGAACTTCGCTGCAATTTGTTAGATCTCCCGTAGCCCATACAACAAAATTTTTAGGCACGTTTACAGATACTTTAAAGTTGCAGAAGTCATTATAGAACTCCTGCGTGCCGAGGTATTGATTTTTATTCCATCCGTCAATATCGTCGTAAACAGCAATACGCGGAAAAAAGTAAGCAACAAAAGCAGCATTTTCTTCTATCTGACCGGTACGTATGTGTGAGCCTTTATTAAGAGTGTAATGAAAGCCAATATTAAAAACTATGCTGTCTTTTGGCAAGAGAGGCGGAATGGTGACAGTCATATTAGTTCCATCAAGCGAATACGTAATAACGGGGCTGTTCGTTACATTTATCTTGTCTATCGTCATCCCATCGCCAATGTCTTCAGGTTCTACTCTTGCTAATCGTTCAGAGCCCTTTTTGTATAAATTAGGATACAGCTTAAAAACAATACTATACAAAGTATCAGGACTGTTATTGGTGTAAATAATTTTTTCAGCTCCTTTAAGTAATAAACTGGCAGGGTTAAAATCTGTGTGTATATCATAATCAGCAGAATTTTGCCAATAATTTTGTCCTGGCTTTCCATCTTGTGAACGGGTGCCTTTTTGATAAAGAGTTTGAATATTAACCGGAACAGGTAATGTTTCTTGTCCAAACGAATGAACGCTAAAATTGGTAAGCAATACTGTCACTAATATTCGTAAATTAATCATTGAAATATTTAATGTTGCTCTTTGCAATAATAAAGCAATGTTTCAGATTATAATTTTAATCATTACTTTCTTAACAATTGCAACCTCAAATTCTCGCTCTAAGTAATAATTTTACCCTAAGTAATAAAATCTTATGGAATTTCAATAGTTATTGTAAATTGAAAACCTCCAAAACATAATCGTAAAGTATAAAATGCCCATTTTTTATCAACAAAATATAAGCGAAAGCACAAGGCTTGCCATCTGGAAAATTGAAGAGTCAGAAAATTTCTTTCTTTCAAAAGTGCCTTTACAAAGAGAAATAACTCATCCTAACAAACGTTTACAACACCTTGCAGGAAGATATCTGCTGCCTTTTTTATTCCAAGATTTTCCTTATGAAGAAATTGAGATAGCAGATACACGTAAACCCTTTCTCCCAAATGAACAATACCATTTTTCTATTTCACATTGCAATAAATTTGCGGCGGCGATAGTGAGCAAAGATTGCAGAGTAGGGGTAGATGTAGAATTTACAACTCCAAGACTTGAAAAGATAAAACATAAATTTTTGCATGAGGCCGAGTTGCTTTTTGTAAATTCACAATTGCCCGGGCAGCAACTAAAACTGCTGAGTGTACTTTGGTGCGCCAAAGAAGCAATGTACAAATGGTATGGCGAAGGCTCTGTAGATTTTAGTGAAATGATGAGAACTTTTCCTTTTCAACTTAAGCAGCAAGGCAATATAGATGCCGCTTTTATGAAAGAACATTTTCAACGTAAGCTCCTTCTTCACTATAAATTAATAGAAGAGCTGACGTTGGTTTGGGTGGGAAGTGTGATTAGTTAGTGTTTTAAGAAAATAGAACTTTTCTTGTCTGTTTAGTTATAAATAAAAATAATGGGCGTGATAACAGAAAGGTATAAAAAAGCATTGCCAAAAGACAATGCAGAAAACATTTTGGAAGTTATCTCAGTTTTACAAGGCTAAACCTACACCAAGTTGTAATTGCTGACTTTTCCATTTGTCCTGGTTAGGCACATCATTAATATTGCTTAAACCAATGTTGTAGCGGCCATAAACCCGAAGCATTTTCAGATTTACCTGCACTCCACCTACCATCGCAAAATCACCGCTTTTAAAAGCTTCTTTACTATTATTCCAAAGTGTTTTATCCTTACTCGATAAAATGCCAAATTGCGGACCAAGATGTAAGGTGACCAGACTTCCGACGTTATAACGTAAAAGAATTGGAATTGTCAGATATCTTAGCTGGATACTGCCTGTATTGTTTTGCCAGTTATTAAATATTGAGTCTGTACCTGAAGCACGCTGAGTGTTCACCTGGTTCCAGATTAATTCAGGCTGTATACCCCATTTTTTATTTAAATCAATTTCAGCAAATAATCCAACGTGATAACCGAGGTTGTATTCTTCTTTGAATGCTTTCCCGGTTATTTTAGTGAGATTAGCACCTGCTTTTCCACCAATATTAAAACGTTGTGCATTAGCAATGCCTGATAGAGCAATTACAAGGATGGCTGAAGCAATAATTTTTTTCATATCTCTTTGTTTTTCAACGAAAAGTCCAATTGTTATGCCAATGAGTGTTAAGGTATTTATCACTAATGGTAAAAGTTGATAAAGAAACATTAAAACTGTGCAGCGAAAAAATGACTTGTTTCAGAAAAACGAAAAATTTCTAACTTTATTTTACAAGAAAAAAATTATAAAAAATTATTATGCCTGTATATTTATTTCGCCAAAGCGGGAATAGACCACAGACCACAGACCATAGACTTCTCTAAAATTATCCACCTATTAGCTCTGTTTTCAGTGCAAGGTGCAATTCTTCGGAATGACATCTGAAAACAGATGGTCAGTAGTCTGTGGTCTGTTGTCTGTCTTACACTAATTCTATTACAGTAATTTCCGGAAGTATCCCAACCCTGCCAGGATAACCGATAAAGCCATATCCCCTGTTTACATATAATTTCTGATTTCCTTCTTCATACAATCCTGCCCATTGCTTATACACCCACTGTACGGGGCTCCATTTAAAAAAAGGGGTTTCAAGGCCGAACTGCATTCCATGTGTATGCCCGGCGAGTGCAAGATCAATATCACTATATTTCGGGCGTACTTCCGCATCCCAATGTGTGGGGTCATGACTCATTAAAATCTTAAACTTATATTTTTCAGTACCTGCATACGCTAAATCCATTTTCCCGTATTTTGGAAATCGGGCTAATGCACTCCAGTTTTCAATTCCAAGCAAGGCAATTATGTCACCATTTCTTTCAATCGGCACATGTTCATTAATCAGCAATCGCCATCCCAGTTGCCCGTGTATTTTTTTAAGATCTTCGAGATTTTTTCTTTTGGCGTCAGGTGAAGCCCATTGAACGTAATCCCCGTAATCGTGATTACCTAAAGTGCTGAAAACTCCCATAGGTGCTTTTAATCTATTAAAAACATCTATATAATTTTGCATTTCAACTGCCTGATCATTTACTAAATCTCCGGTAAATAAAATAATATCAGCATTTTCGTTCAAAATCATATCAATACCTCTTTGCACAGCTTTCTTATTTCCAAAACTTCCTGAGTGTACATCGCTTATCTGAACAATTTTCAAACCTCTAAATCCGGCAGGCAAATTATTATATGTTAGCTTTACTCTCTTTAGCTGGTAATTATACTTATTACTAAAGCCATAAATAAAACTTGTAAAAAAACTTCCTCCAACACCCATACCAAGCCAGCTAAGAAAAGCTGAACGGTTAAGCGTCCACGCGGCATTTGTATTAGCTTCGGTTTCAGTTTCAGGAAACATTCTGCTTAAAACCCATGTCATTGCCCTTCGAACATCGTCCACAAGAAAAAATATTGCTGCCAAAAGTTTGGCAATAAATAAACCTGCAAAGGTTGCAAAAAGATAATTACGTAAAGTTTTGGGCCAGGAGTCTGAATTAAAATATGGAAGCAACAGGAGAAAAGCTATTGCTGAAACAGAAAGGGCCCAATAAACAGAATAAATAATAAATTTTGTCTTTTCAGATGCCCCTGAAGCCAGCGCTTTTATTACCTGAAAGACATACAAATCAAGCAAAAGCATTATTACAATAATAATCCACCATCCGCTCCGGTTTCGCATATCCTATTTTTTTGCAAAGTAAACTCAAACTCAAGCCTACTTAATAACACTCGTTGTTATTGTTGTTGAAAACTTAAAGCAAGGTATTAACCATTTCAAAAGATATTTGTTTGGGGATGTGGTATTTTTGCCTTCATTCCTCATCAAACCTAGAAGGTTTTGAAAAACCTTCTAGGTTTTGGTTCTATGGTCTGAAAAAACTACAATCATGCTTCTAACGACTTACGGACATTCATGTTTTTCAGTTGAAATAAAAGGTAAGAATATTTTGTTTGATCCTTTCATTACTCCTAATGAACTGGCAAAAGAAATTGATATTAACAGTATTAAAGCCCATTATATTTTTGTTTCTCATGGTCATAGCGATCATATTGCTGATTGTGTAAGCATTGCCAAACGTACAGGAGCAACAGTAGTTTGCGCATTTGAAGTTGCTGAATGGCTTAAAAAACAAGGTATTAATAATACCCATCCTATGAATACCGGCGGTAAATGGAATTTCGAATTTGGTAAGGTTAAATGTGTTGTTGCTCATCATAGCGGTGGTATGCCTGATGGTTCTTATGGCGGAAATCCTATGGGTTTTTTGTTTTTTACTGAAGATGAAAATTTTTATTATGCGGGAGATACTGCATTAACCCTTGACATGCAATTGATTCCCCGGTGGGCAGAGCTTAACTTCTGTATCTTACCGATCGGTGACAATTTTACTATGGATGTTTATGATGCTATTACTGCTGCTGATTTCGTTAAGTGTCATGTGGTTGTAGGGGTACACTATAATACTTTCGGCTTTATAAAAATTGATACTGAAAAAGCGTGCGCAGCTTTTAAGGCTGCAGGAAAAACCTTACTATTGCCGGAAATTGGAAAAACAATTGAATTATAATTAAACTTCTTTACAGAATAATACAGAAATCTAAAAACTTACATGGGCAGAATCATAGGTATAGCAAATCAAAAGGGCGGTGTTGGTAAAACAACTTCTGCCATTAACCTGGCCGCAAGCTTTGCTGTATTGGAATATAGAACATTGCTGGTAGATGCCGATCCGCAGGCAAACAGCACTACAGGTGTCGGCTTCGACCTGCACAATGTAACGAACAGCCTGTATGATTGCATGGTTAACAGTACTTCGGCAAACGATGTTATTCTAAAGAGTGATATGACTTACCTCGATGTCATTCCTTCGCATATTGATCTTGTAGGGGCTGAGATAGAGATGATCAATTATCCTAACCGGGAAAATGTAATGAAACATTCACTTGCAGCAGTAAAAGATAAGTATGATTTTATTGTAATTGATTGCTCCCCTTCTCTTGGTCTTATCACCGTAAATGCTTTGGTCGCTTCAGACAGTGTTATTGTACCAGTGCAATGTGAGTTTTTTGCATTAGAGGGTCTGGGGAAACTATTAAATACAATTAAAATAGTACAAAACAGGTTAAATCCTCAATTGCAGATTGAAGGTATTTTAATGACAATGTATGACGGGCGGTTAAGGTTATGCAACCAGGTGGTAAGTGAAGTAAGACGGCATTTTGATGAAATGGTATTTAGTACAATCATTCACAGAAACACAAGATTAAGTGAAGCGCCAAGTTTCGGTAAGCCAGTTATATTATATGACTCCGACAGCAAAGGAGCAGTTAACTACCTGAATCTTGCCAAAGAAATATTACAAAAAAACGATCTTACAAAAATTAAACAGTAAGAAAGAATGCTGGATGTGGAGGAGGAGATGTGAAATGTGAGTTGTGAGTAGATGGTCAGAGATTGGAGCGGGAAGTCCAAAAAATTTTCATCATTTCGTAATATTTTTTTGTTAGATTTTTTTTGTAACCAGCTTTCTAACCTTCTGGAATCATTCGTTGCGTCGCCCTCTTGTACTGAAAACCTCTATTCAGCTTTAAAAAATTCTTATACCTTCTTTTTACTTTTTATTTTTGACTTTTGACTTTTCACCTTAAACCCTTAACCATACACACATAAGAAGTTTGAATTAAAAATGAACCAGCCAAATAAAAAAGATGCATTAGGGAAAGGCATCAGAAGCCTTCTGCAAAATATAGATTCTGATTTGAAGACTACTGCAGGCACGTTAAAAGCACCGGTTGTAGAAACAATTACGGGTATTAACCGAATTCCGCTGGAACGTATTATTATCAATCCAAAACAGCCACGCCGCGATTTTGATGAACAGAGTCTGAATGAATTGGCGGTGTCTATTAGGGTACACGATATTATTCAGCCTGTAACTGTTTCACAATTACAGGATGGAAAATATCAATTGATTACAGGCGAAAGGAGATTCAGGGCAGCAAAACTTGCAGGTCTTAAAGACCTTCCGGCATATATACGACATGCAAACGACAACGAATTACTAGAACTTGCATTGCTCGAAAATCTTCAGCGTGAAGACCTTAATGCAATAGAAGTTGGCCTTAGTTACAAGCGTATGATGGAAGAACTTGAATATACACAGGAGCAGGTAGCCGAAAGAATGGGTAAAGAAAGAAGCACTGTTACCAATTATATTCGCCTGTTAAAACTTCCGCCAGACATACAATTATCAGTAAGAAACGGCAGCCTGAGTATGGGTCATGCCCGAGCCCTGGTCAATGTAGATACTATTGACAAGCAGCTTTTCATTTTTAATGAAATAAAGGAAAAAGGATTAAGTGTAAGACAAACTGAAGAGTTGGTCAGACAGATTTATAGAAATCAGGAGAAGGGTGTTAAATCTTCCGTAAAGTCAGCACTGCCCCCGGCATACAAGCGCATAGAAGATAACTTAGCTTCTCATTTTGCAACAAAAGTAAAACTTGCACATAATAAAAAAGGGTTTGGCAGCATAAGTATAGATTACTATTCGCTCCAGGAGTTGAATAAAATTTTGGAGCAGATGAATGTACCGGCAACCTGAAGTTATCATGAAAGTTTTAATGCTTATTGTTTTTATAGTTCTTATAATAAATGCAGGTACTGCTTCAGCACAAACAGGCAAACCTGTTATCATACCTGCAGATTCAACAACAAGCATCAAAAATCCCGCTTTTACAAAAGACACCGGTATACAGGTCGTAAAAGGTGATACCATTAAGACCGTATCTAAACACGATCCCGGAAAAGCAACTCTACGTTCGCTGATTTTGCCTGGCTGGGGGCAGGCTTATAACAGGGAATACTGGAAAATTCCTATCGTGTATGGCGCTCTTGGCACCGTAGCAGGTTTTTATATTTATAATAATACCTGGTATAAAAGAACAAAGGATGCATTCGATATCCGGGTAAATCGAAATAACACAGCAGATACTGCTTTAATTCATCCAAGATTAGAGCCTCTTTCTGCACAATCACTTCAGCTATATAGAAATGCCTTTAGGCGTGATCGTGATTATTCTGCTTTGTATTTTATTATTACCTGGGGTTTAAATATAGTTGACGCTACTGTTTTCGGGCATCTTAAAGATTTTAATGTAAGCGAAGATTTGTCACTTAAAATTAACCCGGTCTTAAAGTCAAACGGAAATGCCGGAGTAAGCCTGGTATTAGGATTTAAGTCTCCTTCTAAAAGTTTACCTTCTGCTTTTTGAATAACTCATCTTCATATTTTTTGTTTCTTTGATTAAATAATAACTTAAGAGAGTTTTAAATTTATAATTATATTCAGTGGTTCTCAGCGTTGCACTTTCTCTGTGCTCTCTGCGGTAAAAATCTCTACCGCAGAGAAAAACAAGAGTTTAGGCGCAGAGAACAAAGAGAAGCTTCTTAAACACTTGTAAAATTTTTACATGAATATTGTGCTCATAGGATATGGCAAAATGGGACACGCCATAGAAGAAATTGCTCTGCAAAATGGTCATGAAATCGTATTAAAAATTTCAATCGAAAATACAGAAGACATGACTGCCACGAACTTACAAAAAGCAGACGTAGCCATTGAGTTTACAGGGCCTGAAAGCGCAGCAGAAAATTTGAAAAAATGTTTCGATACTGGCATACCTGTTGTTTGCGGGTCTACAGGATGGCTTGATAAATGGGAAGAGATTAAAAAGAATTGTTTATCTAAGCAAGGTGCGCTTGTGTATGCAAGTAACTTTAGCATTGGTGTTAATCTTTTTTTTGAGTTGAACAAATATCTTTCTAATCTGATGAAAGAATACGAAACTTATGACGTAATAATTGAAGAAATTCACCATACTCAAAAAAAAGATTCTCCGAGCGGAACTGCAATCACATTAGCAGAACAAATATTAGATAACATCCAAAGGAAAAAAAGATGGGTAAATGATCCTTCAAATAATGCAGAAGAACTTGAAATAACCAGTGAAAGAATTGATCCCGCTCCGGGCACTCATAAAATAAAATACACTTCCGCGATTGATGATATAGAAATTATTCACACAGCACATAACCGTATGGGTTTTGCAGGCGGGGCGGTAAAAGCAGCCGAATTTTTAAAAGGGAAAAAAGGAATATTTACGATGAAAGATGTGTTAGGATTATAGTAGAACCGACAGAACCACGATTTTTAGGATTAGTTGAGATTTGGAGGAAATATCCAAACACACTACGAATTACTAATTCAACAATCCCCGAATCATAAATTTTGTAATTTATATTCTTTTATAAATTTTTCATCTTAATCTTCAAAATCATACAATCGTGGTTCTGTTTTTCCCTCTTAATCCCTGGTAGTCCCTAAAATTGTGGTTCTACCTTAATCTTCGTAATCCTGAAAATCGTGGTTCTTTTTTTCCTCTTAATCCTTCGTAATCCTGAAAATCGTGGTTCTCGTTCTCTTTAATTTATTCCTAAAATTATTATATATAAATTTTTTAATAAAAATCAATTCTCAAATTTGTATAGAATAAATAAGTTCTATTATAATGCGCAACGGGAAAAATCTTTTTCTAACCGGGTTATTATTTGCAAATTCAGTTCTCTTTGGTCAGACAGATTCTTTAAAGGGCTGGCATTTACGCGATGAGCAAACAGATAGTTTACATGGCATAAGTATAAACAAGACATATGATTTTTTAAAAGGCAGAAAAAGTAAACAGGTTATTGTTGCCGTTATTGACAGCGGTGTAGATACTACAAATGAAGACTTAAAAAATATATTATGGGTAAATCCTAAAGAAATTGCGGGCAACGGCATTGATGAAGATAAGAACGGGTACATTGATGATGTGCACGGTTGGAACTTTTTAGGAGGTAAAGACGGCCGGAACATTAAGACGGAATCTGCCGAAGCTAGCAGGATTTATCACCGTTATAAAAGCAAATTTGATAATAAACAAATAAATGAAGCAGAATTGTCGCCTAATGATAAAGAACAATATGATCTTTGGAAACAGGCAGCAGGAATTATCAAGGCAAAGCCGGAAGACCAGGTTGAATTAATGTTTTTGGAAATGGCATATAAAGCTGTTAAAAAGCATGAGAAGGTACTGAAAGAAGAATTGAAGAAAGATACTTTTACAATTGGGGATGTAGAAAAAATTTCTTCCGATTCTCCCCAGGCACAGAAGGCAAAACTATCTTACCTCACCTTTATGAAGTTAACCGGAATAGAAAGTGAAGAAACAAATACCAGCACTTTTTCTCAACTCGAAGAATACATAGAGCAAAAGAAAAAAGCGCTTGCAGCTAAGGATGTAGTACCCGAAAATATAAGAGAAG
>JAABUS010002858.1_pt1 | contig 30438 bp, 26 predicted proteins | sample 5560161 | NCBI WGS metagenome assembly JAABUS01 (sample SAMN10711885, study PRJNA513376) | rock metagenome | isolation source: Antarctica rocks | place: Antarctica: Victoria Land, Trio Nunatak nord | collected 2016-01-04
CACTGAACTCAATCATTGATAGTCATTTGACTCAGTCATTCTGCATGTAATTGCAGTAGATTCGAAGTTCGCGTTCAACGTTCTGATTGACTCGTTTCGATTGTTCATCAGTTTCTGAGTGATAGATTGTAGATAGATTGATCTTGATCTTTAGTCATTTGCATAGACTTTGTCACATGATTGATACGAACTGAGAGTCTCGATTCGAAACGATAGAACTAGATAGCTCATGAAGTCGATAGACGTTTCACAGCATGATTCATATCGTTTCTTCGATTGAGATGCTCTCATCGTCTCAATGACAGAAAACATAGTGATGATCTTTGAAAAGGCGACATATGATGATGCAGATAGCATTATAGTCTTCAGATAGAGATAGTTCAGTGATGAAGTTCATAGCTATGTCTTGTCAGCGCTGTTGAGAAATAGATAGAGGCTGAAGAAGATCATTTGTATCATCTCTGAGAGTCTTGCTTCGTTGACAGGCATGACAGTTTTGAATGTATTGTCTAATAGTTGCTCGATGATCTGATCAATAGTAGAATCGTTGAACTAGGTCAATCGTTCGCCTTATGTCAAGATGTGAGATTGATGGTTGATCGTGAATTTTCTGCAGTAACTCAATATAAAGTTTCTTCGAAACTCATAGTAGACTCTTTTTGAATAGAACGTCATTCATGATCTGACAGTTCTTTAGCTTGATCTCATGCAGAGTCAGCTCATCTTTGACTATGACTTGTCAATACTCGATGCATAGCTCATCAGTCTGATTGACTAGACGTATGCATTGATAGAGATTAGTCTCATATTCAGATGTGCTGAATATGAGTAGAACGTTAAGTTTGCTTGAAACAACGTTTATTCTATTCGAAATCAATATGATCTGAAAACGTTCATCACGACTCAATTCGAATTCAGAACTATCAATCACAGTCATTCTGATCAGAGCATCGACTTTGTCATTCATTTTACCTGATTGAAAGATGATTTGAAAGTTAAACTTCGATAATATATTCAGATAATTCGCTTGTCGTTTGATCAGCTGTTTGTTTTTCATAAAAGTCTTCAGAGCTTGATGATTCGTAAACATCTGAATAGATAGTTTGATAGTCTCGAGCTCGAGTCGTCAGTGTTCAAAACATCGAATGATGACTAGCAATTTCTTGTCATAGATGTGATAGTTGCACTCAGCTGAAATCATGCTTTTGCTGTAGAAAGTCATCGAATGAAGCACATTTTCATCATCATACTGAGACAGAATGTCACTCTTCACATAGTTGAATGCATCTGTTTTCAAAATAGTCTGACGTTTGACATCAAAATGACGTAGAACTGAAGTCGAACTGATCTGTTTCTTTAGATTAGTAAAGACTTCAGCACAGACTTCGTTTCATACGAAAGACGTGTCTTTTCAAGTCAGCTAAGTGAACAACTTGACTAGTTTCGAAAAGTTCTTTATGAAACGTCTGTAGAAGTTGACGAAGTCTACAAAGCTCTGCATCTCTTTCAGATTGATAGATGTAGCTCAATTAACTATGACTTTCATCTTGATAGAATTCATACGAAGGCCTTGTTCTGATACAATGATCTTTAAAAAGACTGTTTCTTCAACATCGAACTTGCATTTTTGAATGTCTATCTGTAGATCAGCGTCTTGTAAGCGATCTAGTATCAGTCTGACATGTTGTCTATGCTTCTTTTGAGTCTTGCTGTAGATGAGAATGTCATCTAAATAAGCTTGGCAGAAGTCATTTAGAAAGTCTCATAGAACATCATTCATATATTGCTGAAAAGAGGTCGAATCATTAGTTAATTTGAATGATAACATCTTGAATTTGTAGACTTCTAAAGCGATAATGAACGTTGTATAGTTCTCGCTATCGAAATGCATACGTAGCTTGTTGAAGGTCGAAATGATATTCAATCGAGTTAAATGCTTGCAGTCAATGATCTTGTCAATCATCTCATCTATGAGCGATAAAGAGTAGCGATTTCTTTTGATAATGACATTGAGCTTTCGATAGTCAACACAGAAACGTAGATCATCATTTGCTTTTAGAATGAACAGAACTGATAACGAGTATGAGGTCTGACTAGAGATGATATAGCTCTTTGAAAGATTCTTGTTCAGATATTCTTTGACCTTAATAAGCTTGACAGGTGACATTCAATATGCTCGACATCTAGAAGAAATTGCATCGTTAGTGAGCTCTATCTTGTGATCATAAAAACAATGAGAAGGTAGCTTATCGATCTGAGCTCGATCAAAGACGTTTAGATAATCTAAATATTTCGAAGATAGCTTGATCTTAATGTCTTCTATGTTCTGAGCAGAGACATCGATGGTAGAAGAAGCGACGTTTAGAGCGTTCAGCTCGCATTGAGTGTTATAAGCGATTTCTCAATTGATATCTTTCATTGACATAGCGAACACTTCAGTTTTAGCCTTCTTTGACTTCTTTAGTAGTGAATGAAAAGATGCGGCAGCGATGCTGAACATAGAAAAGTTCTTTTTCTGAGTTGTCATAGCTGATCGTTGAAGCACTTTGAGAGCTGAATTGGTGAAAGATGAAGATGAACGAAATCAATTTGACTGTTTAGCTTTAGTTGAAACAGGTAAGATCAAAATGAGCTTATTTAATCGATTCGAAAAAACGATCTCATCATGTTGCATATCTAATAATAGGTCGTTTTTATTCATTCACGACTTTTCTAGTATGATCTCGTGATGATCAATATCAGCTATTAACATTGAAACAGTCAGCTCTTTATGATCTTCAATGATCAGGTTCGATAAGATCTTATGAATAATGATCTTCTTCGTCAGCTTGTCATCATATTCTCGTATAAGCTTCTCTTTTGCCAGTGAAATTGATTGAATTTCGAGCTTCTGACATATCTGATCGGCTAGCTTGATGTGAACTAGAGCGTAGATCGCAGAGTCACTATCTATCAGAGATTGAAGTCGATAGAACTGATCTTGTGAAGACAGCGTTGCATTAATTAGAAAAGACTTGTCGAAGTAGTTCTCTTCGATAGATGAAACTTTGTCGACTAAATTGCACAGAGATATGATCTTCATCTCTTCAATGACTTTGAAAGAGCTGACTAGTTTTTTGGTTTCGAGTTCGAGCTTGAAGAACGATCAAATTCGTCATCTAATGCATTAATACGAGGTCTATTCGAGCACTCTTTGAAGGTATGATCTGACTTATGACATACGAAGCAGTTTTCGATTAGTAGATCGTTTTCCTTGACGCTAGTATCTTTGACGCTAGCTCAAACTGAGTCTCACGATTTTGACGTATCAATCATCTTTGTTGATTCGATTTTATGAGTAGTGACTCTGACTGATTTCGAAGCAAGTCGAGCTTTTGCAGATGATTCTTTATTCTTCTGCTTCTTCATGACTTGTACTTCATTGTCAAAATGAATGAGAAATGATCGAATCTTCTGAATGAAGCGAAGCTCTGATTGATTTGCTCAGGTCAATCGAAGTCGAGAATTGATCTTCTTCTTCAGATCAGAAAGCAGTTGCTTATCATTGTATTTCAGATAGATGAATAATTGCTGAAATTCAGCAACGAACTCGCTGAATTTCTTGATTCTCTGAGTCAGTTCTTCGTATTTTCTACGAACATTCTCTTCTTTATTCGAATCATCAAACATATCGACTAGCTCTTTCAGAACTTCTTTGATCGTCTTGTAGAGATTGATGCTATCAGAATTACGTCGAGCTCGAGTGACTTTAGCTGCTGAATCGACTAAGCGAGAAAAGACATAGCTCAGCTTGAATTGTTCATTTGAAAAGAAGTCAGCGTTAATTGACAGCTTGTCTTTGATCTTTTCATGCCAGTCGTTTCAGATAGGCTCTTTATCATCAGAAAAGAGTGAAGAATCAGGTATCTTTTAAGTTCTAGAACGTTCAGAGAAGATGAACAGCGTCGATTCAGATGTAAATTCTCTAGCTTGTTGTAGTAGTCTAGCTTTCAACTCTTTCATGCGTGCCTGTAAGACTTTTATAATCTGAGAGAACGATGATTTCATTGTTGTAGAAGATGTTGTTTCGATGAAAGAAAGAATAGATTCGTTATTGACTGAAGAATTGAAGAATTCGTTAACTTTGAAAGCGTTGAATGAAGAAGCTTCGAAAAAACGAGCTTGAAAACCTTCGAAATGCTCTTCGATAGCTCGTCTAGACATGAGGTAATAGAAGAATAAACAGATCGAGCGAAGAGCGACACTTGACAGTAGATAGTTAGACGAATGAAATGAGGTTTGATCTTCGATGTTGTAAGAGAGTTTGAGTGATTATCTAGCAATCAGCGAAGATTCTTTATTGCTAGTTCTATTAATTCGGTTGAGCAGTGCGTACTGAATGAGCTGAAGCTTTCTAGCAATTCAAATCAACTGCTACGAGCTGTTTGATTCTATAGACTCTCTGATGTCTGTTCTGTCTAGCTGTGTTTTGCGTAGATCATCAGGTAAACGAATTTCTTTAGACTCGATTCATCTGACAAGTATGTTGAATGAGTAATAGTTATCTGTATCGTAAGATAAATGAACACTTAATGTAATGTTGAGACTGTATCAATGATCACTCAACCTAAAGAAGCTCAGAGCTGATATGTATGTAATTGTTATTTAGAGATAGTAATAACAGAACATTAAGTGTACAGAAGAGAAGAGAAAATAGACTCTTCTAATATACTCAATGATCTTCGGCTGCGCTAAACTCAATTGGTAAATGTGATGAAGAGAATGAAGGCAAAGGGGTGAAGGAAAAAGATGACGAGATAGATGAAGAAATAGATGACGAGGTAGATGACGAAGTAGTCATGAGAGCGCGCGATGCGAAACTCAACTAGGCTTAGCGTCATGACTGACTCTATAGGGTTAGAACTAGTGCTGATCGAGTTGAGCACGTTCGTAACAGTTTTTTGATGAGTGAAAATTCAAAGAATTTCTTGTGAATTTCAGGTAATAATTAAGTGCTTTATTCAAAGAATTTCTTGCGAATAGAATGATGAAAATGAGTGTAGAATCAAAGAATTTCTTGCAATCTAAAATGATGATGCAAATTTGAAGAATTTCTTGCAAATTTTCCTTACTGAATAGATTGTTTCATATCATTTATTCATCGATAGCAAAGTAGATGATGAGCATTTATCTAATGTTAGAAGTCAGCATAGAGCGAGTCAATATGAGTGTCATTTAACTAGAAGATAAATGCTAAGAAAGAAAGATAGTTACAGAAAAGAAGCTGACTATATATATGTGTTTCTCAGTCGACGCTAGACTCAATAGAAACTAGTCAAGATGACGAAGCGAGAATAAATCTGACAAGACTAGAAGACTGAGTCTGACAAGACTAAAATCATGACACTAGCTACTCAGAATAATCAGCTCTGTGAGCATTTCAAAGAGAAATCGTGAACTCAATTGACTCATCTGATATTCATATCTTCTAAATTCATCAAAGATTTCGTCAAATGAATGTTGTTTGATCTTCTCTTGTCAATATTTCATTGACAATTGCATTTAGTCTTGATCATCGCTTGCATAAACAATGATGCTAATAATTTGTATGAAGAATTAATCGAAGATGAAATGAGATTGAGCAAGATACAGTCACTCATTCTTAATGTCGCTTGAGTAGCTAATGTTGTTTGATCGTAGATCATTGAAGCACTCACTATCATCATGTTTTGCATGCAGCTTTGACTGAAGTGAAGAGAAATCTGAAAAGAATGAAAGAAAGAATTGAATATCTTACGTCATTGTCTTCAAGACGCATTCAGTGACTTTGTTTGTTTGCTATTTAAAATCGATTGAAAGTAATTCGCTTAATGTTTATGCAAGTCTGAATGCAAACTATATCACAATTGATTTATCAATGAACTCAGCGTCTTTATAGTGTTGATCTTCAACATTGATGAGTGATTTGCAATGATCAACAAGTATGTTGATCTGAAAGTTCTTGACATTAAAGTTCTGTCGCTACACAAATTCTTATCATTCAATGATGTAAACTTATGAAATGTAAAGAATCAGCTTCAGACTCTGATGAATTCTAATCTCAAATGATCAACGAGTTGAAATTCGCTGCTAGAGACTCATTATGAATGATCTTTGAAAGAAAGTACTTTCATCTGAATTGTGTTAATCTGAAAGATTTATGAGATGATGCTTTAAAGTATTGAAAATGATCATCGTATTGCAATTGCACTATACATGAACATCAACAAAAGATGCAAATATTAACATATATGAGCAATAACGTCAAATATATATAGAGACGTTAGATGATTCGAATTATAATATATATCTATTCATGAAAGTTATTGTCGCTTTGTTTAACGATGACTTGAGCAACTCAATGCTTCTGATTCAATATAAAAGAATTAATATTCTTTTTTATATTGAGCTTATCTCATTCATTCATTCAAGCATGTTCTAATTCAGCTCTATCTTTTATGAAAGATCTTCGATTAGCTACACGATTCTTGAGCAGATTTCAGACGTGTTCAATAGAATTTAGATTGAGACTGTTGTCTGATCAATTCAGAATCACGATGTTCTGCTTTGCAAATAGAGGTTTTTGTCATTGAGAGATATGACAGAAGACTTCATTCTGCATTAATAGAGTAGTGCTTATAGAGCAGTGAATGATCTGAAATCGATGATAGACAGATAATAGTAAGAGTTGCAAGATGCATCTGTTGTATTTATATCAGTCAATTTCTTTTCTTTTGAAACAACAGCAAAGCGAGAATCTGAACGAGAAAGTCTTCAGATCTTGTTGCAGACAATTTGTCTTCTTCTCTGCATGAGCTGTCTGTTTTATAGAGCATCGTAGTAGATTCTTGACAACAAGAGCTGAGATAAAAACTTCGCGATTCTTTTTATTCTCGAGCTGATAGATGTAACAAGAGCTCTTTCAATTCAGAGCTATAGAATCTCAAAACATGAATGTTGTGTATTCAAAAAAGATTTTTTCACAGCAATCTGACTTTCACTCTTCTTCTTTCATTCGTGTGACGTGTATAAGACTTTGCAATTCTCTCAATTTGACAGAAGTTTCATTTGTATAAATGACTCTATCTCATCTCTGCCTCAATATTACATTTCAAAACTCTTTATTTCTACATCAGTTTAAACGCTTCGTTTTCATGATCATGATAAGATAAGACTTTTGACGAGATGAATAACGTTCGTATTCAGCTTTCTTGAAGACTCTCTCTATTGTAGATCATGAGACTAATACTTCACATTTACATGCAATCATGACTCATGATCTGCGTCGTCATTCATAGCTAGATGTGACTAATTTGATCATTATATCAATTTGCTTCTGACATAATAATGAAGATCTTTCAGAACAAGATTCAGAAGCAACGTTTTTCTCACAAAAAGACTTCGTTTCATGAGTTTTAGTCTGTTTGTAAGCATGATTGCTTATATTTGATATTGATGTCAAAGAAACTTCGATGCAAGTCTGTATGACGCGTAAAGATGATCGATTCTGATATTGAGCGTATGCAATAGCTGCTTGAGTGACTGAACTGATCTCACGATCGCGTTTTTGAGCTGACATAATGATATAGAGCGAATAGAATAATTATAAGATATATATTGAAATATATGATAGATATAAGTGCTTATGTAATCAGCTACGTTGATTCTTAAGACTGTACAATGATCATTTTCAATACTTTAAAGCATCATCTCGTATCACACGCGAATTTCTAAGAAATTTACAAGCATTCACGTTGAAAGATGAATGAAGAGAAAAATGACAATGAAGAAAGAGATTGTAATGAGTACTATGCACGTTGACTTCGCTTGTGTCGACAAGAATCACAATGTCAAAAACATGCAAGTGAGCTTTTGAAAAGACTTGTTAGAGATCAGCATAGAGCGAGTCATATGAGTGTAATGTAACGAGTATATAAATGCTAAGAAAGAAAAGTATCTAGAAGAAAAGAATCGACTATCTATATAACTTAAAAGAACATAAGTTAATTCTGAATAGAATTGACTTTGAAACAACTCAATAGTCTAGTGACGAGTGATCGACGATAGTCAGAAACATAGTCATCAACATAGTCATCAACATAGTCATCAACATAGTCATCAACATAGCTATCAACATAGATGCGTAGCTAGAATCGTAACAAGACTTGAGACAGATGAAAGATGAAAGATCTTCACAACGTTTCTGACTTGTGTCAATGTCGAGCACGCTGATCAGTGTTGATTCTTCAAATATCAGTGATGCTCTCAATATTGCTTCGTCATCTTCATGAAATAATTCAAATCATCGTCTCTTTGATCTTCATTTCACGCGTCTAAAAGAATTCATCAAGCTCATTATCAAAGAAAGAAATAATGAGTTGAATCAAATGATTCAAGAAGTGCGCAGCGCTGTCGATTACTTCGCGACAGCTTTGCTCAATGCATTAATTCATCATCATGAAGAAAGTCGTTGATTCAATGATTATTTGTTGAAACTAGATGCTCTGATATCAAGAACAGCTACATGTCAATTTCTTACAGAGTACGCTGAACAATATTAAGCACAGATTCAACAGTGAAAGAGTCAAGCTTTGATAAATCTTGAACATTTACAGACGCAGTGAGATGAGAATTCTAGACTTCAGAAGAAGAACAAGAGATCTACGAAAATGAAGACTATTAAGATTATTAATAAAGCTAGAATGCTTTGAGTATGTAATGATTTGTCATGACTTTTCATAAATGACAAGAAACTAGATATGCATTTCATGAACAATGATGTTCAAACAGCTTGCATGAATTGAATCATCAATTGAATGCTGTCAACATTCTTTCTAGTCAATGTTTATCAAGAACTTGTTCAAAATTGTCTTAAGCTTCAAGCAATCATGCAGATTCTGCTGAGTTCTGAACTTATTGACAAATCAACTTTAATTATGTTGTTCTTTTCTGAAATGACTTTGATCGTGAAATGAGTAAGTGTATCATCACTCTGAGTTTTTCTGCTTTAAATATCAGATGTTGTGCTTCTTTTTCAGTAGTCATCTCATTTTCTTCGTATCAGACACTAACTTTCATGATATAGTTTATTCAAGAACACTCTACACTTAATTGCACATCAAGAATGTTTCATAATGAGATCAAGCAAAGAGCATTAGCTCAATTTGCTTTCATGCTAGAGAGAGATTTTGCAGAAGATCTTAAGCAGAATGATCAATCAGACATTCTCATCAATCTTGCAGATATTATGAGTGAAAGTGTGAATCTTCAGCGTGCAGAACTTGTCATTCTCTGCAAGTCTACTCAAAAATTCAAATTAGCGAAGCAAGTTTCGAAGCATGCACATCAACAGAGCAATTCTAACAAAGTTTACTATTATGTTATCTTTTCAAGAATCAATTTCGAAAGAATTGTGACAGAGAAGTGCAAGAAAAAGACTGACTTCTCAGCAAATGTCTTTCAAACAGTCAAGAATGAGACTGTAATGTCAGAAAATGCAAATAGCACAAATAGCGATGATCGAAAGAATGAGATGTCGATTCAAAATGTGATTTGAGCAGCAGCATGAAGACTCTTTCTAGATATGTAATTCAATAACAGAGATTTTCATCACAGCACTTTTAAGCACATATGACTAAGCATGTTTGAAATCAATGCATTAGTTTTTGCTCAATGACTATTAGATCTTTGCTTTTATCGTATTCAAGATCACAGAAACTCAAAGAACTTGAACTCAATGTTTTGCAAATGCATTGCATGTGAATTTGAAGCAAAGAACTACAATTCACTTACGCGACATCTTGACAAGTGCTTGATGACTTGAGAGCAAAAGCGTTGAGAAATTTCTAGAATTGAGAACAGTCTAATCAAGAATGAATTGTATCGACTGTGTCAGAAACTGAAGAAGATGCAGCGAATATTGAGAAAGAAAGAGACATCAAACATTGCAAACGAAGTCATTTACAACGAAGCTTTGCAGTTTCTTAGCGTGAAGAAAGCTGTCAACGAGACTTCAAACATCTCAAGTGTGAAAGAAGAAGCTGTCGCACTAGAGACAAGAAGCAAAGCTGCAAATTATCTACGTTTCAGCAAGACTGTTGTTAATCATATGCAGACTTCAGCGACATCAATCAACTGTGATTTCTTCAACAGCGAGTCTCGATCAACAGAACTGCAATTCTTCATGTTCTTCTTGATTGTTGAAAGATACAGTGAAGAGAAAAAGATCGAGAAATCTGTAGATATTATCATCAAGAAGAATGACACTCTCAGCTGATGTAAAGAAATCTCATGACGAAGAAACAATGTATGAGTACAGAAATCTGAGTCGAAGAAAGACTATCAAAACAACAAGTTGATGAAGAGCAATGAAAGATGTGTAGAACAAGTACAAATTATTATCATTGTGCTTAATCATCAGCGACTCAATTTCAAGAAATGATCACAAAGATACACAGAGACGCTATTTGAACTAAAGCGCTAAATAAACAGAAAAGCTACACATTCAGTGCATGACATGCATGAAGTGAAGAACTTTTCATCAAATACATTTCAAAATTCAAGACTTCTAGATTCTTGTTGCTTCTACAATCTCTTGCATATAATTCGCAGTGCACATCTTGTATCTGCAAATCAAACGTGCATCAGATTTTACATTAATAATTTCATTGATTGAAATCAATATAACACAGTTTATGATTTGAACTTCATGACAAGCGACAAGCAAATCATTAACGAGTGAAAGAAGCAAAAACGTCAAGAGAAGTGTAAAATGCACAAGAAGTGCAAAAATTGATCAGCTAAGTCACGTTCTTAAAAAGTCAGATCTTGCTTAAATTTAATACTTTCATAGATCAAATTATCAACATCTTGCTCAGATCTGACTCAGATCTGACTCAGATCTGACTCAGATTTAATACTTTCATAGATTAAATCATCAACATCTTGCTCAGATCTGACTCAGATCTTGCTCAGATTTAATACTTTCATAGATTAAATCATCAACATTTTGCTCAGATCTGACTTAGATCTGACTCAGATTTAATACTTTCATAGATCAAATCATCAACATCTTGCTCAGATCTGACTCAGATTTGACTCAGATTTAATACTTTCATAAATCAAATCATCAACATCTGATCTGCTTGACTCATGCTGTGAAAGACATATCAATCATAAGATCTTTAATGACTTTCAGAGCTTACAGCTCTGCATGTTCTTGCTCTGTCAAAGATAAATAGTAGATAGTAAATACATTGAAAAGAAGTTACAGTCTTCTTCTGACTGATTCGATGAGTTGAGCTTAATACTTAAACACTAGTTCTTGTACTCATAATGATTTAGCTGTAAATCTGAAGATGAGTCGTATTTCTTTAATCATCACAAGATCAATCACTTCTATGATCTACAATGCTCATAGAAAGATCTCATCAATGACTAAGCATACAAGCATTTAGTTGAATTCGACGAGTCAACGACAGCGCAAGTTAGAAAGCACTCATATCTCATCTGATCAAACTGCTATCAAAGTTGATTTAGCTGTTAATCAAAGATGATGATTGATCTTGTGATGATTAAAGATCATGTTTTGTTAAGTCACATTGCTGAGAGATAAAGTACAGATGCGATATAGAAAGCTGTAAAAGCAACAGAGAAAGCAAACAATGAACACATGCAATGATCATACTTGTAGAAAGATACTGTAAAACGTGTGTCTTCGTGATCTCTATTTACAAGTTGAAACGACATCTATATGTACACTTGAAAAACACTCTCGACTCTTTTATCATTGACTCAGATCTCAATCTCTGCTCTTTACTAATTGCTTGTGAAAATGTTGCAAACAGTCTCATGATATTCATTTCTCATCTAACATCGATTATTTGACGAAATCAGCTAAAACTGACTACAAGCTCATCAAGCTAGCATCAGTCAAAAATATCTGTTTAGTCAAGCTTCTAGCTCACAAGCTCTAATAGTCACTCATCAACAATTAATAACTAGCTACAAGCGCTTGTATCTTTTGATAACAGTCATTTGCTCAAAAGACATCAATTGCTCAAAAGATATAATGCGCAATACATGTTCACTTTTCATACGTTTCTACATTCAAGATTCGTATGTAATCAAATAAATTATTTGATGAATTGATTATTTAAGTAGCTATTTAACCATCTATTTAAACATGAAGAGTGCTTGATAGAATGCTTGGTAGAAAAACATGAAGAGCGCTTGATAGGGAAACATGAAGAGTGCTTGGTAGAGAAACATGAAGAGTGCTTGATAGAATGCTTGGTAGAAAAACATGAAGAGTGCTTGGTAGAAAAACATGAAGAATGCTTGATAGAGTGCTTGATAGAGAAACATGAAGAATGCTTGATAGAGTGCTTGGTAGGAAAACATGAAGAGCGCTTGATAGAAAAACATGAAGAGCGCTTGGTAGAAAAACATGAAGAATGCTTGGTAGAATGCTTGGTAGAAAAACATGAAGAGCGCTTGGTAGAAAAACATGAAGAATGCTTGGTAGAGAAACATGAAGAGCGCTTGGTAGAAAAACATGAAGAGCGCTTGATAGAAAAACATGAAGAGCGCTTGGTAGGAAAACATGAAGAGCGCTTGGTAGAGAAACATGTAAAGAGTCATGTAGAAAGTCATGTAGAAAGCATTGTTTGACTTGTGTTATGCGCTCGATCGACGCGTATTTTGAAGCATGTAGAATGTTTGATAGAGTGTTTGATAGAAAGCTCAGTCGATAGCTCAATAGATAGCTCAGTAGAAAGATTGATAGAAAGATTGATAGAAAGGTTGATAGAAAGATCAGTAGAAAGATCGGTTAAAAGATCAGTAGAAAGCTCATCAGTAGAAAGATCAATAAAAAGATCAATTGAAAGATCAGTAGAAAGCTCACTAAATGACTCGATCGAAAGATCAGTAGAAAGATCGATCGAAAAATCAGTAGAAAGCTCAGTAGAAAGCATTGTTTGAAGCACTGTTTGACTCATGTTATGCACTTGATCAATGCATCTTTTGAAGCATGTTTTGAAGCGAGTAGACTGACTAGTAGACGAACGAGTAGATAGCTGAGTTGATAGCTAAACATGTTGATATTTTGATTGTTGTTGTTCTAGAAAGTAGAAACTATGAAGGGAAAAAAAAGATGAAAACTTCAAACTTTCTAGCGTCAGCTCTATAGAGCTCGAAGCGAAGATTATCGAGTAAATAGCTGAGCATGTAGAATGACGAGTAGGTAGAAGAGTAGATGAGCGAGTAAATAGATGAGTAGAGTGAAGAGTAGATGAGCGAGTAAATAGATGAGTAGAATGAAGAGTAAATGAGCAAGTAGATAGTAGAATGAAGAGTAAATGAGCGAGTAAATAGGCGAGTAGAATAAAGAGTAGATGAGCGAGTAGAATGAAGAGTAAATGAGTGAGTAGATAGACGAGTAGAGTGAAGAGTAGATAGTAGAATGAAGAGTAGATGAGTGAGTAGATAGACGAGTAGAGTGAAAAGTAAATGAGCGAGTAGAGTGAAGAGTAAATGAGCGAGTAGATAGACGAGTAAAATGAAGAGTAGATGAGCAAGTAGAGTGAAGAGTAAATAAGCGAGTAGATAGATGAGTAGAGTGAAGAGTAAATGAGCGAGTAGATGAGTGAGTAGATAAATGAGTAGAATGAAGAGTAGTGCTAAATCAGCTAAATCAGCTTGTAGCTGATCTATGTAGCATGTAAGCTAATCAACGATGTAAACTCAGCTGACAGCTAGCTTGTAGCAAACGTCTCATCTAGTAGCTAGCATATGCATCTTGAGCGCATTAGTATTGAATGAACTCTGCTCACTAGCTCACAAGCTATCTAAGCTCTTTGTCGAAACATCAATGAATTCGTGATCATTTCTTGATCACTATAGAAAGAAATAAGAAAGAATCAGAAAGAAAACAGAAAGAAAACAGCAAGAGAACAATTTATTCATTAACGTTCGAGAAAACAGAAAGAAAATCATTAATTTTTAGAGACTTGAATCTAGAACTTGATATTTCGTAGAACTTGATGATATTTCTTGAAGTGAGTTGAAGAACGTGATAGTATTCATGAAATACTCAATTTATACATCTCAATTTCAGTCTATTCTATCATTGAAATGACAGAATTAAATTTGTTATCAATGAATAGAAAATTGCATGCGTGAATAAGATCTTCATCACTTAAAGATTTTCAAGCATTCATTCGTGAATGTTCATCTTGTTGATAAAAAGTCTGTGTTCATTCTTCATTTCTTTCTTTCTTTTCATGCATACACTCTTCACTCACTTCAACTTCGTTCGCTCTTCTCTTCTCTTTTATATATATATATATATATACATCTTATTATTTCGTTAACAGAAGCTTTGTTCTCAAATCTGAATAGTTATACTTCATTTCTTTGAGAATTTAGTCTTGATTCTATAATTCTTAACTCACTCACTTAAATTATTATTGAAGGAAAGAGATAAATCAGACAGCAAGCATTAAGTGAAATTTTCACTTAATGTTCTGCGATTGAACAAATCTCGCTCTGAACTTCTCTATCTATTTTTCTATGATCTGCTTGAGATAATCAATCAGTTCAAAGTTACGAAGAATCTAATTTTTACTTCGATTCTTACTCTACTCAATTCTCGTTTGACAGACTCAAAGCAAGAGAAAAGATCAGTCGTAGCACATCAAGAGATAAACGTCAGAAGCAGCGCGATCAAGATCAAAGTTGAAGAAGTCAATGAGAGCATAAACATAGCTTGCATGAACGCGATCACTGAGATCACTAGCTAACTCAATCTGCTGACAATATTTATGATTGATGATTCAATCAATTTTAGAACGTTCAAATCAACGAAGTACAAAAGATCAAAGTTGAGTCTTGAACAAAATTTTCATCAAATCTGATAAATATTAGAAAGACGAATCTCTTGAACTCGACAAGATTGTGAAAGTTCAGATCATTGATTCAAGCTTTGATGATCTTTTCATTCAACAGTCTTTTTTGCTTGATCAATCTCTTGAAAATGACGAGCTATCTAACAAGAAACACTCATTCAAGTTGCAAAAAACATTCGCTTGAATCTACAGTGAATTCAAATCTTGACAGTTAAAAAACTCAGACTTAACTTTAGATACTATGCTGTCAAGAACAATTTGAATTCTTGCGTTCACAACACAATTGCAAGAGTTGAAGAAAGTCTTCTTTTTAAAAAAGAAGAGTTCTGAGCTAGAATTCTAGATAAATACAATGATCGCTTTAAAATGTTCAAGCTTCAGACAAATATGTTGCATTAATGATTCAACAAGTAAAATCTTAAGTTGCAATCAAGATCATTTTCATTTGTGAGAGAAGAACTTCTTGAGACGAAGAAGCATTTTTTTCTATTCTGCTTAGATATGATGAAGAGATTCAGAATCAAGTTTTGTTGATTTCTTCGTTATCAGAATCAAGTTGAAGATATTACTTGAAATCTTCTTTAAGAGAAACAATTCATTGACTCTAATCATATATAATTATGATTGCACAACGCGTTGAATCAAAACAGTCTGACTCAGAAACAAGAAGACGTCGCTGAATCAGAACTCAGAAAATCTCAAGCTTTCATTAATTTCTTCTCAAGCTTATTCTGAAGAACAAGAATGTCATGAACTGAATCTACATTTAAGCTTTCAGCATATCACTCATTTATTGCAAAAGTCGAAAAATATTACAAGTCTAAGCTATGTGAAGTATTCATTGCAAAGAGATGAAAGCTTATGAATATCAATGATTCAAAGTGATGAAGCAAGAATAGTTGAATAAACTGAATTTACATCTAAGCTTTCAGCATATCACTCATTTATTGCAAAAGTCGAAAAATATTACGAGTTTAAGCTATGTGAAATATTCATTGCGAAGAAATGAAAGTTTATGAATATTAATGATTCAAAGTGATGAAGCAAGAATAGTTGAATGAACTGAATCTACGTTTAAGCTTTCAGCAAATCACTCATCTTTTGCAGAAGTTGAAAAATATTACAAGTTTAAGCTATGTGAGATATTTAAATAGCAATAAACAAGAGCAATGCTATGAGATATTTAAATAGCTGCAAACAACAGCAATGCTATGAGATATTCTCTCAAGTGCTAAAGCAAATGTCTCAATATCATATCGTGCAATATCATCAGTCAAGTATCACAAGTCAAAGTCAATTTGTATTTACTCTCAATCATGTCATAAGTCAGAGATCAGAAGTCATAGTCAATAAATCACATATGATTAACTCAGTTCAGAAACACGTAGTCATCATCATCATTCAACTTGAGAGAAAAGAATCATCATGATTACAAGCGACACAATACTGTGAGTATAGACAACACAGTAATTACGAATGACTCAGAGCAGAATACACATATCAGTATGATTACAGCGTGAGTATGAAGCATGATACAAGAAGCAGAATACAAGAAGCAAAATACACTTCTTGCTCAGATATTTTGCTCAACTCAGATCTGAGCAAGAAGATTCTCAAGTCAACAAGTGTTGACAAAGCAAATAAATCTGAGCAAGATTTAAGTAAAATCTGAGCAAGATCTGAGCAAGATTTAAGTAAATAGATCTGAGTGTTACGAACATGTCTGAATCAATCAGAGTTCAGATCTAACTCTAATCAATTTGATTAAAGCAAGTCATGATGCTATGTCTAGTTTGAATCTAGCGCACTTCTTCGAGTCATTCTCAGCACTTCTTTCAGTTGTTCAGCACTTTCTTCATTCACTTCTTTCATCATTCTTTTAGACAAACACATCTGATCTATTACATCACATCTGTATCGAGTCTAGCGTAGTCTCAAGCCATTATTTATAGAAGAGCTTGCACTCTTTCTCTTCTGTATTCTTAATGTCTTGTTATAGCTATCTCTAAAGAACAATACATACATATCAGTTCTGAGCTTCTTTGATTGAATGATCTAGGCACGATCTCAACATTACATTAAGAATCTCGTTTATCATACGATATAGATATTCATTACTTGTTCAATATACTCGTTCAGACAGATCGAGTCTAAAGAAATTCATTTACCTGATGATCGACGCAATCGAAAGACAGAACAACACTAGAAAATCTATAGAATCAACAGCGAGACTGATTGAATTGCTAGACGACTTACAGCTCATTAAGTATGCATCGTTCATCTCGATTAATAGAATCAGCGATAAAGAATCTTCGTTGATTGCTAGAGAATCAAATCGATCAAGAGAATCAATCAACTTTCAAATCAAACAACAAAAACGACTTCATCTTCTATTGTCGAGCATTGCTCTTCGCTCGATTTCTTTCTTTCAAAAACACTCGTTCAATTCAATCTCTTCTTTCTCATGTCTCGTTTCTTCAAAGAGCGTTTCGAAGCTTCATTCTTCATTGTCGAAGATAACGACTCATTCGCTGAAATCATAACATCTTCTATGACTATGAAAGCTTTGAAGAAACGATGCAAAGAGCTGAAAGCTAGACTACAAGCTAGAGAGATTACTTCGTCATCGTCAATCTACTCTGAGCATTCTAGATTTCAGAAAATACTCGATTCTTCATTGTTTACTGATGAAAAGAACTCTATCTGAAAGAACTGATATGAAAAAGTTCAGAACAAGCTGAAAATCAATGTTGATCTCTTTTCAAGTGAACGAGTCAAGCTGAGCTACGTACATTTCAGATTATTCGATGATGCAGCTGAGATCACTCAGTCAAGATGCGAACGTGACTGTTTCAACTCATACAAGATCGTCAATGAGCTTTTGAAAGAGCTAGCTCAGTTGTTCAATGATTCAGATAAAGAAGTCAACTTTCGTAGAGACTACTACAACTTGATTCAAGAACAGAAGAAATTCAGCGAGTTTTATACTCAATTTCAACGACTATTCTTCTATCTAGACTATCAAGAAAAACAGCTGATCGTCGATTTAAAGAATAAAATAAATCTTCGACTTCGATTCGCTTGAGTAACTCAATTGATTCAACTCAGTACTCTGAAAGAAATTCGTTTCTATCTCATTCGATTGAATAACGATCAACGAGCTATTCAAGAGATCAAGAATAGAGAAGCAATGATCAAAGCTCAAACAACTAAACAGATCATCTTCGCTGAAGAATCAGTCAAAGCTACTCGTAGAATCATAGAAACGAAGATGACTGATCAGTCAAAATCACGCGACGCTGTTTTAACTAACGTCAAAGAAAATGACTTACTAATCGAAAACTGCTTTCTTTGTCATAAGTCTGATCATACTTCTAAAGAGTGTTTGAATAGATCTTTCAGAATTAACGCATTAGATGATGAGTTTGATCATTCTTTGAACTTTGATTCAGAGTCTGATTCAAAAAACTAGTCATCTCTTTCAAAGTCATCAAAGAGATAGAGATCATCTTTTTGTGCAATCTAATCGACGAAATTTCATCTATCGAAGAGAACTACTTCGAAAAGTCATTTCTAGTCGATGTCACTCTATTCTCGCAAGACGAATTCTTCAAGCTACGATCTCTGATAGATAGTGACTTGACGATCTACATCTTGATTTATACAAAGCTAGTTGATCAAATATGTCAGAAGCTCAAAATTCAATTCATACAACTAGCTAAAGAGAAGTTAATAAGAGAATATGATGAAAAGTTGACGAAGAAGATCATTATTCATAAAATTCTACTCAATCTCACAGTCGAAAGTCATAAGAAATTGACTGTTTCAATGTTAATAGTTGATATAGATCATCATGACATCATATTAGAAAAGCTCTGAATGAACAAAAATGAAATACTACTAGATATGTGAAACAATGTCATCGTTTTTTCAAATCAATTAAAAGCTTTCATTTCTGTTTTTTCGATGTCAGTCAGAGCTTCACACTCAAAATGATCATGATCATCAAATTTCTCTATCAGTTCAGCTTTCAAAGTGCTTCAACGATCAGCTTCTACTGCTTCGAAAAAGAACTTTTCTATGTTCAGTGTGAGAACTGAATCTTTTCATGCACTGATTAAACGATCAAAGAAGAATCGCATCAAGATTTTTGTCATGTCGATCGAAGATATTGATAGAAAAATAGTTTATAACACTTAATGCGAACTGAACGTTCTAGACGTCGCTTTCATCGATACATCAGCTCAAAATCTAGAAGATATCAAAGTCAAGCTATCTTTGAAATATCAGAATTTTCTCGACGTGTTTGATCGAGCTCAAGTTGATAAGCTATCATCTCATCGTTCATATGATCATAAGATAGAACTCACTAACGATGTTACTTCTTCTAGATGTTGAGCTTATTGAATGTCACTTTACAAGCTTCAGAAGATCAAAGAATATCTGAACGAAAATCTGTCAAAGAGTTTTATTACTTCTAGCAAGACTTCATATTTCTCACTTGTTTTATTCGCTCTGAAGATCAATGATGATTTTCGCTTCTGCGTCGACTATCAAAAGCTCAATATTATTATCAAAAGAAATTGCTACTCTCTATCGCTCATAGATGAGATAATTGACAAAATCGTTGACTGCAAGCATTTGACTCAACTGAATATAATTTTCGCTTTCAACAAACTTTGTATGCATCTTGATAGTGAGAACTATACGATCTTCATTATCGCTCTAGAAGCGTACAAATCAAAGATTCTATCATTTGAATTAACAAATGATTCGATCTCGTTTCAGCAATATATGAATGATGTTCTATGAAACTTTTAAATGACTTCTGCCAAGCTTATTTAGACGACATTCTCATATACAGCAAGACTCAAAAGAAGCATAGACAACATGTCAAGATGATACTAGATCGTCTACGAGACACTGATCTGCAGATAAATATTCAAAAGTGCGAATTCAACGTAGAAGAAACAGTCTTTTTAGAAGTCATAGTATCAGAACAAGATCTTCACATGAATTCTATCAAAGTGAAAGCTATAATCAATTGAGCTACATCTACTAATCTAAAAGAGATACAAGACTTCGTTGACTTCGTCAATTTCTATTGATGCTTCATCAAGAACTTTTCGAAACTAGTCAAGTTGTTCACTCAGCTGACTCAAAAAGACACATCTTTTGTTTGAAACAAAGTCTGCGTCGAAGTCTTTGACAATCTAAAGAAGCAGATCAGCTCGACTTCAGTTCTACGTCATTTTGATGTCAAACATCAAGCTATTTTGAAAATCGATGCATTCAACTATGTAAAAGATAACATACTATCTCAGTACGATGACGAGAGTGTGCTTCATTCGATAGTCTTCTATAGCAAGAGCATGATTTTAGCTGAATGCAATTATCACATCTATGACAAGAAATTGCTAACTATCATTCAATGCTTCAAACATTGACGATTCAAACTAAAAGATACTGAGCTATCTATTCAGATGTTTACTGATCATCAAACTTTGAAGATCTTTATGAAAAAAAAACAGCTGACTTGATGACAAGCGAACTATCTGAATATTCTATCAAAGTTTAACTTTCAGATTATCTTTTGATCAAACAAAACAAACTTCAAAGTTGATGCTTTAATTAAAATGTCGATGATCAATAGTTTTGAATCAGTTAAAGACATAGATGATCGTTTTTAGACTATACTGATCTCGAATCGAATAAACGTTCTATTGATTGAGTTCAAAATTGAATCTGAATATGAGACTAATCTTTATTAATGTGTACATCTAGTCAATCAGAAGAATGAACTATGCAATGAGTATTGACAAGCTATGAACAAAGATGAACTGAAGCTTCATGACATGAAGCTAAAGAACTGTCAAATCATTGACAACGTTCTATTCAAAAAGAGTCTACTATGAATGTTGAAACAAATGCATACGAAATTGCTTTGAAAGATTCACGATCAATCATCAATCTTGCACTCTGACATTAAATGAATGATTGATCTAGTTCAACGCTTCTACTATTGATCAGATCATCAAGCAACTATTTGACAATACATTCAAAACTGTCATGTCTGTCAGCGAAGCAAAGCATCTTGAGATGATACAAATGATTTGCTTCAGTCTCTATTGATCTTTCAGCAGCGTTGACAAGATATAGCTATGAACTTCATCACTGAGCTATCTCTATCGAAAAACTATAACGTCATTTGCATGATCATATGTCATCTCTTCAAAGAACATCACTATGTTCTCTGTCATTGAGAAGACGATGACATCTCAATTGAAGAAACAGTATGAATCATGCTATGAAACGTCTATCGACTTCATGATCTACTCAGTTCTATCGTTTCAAATAGAGACTTTCAGTTCATATCAATCATGTGACAAAGTCTTTGTAAACAATTGAAGATCAAAGTCAATCTATCAACAGTCTATCATTCAGAGATTGATGATCAGTCAAAATGAGCTAATCAAGATGTTGAATGCGAACTTCGAATCTACTGCAATTACATGCAGAATGACTGAGCTAAATGACTTTCAATGATGAAATTCAGTGATAATTTCAATACATTCTTGACTATCTTGATGATTTCTTTCTACTTCAATAAAGACTTTCACTCTCAAATGAGTTTTGATTCAAATACGACTGATTACAAAACGACTCGTCAACGTATTGAGACTAGAAAGATCAATGACATTATCATTTGAATGAGCGAACTTCTTATCTTCGATCATCAACAATTGAAAAAGATCAAGCAGATCATTGAAGCTCAGATGAACAAGCATAGACGAGACGTCATCTATGAAGTAAATGATCAAGTTTGATTAGTCTTCGAAAACATCAAAATCACTAAATCATGCAAAGATTTGAAAAACAAGCAGCTCGATCTCTATTCAATCACAGTCAAAGTTGAGATCTTCTATCGTCTTCAGCTATCTAGAAGCATGAAGCATATACATTCAGTGTTCAGCTCAAAGTATCTACGAACTTCATCAAATGATTCTCTATCAGAACAACACTCTGAACTCTCTAGATCAATGATCATTGAAGAGAATGAAGAGCACTGAAAAGTAGATGATATATTGAACTTCAGACGATATAGAGAAAGACTACAATACAAGGTCAAATGAATTGAGATAGATCGTGATGACAAATGATACTATGTTGATAAAGAGAAATTCAATGACTCGAAGAAAGTTCTGAATGAATTTCACAAGCTATACTTGAATAAGTCGCACTAAATTGAAAACACGATGAATTTTTTTGCTTTTATTTCTTTTCTATTCATGCAAACATGAATGTTCGAAGAAAGAAGTAATGTTACAAACATGTCTGAATTGATCAGAGTTCAGATCTAACTCTAATCAATTTGATTAAAACAAGTCATGATGCTATGTCTAGTTTGAATCTAGCGCATTTCTTCGAGTCATTCTCAGCACTTCTTTCAGTTGTTCAACACTTTCTTCATTCATCTCTTTCATCATTCTTTTAGACAAACACATCTGATCTATTACATCACATCTGTATTGAGTCTAGCGCAATCTCAAGCCATTATTTATAGAAGAGCTTGCACTCTTTCTCTTTTGTATTCTTAATGTCTTGTTATAGCTATCTCTAAAGAACAATACATACATATCAGCTCTGAGCTTCTTTGATTGAATGATCTAGACACAATTTCAACATTGAGCAAGATCTGAGCAAGATATCTGAGTAAGATCTGAGCAAAATCTGAGCAAGATATCTGAGCAAGAAGATTTTCAAGTCAACAAGTGTTGACAAAGCAAATAGATTTAAGCAAGATCTGAGCAAGATATCTGAGTAAGAAGATTTTTAAGTTGACAAGTGTTAACAGAACTGATATATCTGAGTAAGATCTGAGCAAAAGAGTGTAGATGAGATTTAAGCAATTGAACAGAAGTAAGATCAGAGCAGAAAGAATTAGTCAAGATTTGCACAAGAACAGAAGCTTTCAACATATAATAAACAAATCAATGAGTCATGATTGTTTCAAGTTACATCAATTACAGTTATTGAACATTAATGTAACAAAGTGACAGTTTTTTCTGTTCACTTGTAACTCTTTATGTTTGTTACAAATAATTATGTCAAAGATAATCAAATATTTTGATGTGATGCACAAAGTAACTAGATAAATAATAGATCGTTGATTGCATCAATTGCGTCAAATTTTGAAGCTTCTGCTAAAATGCAAATTGCACATTTGTTGATGTACAATGATACTCAATCTCATTATGTCTCGATCAGTTATTTTTCTCAAAGATCACAAGAAAAGAATTCTTGAACTATCTCATAATGATGTCAAGATATCAGATATTCATCAAATTCTACAAGATGAATATCATGTCAACATAACTCAATGAACTCTGCACAATCAACTTTGCACATGACAGATAATCAAGAATACTTGAGCAAACACAAGTGATGAGTTTCATGATCAAATCAGAGAACTTTATTTACTTCGTCTGTCTGACAAGAATATACTTCAAATTCTTGAGAATGAAGATTCTAAAATCATACAATTCTTTCTCATATGCATATGAAAGAAGCTGAGATTGAAGAATCGCGTTGATTTGATCAATAAAGAGATAGCAGATGCAGAAATGCTGTCTATTGTAGAAGTTGAACTTTGAAAAAGAATCATTGAGAGTTATGAATGAGATATGCTTCATGCTCATTTCTGAGAGCAAGATCATCTAATATCATGATCACTTTCGTCTTCAACATGTTGTCTTGCTTTACTAACACATTATAGCATTCAACTCTACGATTTGATTAAAATCTTGAATTCTGATGATGTTGCTCAACGAAGATATGACTTGCAACGAACTCGAGATGAATACATTGTTTCAGACTTCAACTTCATATGATCAATCAACGATTATTGCAAACTGAACATGTTTGAATTCAAGATATACAAGATCATTGATGCATACTCTCAATATATTGTTTGAATCTATGTTGAAATATTGTCTCATATCAGTATAAACTGTCTTCGACAGTTTCTAGATTTGACAAAAGAGACAGACAAGATTTCAAGAGTTATAAGATTTAATTGAGAAGTGAAAACAGACTTACTTGCTGTTACACATCATCATCTTCGTCAAGATCACGAATCGAATATTCTCTTCAAAAACTGCTTTTTCTATGAAACAAGCATTAAGAATCAATGTATTGAGTCTTGATGAAATCAGCTAAATAAAATGTTGATCTATCGCTGACGTGTATGTTATCTACTCAACAGCAATTCATTTTCATACTAATATGAGCATAAATATACTTTCACAATCTTCGTGAAGAAAACAGCTTCAACTTTAAGTCATCAGCAGATTGCATTTGTCTTCGTGCTATTTACATGCTCATACTACATTGAAAAGTGTATTCATATGTTAGAAGTTGAAACTATCATAAGATTCATCAACAAAAGAATCGACTCAACTGTGTTTCAGATCAATCATGAATTCTCTATCATTATTCAGAACATATTTCAGATTTAGCTCTTCGACTTGATTCAATTCTGCTTGATGAGTTGTCAACATATGTAAAGAGATATGATATGCTCTTGTCTTGATATGCTTGATTTATCATGTTAATGAATGATAGTGATTGATGAGTATTTATCTGTCGATGTTTTTGATGAATGTTTGAAAGTCATGACTGATCTTCATATTAATACGAAGCAGCTGAACATTAACTTTGAGAAGAAATTTGCACATTGTAGTCAATTGCACTATCAGAAATATCTTCGCTTGAGAGAGTTAATTTATCATCACATTGCATCAGATAATTTATCTGACATGCATGAGACAGCACATTCAAATGATGATGTACACTGAATGCTTGAGATCAACAAAGATAATGAGTAATCGAATATGTTATAGACTCGATAGACAAGAAAGTCACTGCTCAGCGTATGTCACATTAACTATGACTCTGTTGTATATGTAATCTTGTTAATTTTCAATGATTCATATGAAGTGAAAAAACATCATACATCACACTCGTATTGATATAATCAGACAGTATTGCTTCAAAACAGATGATTTTCATGTCAACTTGTCACTCAGCATCAAATTCTGTTATGAATGCAATGATTCAAACTCACGAAATGTCTCTTCTGAATCATCTTTGACTTTCAGATCATATTACGTTGAATTTATTAATCTTATTGACTCTTCTTCTGTTGCTTCAACATCTCGATCATCAAATTCTTAAGCTTTCATTGAATCACAGCTTGTTGCTCGATTCTCACAATTAGATCATCATCAAGCAGAGATTGCATGACAAAAGTCAATTTCAACAAGCAAACTCTTCATCAAACAAAATCTATCAGCAGCAAACAAGATTACAAAGACTCATATTGTGCAATCTTCTGCAGCAAGCTATTAGTTTAAGACATATTATATCTTGAAATGACATCTCATTGATGATACTCAACAATCAATAGCTTGTAAAGAGTGAAAATGAAATGTGTTTTGTACATCAATCTTCATATCTGTATGAAACAACAGATTGACTAGCTTTCTAAATAAATTGTGCTCAATTTTCAGTTGTCAATGTTCAGATTGAAGATCTGAATGACTTTATTCAATGATGTCTTTTGTTTCAGATGAAACGATACATCAATGTATTTATGAATATACTTTGCAAATCATATCTTGTCAATGATTGAAACGATAGAAGTGAAATTACATACATGACAGTGAAGACTCAGAATGTTGAGATTGTGTCTAAATTATTCAATCAAAGAGACTCAGAACTGATATGTATGTATTGTTCTTTAGAAATAACTATAACAAGACATTAAGAATACAGAAGAGAAAGAGTGCGAGCTCTTCTATAAATAATGACTTGAGACTGCGCTAGACTCGATACAGATGTGATGTAATAAATCAGATGTGTTTGTCTAAAAGAATAATGAAAGAGATGAATGAAGAAAGTGTTGAATAAACGAGAAAAAGTGCTGAGAATGATTCAAAGAAATGCGCTAGATTCAAACTAGACATAGCGTCATGACTTGCTTTAATCAAATTGATTAGAGTTAGATCTGAACTCTGATTAATTCAGACATGTTCATAACATTATTCTTCTCTTTAAACATTCATGTTTGCATGAATAGAAAAGAAATAAAAGCAAAAAAAATTCATCATGTTTTCAATTTAGTGCGACTTATTCAAGTATAGCTTGTGAAATTCGTTCAGAACTTTCTTCAAGTCATCGAATTTTTCTTTATCGACATAGTATCATTCGTCATCACAATCTATCTCGATTCACTTGATCTTGTATTGTAGTCTTTCTTTATATCGTTTGAAGTTCAATATATCGTCTACTTCTCAATGCTCTTCATTCTCTTCAATGATCATCAATCTAGAGAGTTCAAAGTGTTGTTTCAATAGAGAGTTGCTTGATGAAGATCATAGATACTTCGAGCTGAACATTGAATGTATATGCTTCATGCTTCTAAATAGCTGAAGACGATAGAAGATCTCAACTTTGACTGTGATTGAATAGAAGTTGAGTTGCTTGTCTTTCAAATCTTTGCATGATCTAATGATTTTGATGTTTTCAAAGACTAATTAAACTTGATCATTTACTTCATAGATGATATCTCATCTATGCTTGTTTATCTGAGCTTCAGTGATCTGCTTGATCTTTTTCAATTGTTGATGATTGAAGATAAGAAGTTTGCTCATTCAAGTGACAATGTTATTGATCTTTCTAGTTTCAATACGTTGATGAGTCATTTTGTAATCAGTCGTATCTGAATTGAAACTCATTCAAAGATGAAAGTCTTTATTGAAGTAGAAAGAAATCATCGAGATAGTTGAGAATATATTGAAATTGTCACTGAATTTCATCATTGAAAATCATTTAGCTCAGTCATTCTGCATGTAATTGCAGTAAATTCGAAGTTCACATTCAACATCTTGATTAGCTCATTTCAACTGATCATTGATCTTTGAATGATAAACTATTGATAGATTGACTTTGATCTTCAGTTGTTTACAAAGACTTTGTCACATGATCAATATGAACTGAAAGTCTCTATTTGAAACGATAGAACTGAGTAGATCATGAAGTCAATAGACGTTTCATAGCATGATTCATACTGTTTCTTCGATTGAGATGTCATTGTCTTCTCAATGACAGAGAACATAGTGATGTTCTTTGAAGAGACAACATATGATCGTGCAAATGATGTTATAGTTTTTCGATAGAGATAACTCAGTGATGAAGTTCATAACTATATCTTGTCAACACTGCTGAAAGATTGATAGAGACTGAAGCAAATCATTTGTATCATCTCAAGATGCTTTGCTTCGCTGACAGACATGACAGTTTTGAATGTATTGTCAAATAGTTGCTTGATGATCTGATCAATAGTAGAAGCGTTGAACTAGATCAATCGTTCATTTAATGTCAGAGTGCAAGATTGATGATTGATCGTGAATCTTTCAAAGCAATTTCGTATGCATTTGTTTCAACATTCATAGTAGACTCTTTTTGAATAAAACGTTGTCAATGATTTGACAGTTCTTTAGCTTCATGTCATGAAGCTTCAGTTCATCTTTGTTCATAGCTTGTTGATACTCATTGCATAGTTCATTCTTCTGATTGACTAGATGTGCACGTTGATAGAGATTAATCTCGTATTCAGATTCAATTTCAAACTCAATCAATAGAACGTTTATTCGATTCGAGATCAGTATAGTCTAAAAACGATCATCTATGTCTTTAGCTGATTCAGAACTATCGATCATCGACATTTTAATTAAAGCATCAACTTTGAAGTTTATTTTGTTTGATTGAAAGATAATCTGAAAGTTAAACTTTGATAGAATATTCAGATAGTTCGCTTGTCGTCAAGTCAGCTGTTTTTTTTTCATAAAGATCTTCAAAGTCTGATGATCAGTAAACATCTGAATAGATAGCTCAGTATCTTTTAGTTTGAATCGTCAGTGTTCGAAGCATCGAATGATAGTTAGCAATTTCTTGTCATAGATGTGATAATTGCATTCAGCTAAAATCATGCTCTTGCTATAGAAGACTATCGAATGAAGCACACTCTCGTCATCGTACTGAGATAGTATGTCGTCTTTTACATAGTTGAATGCATCGATTTTCAAAATAGCTTGATGTTTGACATCAAAATGACATAGAATTGAAGTCGAGCTGATCTGCTTCTTTAGATTGTCAAAAACTTCGACGCAGACTTTGTTTCAAACAAAAGATGTGTCTTTTTGAGTCAATTGAGTGAACAACTTGACTAGTTTCAAAAAGTTCTTGATGAAGCGTCAATAGAAATTGACGAAGTCAACGAAGTCTTGTATCTCTTTTAGATTAGTAAATGTAGCTCAATTGATTATAGCTTTCACTTTGATAAAATTCATGTGAAGATCTTGTTCTGATACTATAACTTCTAAGAAGACTGTTTCTTCTACGTTGAATTTGCACTTTTGAATATCTATTTGCAGATCAGCGTCTCGTAGACGATCTAGTATCATCTTGACATGTTGTCTATGCTTCTTTTGAGTCTTGCTGTATATGAGAATGTCGTTTAAATAAGCTTGGCAGAAGTCATTTAAAAGTTTCATAGAACATCATTCATATATTGCTGAAACGAGATCGAATCGTTTGTTAATTCAAATGATAGAATTTTTGATTTGTACGCTTCTAGAGCGATAATGAAGATCGTATAGTTCTCACTATCAAGATGCATATGAAGTTTGTTGAAAGCGAAAATTATATTCAGTCGAGTCAGATGCTTGCAGTCAACGATTTTGTCAATTATCTCATCTATGAACGATAAAGAGTAGCAATTTCTTTTGATAATAATATTGAGCTTTTGATAGTCGACGCAGAAGTGAAAATCATCATTGATCTTCAGAGCGAATAAAACGAGTGAGAAATATGAAGTCTTGCTAGAAGTAATAAAACTCTTTGACAGATTTTTGTTCAGATATTCTTTGATCTTCTGAAGCTTGTAAAGTGACATTCAATAAGCTCAACATCTAGAAGAAGTAACATCGTTAGTGAGCTCTATCTTATGATCATATGAACGATGAGATGATAGCTTATCGACTTGAGCTCAATCAAACACGTCGAGAAAATTCTGATATTTCAAAGATAGCTTGACTTTGATATCTTCTAGATTTTGAGCTGATGTATCGATGAAAGCGACGTCTAGAACGTTCAGTTCGCATTAAGTGTTATAAACTATTTTTCTATCAATATCTTCGATCGACATGACAAAAATCTTGATGCGATTCTTCTTTGATCGTTTAATCAGTGCATGAAAAGATTCAGTTCTCACACTGAACATAGAAAAGTTCTTTTTCGAAGCAGTAGAAGCTGATCGTTGAAGCACTTTGAAAGCTGAACTGATAGAGAAATTTGATGATCATGATCATTTTGAGTGTGAAGCTCTGACTGACATCGAAAAAACAGAAATGAAAGCTTTTAATTGATTTGAAAAAACGATGACATTGTTTCACATATCTAGTAGTATTTCATTTTTGTTCATTCAGAGCTTTTCTAATATGATGTCATGATGATCTATATCAACTATTAACATTGAAACAGTCAATTTCTTATGACTTTCGACTGTGAGATTGAGTAGAATTTTATGAATAATGATCTTCTTCGTCAACTTTTCATCATATTCTCTTATTAACTTCTCTTTAGCTAGTTGTATGAATTGAATTTTGAGCTTCTGACATATTTGATCAACTAGCTTTGTATAAATCAAGATGTAGATCGTCAAGTCACTATCTATCAGAGATCGTAGCTTGAAGAATTCGTCTTGCGAGAATAGAGTGACATCGACTAGAAATGACTTTTCGAAGTAGTTCTCTTCGATAGATGAAATTTCGTCGATTAGATTGTACAAAGAAATGATCTCTATCTCTTCGATGACTCTGAAAGAGATGACTAGTTTTTTGAATCAGACTCTGAATCGAAGTTCAAAGAATGATCAAACTCGTCATCTAATGCGTTAATTCTGAAAGATCTATTCAAGCACTCTTTAGAAGTATGATCAGACTTATGACAAAGAAAGCAGTTTTCGATTAGTAAGTCATTTTCTTTGACGTTAGTCAAAACAGCGTCGCGTGATTTTGACTGATCAGTCATCTTCATTTCTATGATTCTACGAGTAGCTTTGACTGATTCTTCAATGAAGATGATCTGTTTAGTTATTTGAGCTTTGATCATTGCTTCTTCATTCTTGATCTCTTGAATAGCTCGTTGATTGTTATTCAATCGAATGAGATAGAAACGAATTTCTTTCAAAGTACTGAGTTGAATCAATTGAGTTACTCAAGCGAATCGAAGTCGAGAGTTTATTTTATTCTTTAGATTGATGATCAGCTGTTTTTCTTGATAGTCTAGATAGAAGAATAGTCGTTGAAATTGAGTATAAAACTCGCTGAATTTCTTCTGTTCTTGAATCAAGTTGTAGTAGTCTCTACGAAAGTTGACTTCTTTATCT